>Ga0222695_1001138_pt1 | contig 11380 bp, 9 predicted proteins | sample AntAcemetage1398_FD_179834 | JGI IMG/M metagenome (GOLD analysis project Ga0222695, IMG submission 179834) | Saline water microbial communities from Ace Lake, Antarctica - #1398 | ecosystem: Environmental > Aquatic > Non-marine Saline and Alkaline > Saline | place: Antarctica: Ace Lake...
ATTATATCAGGATGTTTTACATAAAAAAAAATATAGCAGAAAGCGAAAAAACATCAAAAGCGCTGATAAAGTTTTTAGAAAACAAACCCTTGAATCCTTGGACCCTTTTCTCCAACTAAATTGGAGAAGAGCCATATTGATGAATCCGTAAAAAGTCACGAATTTAACTGCAGATGGCTAAGTAAAAAGGTTTACCCGCCTTTGGCGGCGCCGGAGGCGACCAGGGTTCATCTACAACACGGTAGATGGGGCTTTTTACGACGCCATCAATATTGGTATTGACTAAGTAACTGTTGCTGAGATAGTGATAAAAAAGTAGTATAAAACTATAAAGGAATAAGCGCTGAAACATGATACAGTTAATAAGGGGTTTTAAAGATATCCTGCCGGGAGAAGTTGAACTCTGGCAACATATAGAGAAAACAGCTCGTCTGATTTTAGAAAACTTTGGTTTTAAAGAGATACGCATTCCAATCCTGGAACGTGCCGAGCTTTTTGCACGGAGTATTGGAGAGGATACCGATATTGTTGAAAAAGAGATGTATACTTTTTCCGACAGAAAAGGCGATCTTCTTACACTTAGACCCGAGGCAACAGCATCGGTTGTGCGTTCCTATATTCAGCACAAACTGTATGCAAACGATCCTGTGCGAAAACTTTATACTATCGGACCGATGTTTCGAAGGGAAAGACCTCAAAAGGGAAGATACAGACAGTTTTATCAGATTAATGCTGAAGTGTTTGGTATAGACTCACCATTCATAGATGCCCAGCTTATCTTTATCCTTGCAACTCTTTTCAAAAGGCTTTCAGCGACGAGTGTAACGGCACGTATAAATTCATTGGGTTGCAAAAAATGCCGTCCTGAATTTAACAAAGCTCTTTCCGTTTTTTTATCAGAAATATCAGAAAATCTTTGTTCAGACTGTAAAAGAAGGAGCAGGCGTAATCCCTTAAGAGTATTTGACTGCAAAGTCCCTTTATGTGGCCTGTCCATGGCAGATGCGCCGTCTATACTTGATTATTTGTGCCCTGAATGCAGCAAGCATTTCGAGGCAGTAAAAAACGCCCTTGAAAAACTTAAAATTGAGTTTGAGGTTGACAATCGTCTGGTAAGAGGTCTTGATTATTATAACCGAACCACCTTTGAAATACAGACAGGTTCTCTTGGCGCTCAAAATGCAGTTGCCGGAGGGGGCAGATATGATGGCCTTGTCAAAGCCCTTGGCGGACCTGACCAGCCGGCAGCAGGATTTGCAATCGGTCTGGACAGATTTGTTGAACTAACTGATTTAAAAACTGAAGATTTTGTGCGGAATCCAGATATCTTTATAGCAGCGCTTGGTGAAAAAAGCCAGTCAATAGCCTTTGGCTGGTCATGTGCTTTCAGCCTTGCAGGAATAAATGCTGAGATTGATTTTGCTGATAAAAGTTTAAAAAGTCAGATGAAGAAGGCAAACAGGCTTGGTGCAAAATACGTGCTGATTGTCGGGGAAAAAGAAATTGAACAGAAATCGGTTATTCTGCGAAATATGACAACCAAAGAACAATTGTCTTTTCCTTTGGACAATTTGGTTGAAGCTGTTAAAGATAAAATCCGTTAGCAGAATTATAATGTTTTTGATTTTTAATAACTTTGACGCCCTCGTAAAAAAGCTGATTAATCCTGTTAAGAATTCATCAAAGTTTTGACTATATTAAAGAAAATATATTGAAAGGAATTAAGTAATTGACTGATTTGCTCGGAGAAATGAGGCGCACTCACAACTGCTGTGAACTCAATGCCAGCCACATAGGCAAAGAGGTTGTGCTTATGGGGTGGGTGCAGCGCAGAAGAGATCATGGTGGAGTTATTTTTGTGGATTTGAGAGACAAAGAAGGCCTTACCCAGATTGTCTTTAATCCTTTAAAAGATAAAAAAGTGCATGGAGAGGCACACGACCTCAGAAGTGAATATGTTATTGGTGTTCGTGGAATTGTTGATGCAAGACCTGGGGACATGCTTAATCCTAATTTGCGAACCGGTGGAATTGAGATAACCGTTTTTGAACTGAAAATATTCAATACCTCAAAAACACCTCCGTTTTTAATTGAAGAAAAAGTTGATGTATCGGAAAACCTCCGTTTGAAATACCGGCATCTTGATTTGCGGCGTCCCAGACTGCAGAAAAATATTATTTTAAGGCATAAGGCTTCTGCCTCGATGCGCCAGTATCTTAATAAAAACGGTTTTATTGAAATCGAAACTCCTTTTTTAACACGAAGTACTCCTGAAGGGGCAAGGGATTACCTTGTTCCCAGCAGGGTAAATCCAGGGCAGTTTTATGCTTTGCCTCAGTCACCCCAGCTGTTTAAGCAGCTTTTGATGATATCGGGATTTGATCGTTATTATCAGATTGTTCGATGCTTCAGAGATGAGGACCTCAGAGCAGACCGTCAGCCTGAATTTACACAGATAGATTTTGAGATGTCATTTGTGGGTGAAGATGATATTATAAAAATTTCTGAAGGCATGATAAAGGATCTTTTCCAGAATGTACTTGAAAAAGAAGTCAGGCTTCCCTTTCCCCGTCTTAAATATGCAGATGCTATTGACCGCTTTGGCCTTGATAAACCGGATATCAGATTTGGCCTTGAATTAAAGGATGTATCAGATATTGTAAAAGATTCAGATTTCAAGGTTTTTTCAAGCGTTGTGAAAAAAGGCGGAATAGTAAAGGCTTTGAATGCAAAAGGCTGTGTTGATTTTTCAAGAAAAGAAATTGATGATCTTGAAAAGTTTACTTCAATATATAAGGCAAAGGGTATGGCCTGGATAAAGATCAAAGAGGATTCCTGGCAGTCCCCGATAGCAAAATATTTTACAGACAAAGAAAAAGAAGAATTGAATTTGCGCCTGAATATGGAAGTGGGCGATCTGATATTTTTTGTGGCTGATCAGCCGGATATAGCTAATGAGTCGCTCGGACATCTTAGAAATCATTTGGGAGAAAGGCTTGGCCTTATAAACAAAAGTGAATTCAACTTTGTATGGGTTACTGATTTTCCCTTGCTGGAATATGATGAAACAGAGAAAAGGTACCAGGCGTTGCATCATCCATTTACAGCGCCATTTGAAGAAGATATTGAACTGCTCAGCAAAAATCCTCTTGCCGTGAGATCGCGCGCCTATGATCTTGTTTTAAATGGTTTTGAGATCGGAGGTGGAAGCATACGTATTCATCAAAAGGAAATGCAGGAAAAGGTCTTTGAAACCTTGAGCATGGATCGAAAAACATACGAGGAGAAATTCGGATTTTTGCTTTCAGCCCTTGAGAGCGGAGCCCCTCCACATGGAGGCATAGCATTTGGCTTTGACAGACTGGTCATGCTTTTATGCGGTCAGCCGTCTATTCGCGATGTTATAGCCTTTCCAAAGACACAGAAAGCAGCATGCGTTTTAACAAATGCACCATCTGAAGCTGGCAAGGAACAGCTTGATGAGTTGTCAATAAAAATAAAAAGAATTGAATCCTGAAACTATTTTTTCTTGACTTTAATTTGAGTTTTTAATAATTAAAATCTTTTGATTATAATCCCCAGTAGCTCAGTTGGCAGAGCAGATGGCTGTTAACCATCTTGTCCGCGGTTCGAGTCCGTGCTGGGGAGCCAAAAAAATATGGCCCAATCCTTTCAGAAGGTTGGGCCTTTTTTAATGGATAAAAAGGAAAAGGCATGAAAATCGATCAATATCTCTCAAGCATCTTCCTGAAAAGATAATAAATTGATTTATATATTAAACTGATATATAGTGTTTTAAGTTATTTTTGATCTGATTTTGGAAGTCAAAAAAGGATGCTCATTTGACAATACATTCCATTACAAAAAAAACAAAGCCCCATTTCTTCTGTTATATGAAGAGATGGGGCTTTTTTGCTTCGCAGCCTTGAACCTGAATCTCGAACTGAAAAAGAAATTAGCTGCCCTCTTATCTGCGATACAAACTCATAAACTTGGAAGTATTCCATTGAATAGATTAATACATTTGAAATGAATATAGAAGTTATAAAATACCTTTAAAGAAATTTGAGGTTTAATATATTAAAATAACTTGCACATTATCAAGATAACTTTTAATTTATTAACGTTATCTAGAATATTTTCGTGATAATAATTGTTAGCCACAGGTACAGAAAAAGCACACTGATGCTTGAAGGTCAAAATGAGAAATAACGAGTTAAAAAAAATAGGTCTCAAAAGGACTACTCAAGAATTAGTTTCTCATCTCTGTGAGCAAAGATGGATTTCAGAAGATGAAATCACTGAGCTTGATGCAGTAGTAAGTCATTGGTTGCAAAACCCCGGCTCTACAGAGCCATTTCTTACCAATGCAATAAGGAATGAGTGCAATATTTTTGTGAATAAGCTTACCGGGCAAAAAATTAATGATACTTCTTTAAATTGTGTATGTGAAGCACATGAACCATATCAGCTTACCTTAAGTTTTCTTTTCAATGGCTTGCTATATCCTCCTCCATCGTCTTGGAATTTTACATTTATAGATTTATTTGCAGGAATAGGCGGTGTTCGTATAGCCTTTCAAGAAGCAGGTGGAAAATGCATTTTTACCAGCGAATGGGATAAATTTGCCAAGCAAACCTATGAAGCTAATTTTGGAGAACATCCCTATGGGGATATCCGAAAAATAAACAAAAGTGAGATTCCCGATCATGATGTGTTGTGTGCAGGATTTCCCTGCCAGCCCTTTTCTCTTGCGGGTGTTTCCAAGAAAAACTCATTAGGCAGGAAACATGGATTTGAGGACAAAACGCAGGGAACACTATTTTTTGAGATAAAAGAGATCCTTCGAATAAAAAGACCTAAAGCCTTTATGCTGGAGAATGTCAAAAAAATTAATCATTTTTTGGTGTCATAATTGAATACAAAAATAACATATCAGTACAGAGATGCAGAGAATTATAAAAAATGGGATTCTGTTGTAATTGAAGGAGTCATTTCACCAAACGCACTTACACCATTTTTGTTTGATAAAGAATTTTTTATCCCATCTGAGGTTGGTTTTAAGGATTTACAAGAACTGCCATTTCAAGAATATGACCATGTTTGGCATGAAATTTTGGATGTATCTCCCACTAATGACGAACCCACACATAGTATTGGAGCAGATTACTTTCTTCAGTCATTCCAGAAAGCAAGTGATAATAGCTGGAATCTTGTTGACGTTTTTAAACGGAAATCGGTGTTGTAATGAAACGAAAAAATTGGAAGCGAGAAGAATTAATACTTGCAATAAACCTTTATTGCAAAACCCCGTTTGGCCGTATTCATCAAAGGAATCTAGATATTATAAAATTATCTCAACTTATAGGTAGAACTCCTGGGGCCATTGCATGGAAAATGTGTAATTTCGCTAGCATAGACCCTTCTCTTGATAGAAAAGGAGCATCTAATGTTGGGAAATTGGACGTTGAAATATGGAAAGAGTTTTTTAATAACTGGGAACAACTCGTCTTTGAAAGTGAAAACCTTTTAGTCAATCTTGATAAACAAAAAATTGCAACTCAAATAGGTTCTAATGATATCCGAGAGGGCCTAGAAAAAGAAAGAACAGTAAAAACCAGAGTCAACCAACATTTTTTTCGACAAGCAGTGTTATCAGCTTATGACTGCAGATGTTGTATTACAAACATATCGATTCCTGAACTATTAATAAGCAGTCACATAATCCCATGGGCAAAGGATTCCCAAAACCGTTTAAACCCAAGAAATGGGCTATGTTTAAACGCATTACATGACAAAGCATTTGATCAAGGGTTAATAACCATATCAAAGGATTTTACGATAATGGTATCACCAAGAGTAGAGAGAAATTATCCTAATTCTGCTGAAAAAAAATTCATATCAGAGTACAACAACAAAAGAATAACACTTCCGAGTAGATTTATCCCTGATGTAAAATTTTTAGAGTACCATCAAAATTTTATTTTTCTGCGATGAGGTGAATTCAACTTCAAAGTGGGTTCTTATTGGAGGATCGCCCTGCCAGACATATTCACTGGCAGGACGTTCAAGAAACAGAGGAAATATATGGCATTAAAACCAGGAATATATGAGGAACTGATAAGCCACTCTCTGAAAAACGCAATTGAGGATACCAAGAATCAGAACCAAGATGTGACGATCGGGAAAGTAAACTCCGGCGAAAGCCACCAAATCATTGCTCGGCATATGCAACGGATATTGGCTCGATCTCTGGCCGATATAAACGCTGAGGAGCATATAGCTCTCTATAATGATTTGTTGGAGATAATTCAAAAACATAATGCCAGATATAATAAATCCGATATGCTTTTATCGCCGGCAGAGCGTCTGCTTGAAGTACATGATCCGATGCTTCCCATACATCCAAGGCCGGACACACCACTTTCTTTCGGATGTCTGCTTACTGCTACGTCATCTGATCCCAGCCTTGTATCTCAGTTGCAACAGGAAATAGTTAATGCAGACAGGGTTGATATCCTATGTTCGTTCATTAAATGGAGTGGAATTCGAATACTCAGGGATGAATTGGAAGAATTCACCAGGTATAAGCATTCACGCCTCAGAATTATCACAACATCATATCTGGGTGCCACGGATTTTAAGGCAATTGAATTTCTTCACAGTTTGCCCAACACCCAGATGTGGGTTTCCTATGATACCAAACGAACCAGGCTGCACGCCAAGGCATATATGTTTCATCGCGACAGTGGTTTTAGTACTGCCTATGTGGGTTCTTCTAATCTTTCCAACCCAGCGCTTACCAGTGGTCTGGAATGGAATGTCAAGATCAGCCAATACGAGTCAGAGCATCTGTGGAACAAGATTCGCGCTACATTTGAGACTTACCGGAATGATCGCGAGTTTGCTTTTTATGATAAATCGCAAAAAGACCGCCTGAAATAGGCCCTGAATAGGGAGCGTACAGCCAGAGATGCTGAAGATGGTGGGATCGTTTTATTTGATATAACTCCGTATCACTTTCAGCAAGAAATCTTGGATAAACTTGAGGCTGACCGCAAATTGCACAAACGATACCGGAATCTGGTGGTTGCCGCTACCGGAACAGGCAAAACGGTTATTGCAGCCTTTGATTATAAGCGATCAGCAAATAACCACAAACGGCTTCTTTTTGTAGCCCATCGTGAGGAAATACTGAAACAGAGCAGGGGTATCTTCCGCATGATATTGCGTAACCAGAATTTTGGTGAGCTTCTTGTGGGCAATCATGAGCCCGATAGTCTTGAACAACTTTTTGTTTCTATCCAGAGCTTCAACGCCAGACAGTTATGGGATATTATCCCACCTGATTTTTATGATTTTATCATTGTGGATGAGTTTCACCATGCCGCAGCCACAAGTTATCAACGACTGCTGAACCATTTTCGGCCCAAAATTTTATTAGGGCTTACTGCTACCCCTGAAAGATCAGATGGTCTGGATATAGTAAAACATTTTGATAATCATATTACAGCCGAGATACGGCTGCCTGATGCAATAAACCGCAAGCTGCTTTGTCCGTTTCAATATTTTGGAATAACTGATGATACGTCGATTGATTTAAGGAATCTTACCTGGAGTAGAGGTGGCTATGATCAAAAAGAACTCGATAAGGTATTTACCGGCAATGATGCCAGGGCCAAGCTTGTTATCAGAAAGGTAAGGGAGACCTTGCTCGATGTACACTATGCCCGTGGGCTTTGTTTCTGTGTCAGTCAAAATCATGCCACCTTTATGGCCAAAAGATTCAATCATGCCAACATACCGGCTGACGTGCTTACAGCAGAATCATCTCGACATGAACGCGATACCATCCAGAGAAGGCTTGTTGAACGTAAGATAAACTTTATTTGCGTGGTGGATCTTTATAACGAAGGAATCGATATCCCGGAGATTGACACTGTACTCTTCCTCCGACCTACTGAAAGTCTTATTGTGTTTTTGCAGCAATTAGGTCGTGGATTGCGGCTTTATGATGATAAAGAATGCCTTACAGTGCTTGATTTTGTAGGGCAGGCTCACCAGCGTTTTAACTATGAGCAGCGCTTCCGTGCGCTTACCGGCAGGACATCGCGCAGGATTAGTAAAGAGATCAAAGAAGGTTTCCCGCATCTACCCTCTGGATGTGTGATCAAGCTTGAAAAATATGCTCAGAAATATGTTCTGGATAATATTAGGCAGAATCTCTTGAATATAACGAAGTCCAGGTTTGTTCAACGAATTGCAACCTTTCAAAATGACACGGGTTGTAAGCTTACACTCCCCGCCTTTCTGGATTATTATGGACTTGGGTTAGATGACGTTTATAAACGTGGCTCCTGGGTACGGCTTTGTGTCGAAGCAGGTGTGAAATCCGATTTCTTGGAACCCGATGAAAAAGTTTTTAGCAAGGGACTGCGCAGGATAATTCATTATGACTGTGCCCCTCAGCTTGAAAGACTGCTGAATGTTTTGGCGGGGGAATTGGGAGCTATAGACAGGCTGGCCATTGAGGATGAGCGGTTGCTGACAATGTTGGCCCTGTCCATTTGGGGGCAAAACTTGAGGTTCAATAGTTTATCAGAAGGATTTAACTCCCTACATAATAATTCAATATTATACAATGAATTCTTGGAACTGTTGAAGTATTTATATGAAAGGACGGATACGATTGTCCATAGGCCAAACCTGCCTTTTGTTTGTCCGCTATATGTACATGCACGTTATACGCGCGATGAAATCCTATCCGCACTGGGGCACTGGACAATCTCACGCCAGCCCAGTATGCGCGAGGGGGTAAAATACCCGCCTGCTATCAATACAGATCTGTTTTTTATTACCCTTAACAAGACAGATAAGGATTATTCCCCGACTACCATGTATGAAGACTATGCAATAAGTGAGGACTTATTCCATTGGCAGTCTCAGAGCACAACCTCAGAAAAGTCGCCCACTGGTCAGCGCTACATCAACCATGAAGTTCGCGGTAGCACGGTACTGCTCTTTGTCAGGGAAGACAAAAAAAACAATAATCTGAGTATGCCCTATTATTTTTTGGGTCCGGCCGCCTATGTTAGCCACGATGGTTCAAAGCCTATGAGCATTATCTGGCGTTTGAAATATCTCATGCCTGGCAAATTGATCAGAACGACTGAAAGGCTCGCTATAGCTTAAAAGGAGATGGTGTACAAAAATTCTCATGAGCCGAAGGATGTTGTAAAGAACTGGATGCGCAGTGAAAACACTATTGAATTTCTTGGTCTATGGGAGGTTTTAAATAATCCAAAACTTGAACAAGCAGTCATAGAACTCTTTGAAAAGAAGATGTCTGACGTTCTACTTCATGATGACTTAAATTACAGGGAGCATTGAAAACAAAGATGTGAACAACAAGATCTTAGAGGTATTGGAAGGAGCTATGCCTCTTTTTAATAATAGAAAGAATAAGTATTATGAATAATAATCCCCAAATCCCATATACCAATCCCCAAAAACAACCTGTAAGAATTCCTTACAAGTTCAAAAAGAGACCATAATATGAGCATACTGATAAGCATAGAAAAACTCCTCTCCGGCAAATATGTCGAAGGAACAAGAATGGAGTTCAAGAAAGGTTGGAATCCTGTTTCTACTATGCGGACAATTTGTGCTTTTGCCAATGATTTTGGAAATGAAGGTAGCGGATATATTATTGTTGGAGTTGAAGAGGAAAACGGCAGGGCAAAACGACCGGTAAAAGGTTTTAATCCAAATGAATTCGAACGAATTCAAAAAGAGCTTATCGGCTACTGTAATCTTATTCAGCCATCCTTTTCCCCCGTTTATCTTTAGAAGAGATTGACGAAAAGCATGTTTTGGTTATCTGGGTACCGGCAGGCAGTAACAGGCCTTACAAAGTACCGGATGATGTTACGGCAAAGCATAAAACCTATAACTTTCGGATAAGGCAGTTTTCCAGTAGTATTGTGCCAAATAGAGAGCAAGAAGTAGAACTCGTTCAGCTTACTGCGAAAATTCCGTTTGATGACAGGGTAAACAACAGCGCCAAAATAGATGATTTGAATTTTGCTCTTATGAGGGAGCACCTTTTTCAAACAAAAAGCAAGCTATACAATGAAAGTGCGAAAATGAGTGTTGAGGAGTTAGCTGATGCAATGAATCTATCTCAGGGGGCAAAAGAACATCTGTTCCCCAAAAATGTTGGATTGTTAATGTTCTCAGAAGAGCCTACGAAATATTTTAACGGTATTCAAATTGATGTAGTAGAGTTTCCCAATGGCTTAGGCGCAAAAGAGTTTAACGAAAAAACATTTAGTGGACCGATTCAGAAACAACTGACAGATGCTCTATCTTATCTGAAAACAAACATTATTAAGAGCAAGGTTATTAAGTATAACGATAGAGAAAAGGCGGATAAAGTTTATAATTATCCATATCCTGCTATAGAAGAGGCGTTGGCTAATGCGGTATATCATCGAAATTATGAATTGCGTGACCCTATTGAGGTAAGAGTATTACCGGCATCAATAGAGATAATAAGCTATAGCGGTATTGATCCATCCCTAACACAATCTGATTTTGAAAAAGGGGTCGTAAGAACAAGGAGATACAGAAACAGACAAATCGGCAGCTTCTTAAAGGAGCTGGGGTTAACAGAAGGTAAAGGAACCGGTATCCCGATTATTTACCAGGCCCTAAAGGATAACGGTTCTCCCAAACCAATTTTTGATACTGATTATCCAAATAGAAGTTTTTTTGTTGTAGAGTTTCCAATATATCCTGACTTTAGAGCTGATGAGAATAATGGTGGCTCATTAGGTGGGGCAATAGGTGGGGCAATAGGTGGGGCAATCGAATTAACTGCCCGACAAATAGAAATTATTAATATTATTATTTTGGATAATAAAATCAGTTACAGGGCAATTGCCAAGAAACTTAATATCAATGATTCTGCGGTTGAAAAACATCTGAATAGCTTAAAGGAAAAAGGCATACTTAAAAGAGTCGGTGGTACACGAGGACATTGGGAGGTGCAAGAGTAAAATTCACCGAAGCAAAACTTGAATAAGCAGTCATAGAACTGTTTGAAGCTGAAGGTTACAAACATCTTGCCGGTGAGCAAATCCACAAGGAGATGACTGACGTTCTGCTTCATGATGACTTAAAACAGTATCTGCTGAACAGGTATTCTGATGAAGATATTACGCTTAATAAACTTCGGGGGACATCCTTAAATAGTTAAATAATTTGGCATAAAGTATATTTGGGAGTATGTTGCGGGCATGCTCAGGATAGCCCGATTAGATACTCCCGGCCTCTTGCATCATGTTATGATCAGAGGAATAGAACACCGAATGCTTTA
>Ga0222695_1001149_pt1 | contig 11310 bp, 7 predicted proteins | sample AntAcemetage1398_FD_179834 | JGI IMG/M metagenome (GOLD analysis project Ga0222695, IMG submission 179834) | Saline water microbial communities from Ace Lake, Antarctica - #1398 | ecosystem: Environmental > Aquatic > Non-marine Saline and Alkaline > Saline | place: Antarctica: Ace Lake...
CCACTTTAAATCCTCCGGCTGTATAGGCATTACCATATTCAAGACTTTCATCGACATTTACCTCAAGTATGGCCGCTTCAACAAAGACCTGCTTTCTTCTGATATCCAGTTTTTCTATAACTTTTTTTAAATTTCTAAAATCTTTGAGTGAAGACACAACCACAAGAGAATTCGTTGATTCATTGGCTGAGATCTGAACCTCTCCTTCAAAAACGTCTGCGCCTTTTGTCTTTTTTCCTTTGCTTCTATTATTTTTTGAAAGAGTGTTCAGGGTTTTAACAAGATCTTCAGACTTAGCATTCTGAAGTTTAACCACGTGGATCTCACCTTCTCCTTCAACTTCACGATCAATATTCTGAATTATCTGCATAAGAAGAGTGTATATCTGTTTTGTACAAAGAACTATAAGCTGCTCGCTCCTTTCATCGGCAACTAGATGAAGATACATGTTTTCTCCATCAATTCCTTCCTCTTCTACCTTTGTTTTCTTCATACTCCTTGAATTAGGTAGCCGTTTTTTTCCTCCGACTCCTGTGATCTGAGGAGTATTGTTGCCACGTTTCTTTTTCGATTTTGAACTTTTTTTCTTAAAATCCTTAAAGATATCATCAATTATCTTTTTTGCATCGGTCGCATTAACATACTTGACCTTAAGGAAGTATAGTTTTGCGGAATCCGCTTCTGAGGGCTGATCAAGTGCATCAATAAGTGTTTTTATTTTCCGTATGTTTGCTGCGTAATCAACAAGAATAAGCGTCGTATCATCAAAAACCTGACTTACTCCACCTTTGTCTGTAAAAATCTTGATCACTTTGCTCATGTCGTTAGCTGAAACATGCTTGAACTTCAAAATGGTCGCTACCATCTGGAACCTATCAGGAACATTAGTCCCCTTGTATATAGGAATTCTCAGTCCGGGAATATATTTTTCCTTTTCAATGATCGTAAACTTTCCGTCTGGAACCACACTGTAGTGGTTAACTGCCAGAAGAGTAAGAAAGGTTCTGTACGCTTCACGGATAGTAACTTTCTGGGGCGCCATCAGCGTAACCTTTGCCTTTTTCAGGTTATCAGTAATGATAAAGTTCTTGTTCATCCAATCAGAAAAGATTTTTACAACTTCTATGAGATCCGTATCCTCAAAATCAAGGTTGATCTTCATGTTAAGATTATAAGGAGCAAGATGTTTAACTTCTACTTTAACTTCGTCTTCCTTCTTATCGGGATCTTTAGGAGCTTTTTCCCGATCAAGTATTGTCCTTCTTTTTGGAGGAGTCACTGATCTCACTTTAGGCATTTTCTTTGAGTCCTTTTTATCCTCATCATCTTCATCTTCCGCTTCATCTTTTTTTAGATTGTTCTTTTTCTTGAGATTAGGTTTAAATCTGCTTTTCAGACCCTTTATCCTTTTATTGATGTTAAGCGGCATCTTCACATCACGATCTTCCTCACCATAAAGACTTGTGAAAAGCAGAATGCAGATAATTAGAAAAGCTGTTTTCCTTAGATCCATTGTCTTCTCCTATTCTATTGTATACTCTAAAGTTTCATTCTGACCGCGTCGTTTAACATCCAGTGAAATCTTTGATGCGCTCTGAAGTCTGGAATATGCTTCAAGAGCTTTGTCAGGACTTGAAAGCTCAATTCCGTTAATTGATTTTATGATATCTCCATTTACGATACCGATCTTTCTGTACAGGCTGTTTTTCTTAATTGAGAATATTTTAAATCCGTTTTCTTTTCTTGCAGGGACAATACGTGCCTGTCGGGAAAGAGCGTTCAGATTCCCGGTAAGCTTCATGAGATCAGACCTTTTTATAACATATTGATTTTCACCGACCTTTCTGACTTCAAGTCCATCATCAGCTTCCATAGAAGGTGCACCTGAAGCAAGTGCTGAATCAACATTTTCCGCTTTAGACTCTCCAACCCCCTCTCCAATACATTTAATTCCTCCAGCAGTTTTGAGAATTACAAAGTTCCTCCATACGAGCTCCAATGTAATATTATCCTTTACCACTGATCCGACCTGTGTGATATAGACACTGGCATTTCGGCCTTTTCCTTCCTTTAGGATCGCAACAGATTTATCCATTTCATCAGCAACGACTGTTCCGCTGATATCCATCCCGGTCATTGCCGGACATTTTCCCGGATTTTCAAAATAAAAAAGAATGTCACCTCTGTTAACTTCGGGAACACTGTCATTTTCATCAACAGCCCCTAGTTGTGATTCTGTCAGAGTGATGGCACGCATATTAGAATCAAAAATGTTGTTAGAAGCAACGGAGCTGCTGTCCTTACCGAAGTAAAAACTCTCCTTTTTTTCCTTCTTTAAGCTTTCATCATCACCTTTGTAGTAGCTTTTTCCTATCGGGACAAAGACCTGAGAATCCTTTACAAGAAAATTCACAGCAAACCCCAGGCTCGAAGCTACAGCAAGAGATATTGAAAAAAATAATCCGAAATTGAGAATAGTTCTGCTTTTCATGTTCCAGCATCCGTCAATAAACAACAAAAACACATGTATGAATGCAATTTTCGTACCAGCTGTTTTAATTAGTTTATTCAGACAGTTAAGAAGTGAGAAAGTTTGTCAATTAGTCAAATTGACATAATGTCATGCAATATTATGTGAAAAGTTTAAGAAAAAATCAGAGGAAAAGGCTTACATCATACCGCCCATTCCGCCCATGCCGCCCATGCCACCCATTCCGGCTGCTGGATCAGAAGAATCTGATTTAGGAGCATCAACTATAACGGCTTCGGTTGTAAGAAGTGTTGAAGCAATACTTGCCGCATTAAGAAGAGCATTCTTTGTAACTTTTGTAGGATCAATTATTCCGCCTTCGATCATATTCTTATATTCGCCTTTTGAAGCATCAAAGCCATAATCTTCATCTTTGCTGTTAAGAATGGTGTTTATAACGATACTTCCATCAACACCGGCATTGATTGCGATCTGACGAATAGGAGATTCGAGAGCTTTTGCAATTATTTCAACACCGACTTTTTCGTCGTCATTTTCAGTCTCAACTTCTGAAAGAACTGTTTTGCAGCGAAGAAGAACTGTACCGCCACCAGCAACGATTCCTTCCTCAACAGCAGCTCTTGTTGCATGAAGTGCATCATCAACTCTGTCTTTCTTTTCTTTCATCTCAACTTCTGTTGCAGCTCCAACAGTAATAACAGCTACACCGCCACTAAGTTTGGCAAGTCTTTCCTGAAGCTTTTCCTTATCATAATCTGATGTACTTTCTTCGATGTGAGCTCTTATTTGTGCAACTCTTGCCTTAATGGCTTCTTCGTTTCCTGCACCGTCAACTATTGTTGTGTTGTCCTTATCAATAACAACTCTCTTTGCAGTACCAAGCATCTCTACTGTTGTATTCTCAAGCTGTAAGCCAATCTCTTCACTGATGAACTCTGCACCAGTAAGAATTGCGATATCTTCAAGCATAGCCTTTCTTCTGTCACCGAATCCCGGAGCCTTAACAGCAGCGATATTAAGAACGCCTCTAAGCTTATTTAAAACGAGTGTAGCAAGAGCTTCGCCTTCAACATCTTCAGCAATAATAAGAAGAGGTTTTCCGTGCTGGGAAACACCTTCAAGTAAAGGAACGAGGTCTTTAAGATTTGAAACTTTCTTATCAAAAACAAGAATAAAAGGATTATCCATCTCAACGAGCATCTTTTCAGCATTAGTTACAAAATAAGGGCTGAGGTATCCGCGATCGAACTGCATACCTTCAACTGTTTCAAGGTAAGTTTCCATACCCTTAGCTTCTTCCACTGTTATAACACCTTCCTTTCCTACTTTTTCCATTGCTTCAGCAATGATCTTTCCAATCTCTTTATCACCATTAGAAGAGATACTTCCAACACTTGCAATCTCGTCGAATGTTGAAATTTTCTTTGTAATTGAATCAAGCTTTTCAACTATCTTACTTGTAGCTTTGTCAATTCCTCTTTTAAGCATGATAGGACTGTAACCTGCTGTTACATATTTGAAACCGTCCTGGATGATAGCCTGAGCAAGAACTGTTGCGGTTGTTGTTCCGTCACCAGCGATATCACTTGTCTTTGAAGCAACTTCCTTAACAAGCTGAGCACCGATGTTTTCTACTTTATCTTCAACTTCGATCTCTTTTGCAACTGTTACGCCGTCTTTTGTGATCTTTGGAGCACCGAAAGATTTTTCAATTGCAACATTACGGCCTTTAGGTCCAAGTGTTATCCTAACAGTATCAGCAAGAGTGTTTACACCCCTGAGAATTCTGGATTTTGCTTCGTGATCAAAATAAATATGTTTTGCGGTCATTTTATGTCTCCTTAATTTAAAATCTGTTTATTTTACAACAACTGCGAGGATATCATCTTCTCTAAGGATAAGATGTTCTTCACCATCTATCTTAACCTCAGTTCCGCTGTATTTGCTGAAAAGGATCTTGTCGCCTTCAACAACCTGCATCTTCTGACGATCACCATTATCAAGCATTTTGCCAGTTCCAACTGCCATAACTTCAGCTTCGATCGGTTTTTCTTTAGCAGCATCAGGAATAATAATTCCGCCAGCTGTCTTAGTTTCGCTCTCTACTCTCTTAACAATAACTCTGTCATTCAAAGGTTTGAGTTTCATTGTCTCCTCCTATAAAAACGTTAGATAAAATTAGCATTTCAGTGCCCGGTTGGTACTGCAAACAGGATTATATATAAGCAGGTTTAGTTATAGTCAAGCAATGTAATGAAAAATTTAAGAAACACTCAGAAAACACAGAAACAGTCGTGGTTTTTTAGATTCAATTTACTTGATCTTATATCTAACACCCTTCCCTTTTCCCATCATTTCGAGGAATCCGTCTTTAACGAGTTCGCGGAGTCTGACTTTTATGGTGTTGCGGTTTGCTTTCGTGAGGATTTCTATTTGGCTTATTGTGATTGTTCCCCTTTCTTTCACTTCTCTTAATATTGCTGCGGAGATTTCAGGCAGTTTCATCAGAGTGTGTTCCTTTTCAAGTTTTGCAAAGAGATTGTCTTTCTGTTTTTTGAACATTTCAAGGAAAAACTCTATCCAGATGACCATACTATTTTCAATATCTGACTGTGTTTTTCTCAGCGCGAGATAATAATCAGCCTTGTTTTCCTCAACAACTTTTTCTAACGAGCTGTACGGAATATATTCATAATTCGATTTTAAAAGGAGTAGTGTTGTTAAAATCCTGGACAACCTTCCATTTCCATCCTGAAACGGGTGTATTGCCAGAAAATGAACAACAAAGATCGCAATGACAATTACAGGATGAAGATCTTTCTTCTTCAGATTTTCACTTGTCCACCTCACCAGTTCTTCCATCATTGCAGGAGTTTCAAAAGGAGTGGCTGTTTCAAAGATCACTCCTACACTTACTCCGTCACGGTCAAAGGCTTCAACGTTATTTGGAAACTTTTTATACTCACCTCGATGCCTCTCATCCTTTGAACTGTACTGAAGTAGTACTTTATGAAGTTGTTTTATATAATTCTCAGTGATTTCAATATCTTCAAAAGATTCAAAAACCAAACTAATTGCTTTTGAATATCCCGCAACTTCCTCTTCGTCTCTGGAAGAAAAGGATCGTGGTTCCAAATCTTTGAGCAGTTTCTCGACTTCCAGATCTGTAAGTCGAACTCCTTCAATTCTTGTTGAAGAACCAATTGATTCAATGGTTGCGACATGCTGCAGAGCTAAAAGAGCTTCCGGTTTTAAACTTTTTAGAGCTTTCCAACTTCCTCTAAACCCATCTATTTCAGATATTAGTGAAAGTATTTTATTATTTACAGCAAAATTTGAGCCTTTCATTTCAACCTCCTAAAAACCAAAAACATACCCAAATATACCCAAATAACAAAAAAAGTCAAACATTTGGGTATTTATGGGTATATTTTTAGGTATTGAAGTCTAGATCAAGCTCTTAAAACAGAACTTTTCCTGTCATTTCTTTTGGAATCTCGATGTTCATTATTTTGAGAATTGTCGGGGCGATGTCGGCAAGAATTCCCTTTTTAAGTTCTTTTACTGGATAGTTGTAGATAACGAATGGAACGGGGTTGGTCGTGTGCGCTGTATGCGGTGAATTTGTGGTTTCATCAAACATCAGTTCGCTGTTTCCGTGATCGGCTGTCAGAAGGACTGCTCGGTTTTCTTCTTTGGCTTTTTCAAGGATTCTTCCGACACATTTATCGACTGTTTCGATTGCCTTGACTGCTGCGCTCATGACTCCTGTATGTCCAACCATATCAGGGTTCGCGAAGTTAAGTACAACAAGATCGTATTTTCCAATGTTATCAAGCAGTTGCTCGGTCACTTCGATAGCACTCATTTCAGGTTTAAGGTCGTATGTTTCAACTTGTGGTGAAGGAACTAGGATTCTCTCCTCTCCTTCAAAAACACTTTCTTTTCCACCGTTAAAAAAGAATGTGACGTGTGCATATTTTTCTGTTTCAGCAATTCTAAGCTGAGTCTTTCCGTTCTTGCTGACCACTTCTCCAAGAATGTTTACCAGTTCTTCATGATCATAGAGAACATTGAAAGGGAAATCCGCTCTGTATCTTGTCATCGTCGCATACTGGCAGAAATTCACTTTCTTTTTTCTTTCAAATTCGGCAAAATCATCAAAGGTCAGAGCTATTGAAAGCTCTCTTGCTCTATCTGATCTGAAGTTAAAGAAAAGCGCAGCATCTCCGTCTTTCATCTGTCCAATCGGTTCACCATTTTCATCTCTTATAATTGTCGGTTTGACAAATTCATCATTTTCATCACGTGCGTATGCTTTTTCCACTGCTTCAAGTCCAGTTTTCGCCTCAAGTCCTTCACTTAAAATAAGTGCGTTATAAGCTTTCTCGACTCTCTGCCAGCGGTTGTCCCTATCCATGGCGTAGAATCTTCCTGAAACAGTTCCGATCTTGCCGAGACATTTTCCCATCATCTCTTTTTCAAGATCACGGATATAGTTAATAGCACTTCTTGGAGGAGTGTCTCTGCCATCAAGAAAACAGTGCAGAACCACTTCCAAACCTTCTTTTTTTCCGAACTCTAAAAGTGCATGAAGATGATCCAGAGAACTATGAACTCCACCCGGAGAAACAAGTCCCATAAGATGAAGCTTTCCGCCATATTTCTTAATTTTTTCAGATACTTGCCTAAGCACCGGATTGTTAAAAAAATCACCATCTTTTATTGATTTATCGATCTTAGTCAGATCCTGATAAACAACTCGACCAGCACCGATATTCATGTGCCCCACTTCGCTATTTCCCATCTGTCCATCAGGAAGACCGACAGCAAGACCCGAACCATTAAGCTCAGTATTAGGGAAATCATTAAAAAGCCTATTAATATTGGGTTTATCCGCCTGTTTCACAGCATTGAATTTTTTGTCTTTTCTTACACCGAAACCATCGAGAATAATAAGTATCGCTCTTTTTCCAGTTGTCATAATTTCCTCCATTAAAAAAACCAGCAAACGATAACATAAGTGAACTTGATTGTCGAGAGGAAGCTATGAAAGTTTGCTAAGAGATTCAGTAAACAAAGACTGGGATGGCATCATCATCCGGAACTTCGTCCGGCATAAATTCGTCATAAAGACAGCTTTCAGGCACTTGTTCACAGTATGACTCCATATCTCGGAGAACAATTGCTCCTGTTATCTGCCAGAAGATATATTTCCCTTCAACTCCTGCATAAATACTGCGGGTTCTTCCACCGCCAGGATAGGGAAAACAGACCTTCCTGTCTTTACTGAAAGAATAATAACATATCCGAAAATCATTTTGGACTTCAGAATAGACATACATCTCTTCAAGAACAAAGATATCTCTGTCCCACTGACTGGGAATCAGGTTGATTAGGTCAGGCGTTTTTTCAACTTCTAGCGCACTGTAAACAATTTCACTGCCTGACATATCAGCTATATTTAACTGATGAGCACTGTTCCTGTCAGTATAAACAACCTTTTTGTGATCCTGCTTATTAACAGCGAAACTCACTGACAATTCTCCTTCTCTAGTGATCTTAACACAATCTGTTTCCATATCGCTTGGATCCTTTGTTAAATCACAGACATAAACCCTGTTATTAAATGTAAAGAAAGCTTTATCATCAAAGATCTGTGGATAAAGTATTGTACCAATACCCAGTTTTTTAAAGTTCCAGTCATTCACATTGGCATAGAGGATTTCTTCATCTCCTTTTCCATCAACATTTTCAACATTAATCAGAACATAGTTCTTCCCTATGGCTGGCGGATAGATAAACCTTGTTCTGTTCCATTCATCTGTATAGGCAAACTCATACTTCCATCCATTTCCAACCTTTTTCGCTGAAACTATGTAGACCTTAAGATCAACAGTATTCCCTACTCTAAAAAGAAACCTGTCATGATTATACGCCATTTTTTCTCCAGCATATGAAACCATTGTATATTTATTTTTTTCAATATCATAAAGCAAACTGCCAGCTACAATATACTTATCATCCACTTTATTGCTCGTTGCGGCATATACACCCATCGTTCCTTCATAAATATCTCCCTGCCTGAAAACTCCGGTGGAATTATGGTAGCTATCAGATGTTGCAAAGACTGTTGCTTCTCCAAAGTATTCCGAGGCATCTGACACCTTTGCCTTGTCGCTCATGTCACAGGGGAGAGGATAGCAGTAGTATTCCGGACATTCTTTCATTATTTTACGATTATTTATTTCCCAGAGATTCCTTATACACTGAGGATCGTTCTCAGGTGCCGGAAGATCACACTTTCGGCAAAAATGCTTCTTCCCATCCTTATCAATATACGGAAACCCAGCATTGAGCAGACTTGGACAGTCCGGATCTCCCTCCGTCCCTGCTGGATAATCATAGTCCGGCCACTCTTCTGTATCATCAGGAATATCTGCTTCAGGAATCTCATCCGGATCAGCATCTTCATCTTCCATGTCATCCTGTTGTGCCAAATCGTTGTCAGTTAAATCAAAATCTTTTTTTTCATCTGAATCGATATCCTTTTCAACAGTGGAATCCATAAAATTATCATCTTTAGTAGCATCAGTTTGATTTTCAGAATCATGCAAATCAGGAAAATCGTCTGAATCATTGCTCTGACTGCTGTTGCATGAGGTACAGGAAAAAATTAAAACTATCATTAAAATCAGCGACTTCATGAAAAACCTTTTCTGTTGTTTGCTGATAGAGATTAACGTAACTAAGAGTAATAATCAAGCTAAGAAGAAAACAAATTGACAAACTTACATAAAACTTTTAAATTTAACATTATCAATTACTAATTAGGGATTTAAAATGGTTTCCGATATTGATAACAACAAACTGATTATCTATCAACCTGAAGAAGGTATTTCAACACTGGAAGTAAGACTTGAACAGGAAACTATTTGGCTTACACAAAATCAGATGACAGAACTATTCCAAACGGACAGAACTTCAATTACAAAACATATAAAAAACATCTACAACTCTATGGAACTAGAAGAAATTTCAACCTGTGCAAAATTTGCACAAGTTCAAATAGAAGGCAAAAGAAAAGTTTTAAGGCAGGTAACCCATTATAACTTAGATATGATTCTTTCTGTCGGGTACCGAGTAAATTCAAAACAGGGAACTCAATTCAGAATATGGGCTAATAAAATATTAAAGGATTATCTTCTCAAAGGATATGTTCTAAAAGAAAGAGTTGATAACATTGAGCGAAAGCTATATGAACATGACAAAAAATTTGAAATGATAATTGACCAGGCAATTCCCCCCAAAGAAGGTCTGTATTTTGACGGTCAGATCTTTGATGCCTATGAAAAAGCAGTCTCATTCATAAAAGACGCGCGTAAATCAATAATTCTGATAGATAACTATATTGATGAAACGGTCTTTCTTATGCTTTCCAAAAGGAAGAAAGGTGTGAAAACTACTATTTATACAAACAAATTGTCTGATAAGCTCAAATTAGATCTCAAAAAATATAATGCACAGTATGAACCAATAGAAATAAGAGTTTTTAAAAAATCACACGACCGCTTTCTGATTGTTGACAACAAAACCGTTTATCACATTGGTGCTTCACTAAAAGATCTTGGGCAAAAGCTTTTCGGATTCTCAAAAATATCAATTAATCCTAAAATAATTCTTTCATATCTGGAAAAGAAGTAATGAGATCACAATCAATTTACAATCTGGAGAAATAAAATCAACTTAGATTGGGTCACTCCTCAAAAGGGCAAACCCCTTCTTCCTTACAGTAGCATTCCATATCTCTGAGGATCAGAGGTGTACTTCCTTTTTTTTGATATAAAAGCCATTTATCTTCAAATTCTGCAAAACCATACGGGAATTTAGTTGTCCCATCAGAAAATGCTTCATCCTTCTCCATTTTTTTCATGCAGTATTTCTTTTTCTTATCAATGCGGTAGTAGCAAAGAAGTCCGCCAAAACTACTTCCATCAGAAACTATTTCTTCAAAAAGCAGGATCTCATCTTTATATTCAAGTGCTGCAAGTGAGTATGCATTTTTCTGTGTTTCACTCGTAAATTCGGTAATAAGATCATTATAAATAAAGCTATTATCCTTCAGTTCAAGATTAACAAGTTTCATTATATTGGAATTATAGACAAATTTCGTCTCGTCATTTTTATTTATTCTGATCCCTCTTACCTTTTCACCTTCCCTGTTAATTTTCATGCAGTCAGTTATCTTATGAGGACTTTTTGAAAGATCACAGACCCATCCATTAACATCATCATCAACAAGAACTAAAGTGTCACCAACTATTCCAGGTTCCCACCCAAAGCCTTCTCCAAGCATCGACCACTTCCATTCTCCCACTTTGGCATACATCATTTTATATGGAGATGTTTCTGTTTCCTGTAGATTAACAAACGCCCATTTATCATTCAGGGCAGGCTCATAAGCAAGAAAATTAACAGGCTTATTGTATGCCAGATGGTAAGAGCCGTCATCACCAAAATATGCAAGGAAAATGTTTTTATTATCCAGTTCCAAACTTCTGGTATCCGATACAAGAGCGATCCTTTTTCCTTTATGATAAGCCTGCTCCTGTCCACGAGAAGGTGTTATGATGTTAAATTTTTTAGATGATATGTCATAAGAAACATATTTTACTTTAACAGGCCATTTTTCTATTGAAAGATCATTTGGTGACAGTTTAAACCCCACCTTACCGTCACTCATGTTCCATGATTTAACAACTCCGTGTGTCCCATCATTTCCCCATTCTTCAGGATTCAATTTAAGGTCGCACTTATGC
>Ga0222695_1001160_pt1 | contig 11204 bp, 10 predicted proteins | sample AntAcemetage1398_FD_179834 | JGI IMG/M metagenome (GOLD analysis project Ga0222695, IMG submission 179834) | Saline water microbial communities from Ace Lake, Antarctica - #1398 | ecosystem: Environmental > Aquatic > Non-marine Saline and Alkaline > Saline | place: Antarctica: Ace Lake...
CATTTCGATGTCCCAGAGGTTCGGCCTTTCAGATTACATTGTCCTGGTAGCCCAGAAGAGGGCCACGAATAGCAATTATTTATAAGAATAAATCACATGATTGATGCATTTGATCTTCAAACCATTGACACATTGCAGTTGAAGAAAACTGTGGAATGGCATCAGGGGCCATATAATGTTTCTCAAGATGGATTTCTCCAGCACGTGGAGGAAAATCATTACTGCAATTTTGAGTTGTGGCACGAAGAGGACAAGGCCCGTCGTGAGGATAAAGGTTACCGGTTTGTTTATCAGGCCAAGCGGAACATTGATGGGTGGAATCAAAAACGAAACGATCTCATCGAAAAAATGGATCGCTGGCTGGTTGAGCGCCTCCCAGATATGCCCAACGACATTGCCATGAATTCCGAAACGCCCGGTATGATCATTGACAGGCTTTCTATCCTTACCCTAAAAGCGTTTCATATGAAAGAAGAGGCTCAACGGGAATCGGCTCAGAGATCTCAGCGAGACAGGTGCACGGAAAAGCTGGACATTATTCGACGCCAGCATGCTGATTTATTTGAGGCCTTAGAACAATTAATGGCTGACGTTATGAAAGCAAAGCGGGGCTTTCGGATCTATTCTCAGTTCAAGATGTATAACGATCCTGCGCTGAACCCGGAGTTGTATGAAAAAGGCTGAGCAAGGCATGTCAAAACATGCGCAACTGATCAATGATTCCCGGTCAAACCCGCAGAGACGCACACCAGGTTCGGGTCAGGACCAACGCCCTATCATGGCCAGAAAAGCATTATAGAGATCTTCGGGCGTAACGTCCGTGATGCAATGATGTCTATGGCTGCACTCGTCTGCATGGCCGCTGCAGGGGCATAAACCGCCTTGCAGGTATTGATGTTCCTTCCCCAGAGGTGCCCAACGTCGGCCTTCGTTTGGGCCAAAAATGGCTATCGTCGGTACGCCGAGTCCCGCCGCAAAATGCAACGGCCCCGTGTCGGGGCTAATGAAACCCTTTAACTGGCTCAAGACAGCAAGAAAGAAATCGAGGGGTTCGATTGATTCCAACAGAGGTATGTCAGGGCATCTTCTTTTTATTTGTTTAAGCAACCCATTTTCGCGGACACCTTTCCCCACCGTAAAGGCCATTTTGATCCCGTGTTTTCGGGCCATTTCATAAAAGCGCACCCAGTTTTCCAGGGGCCACTCGCGTTTGGGCTGGGTGGAGCTGATGCAGCACACCAACTCGACGCCATCCAATAAGGTCCTCGCCTTGTCAATGAGGGCACTATTCACGCCGATTTCTACGGTTGGATCTTCAGGGAACGGCACGCCCGATACAGAGGCTATGGCCCATGTCCGAATCGTCTCGTGACGATTCGTGTCCATTGCTTCGATTGGTTCCGTATAGCAATGTTTTCTGAGGAAAAAACCTTTTGGCGCTACCGGGCCTATCCTTCTCCGACCCCCAATGATGCGACTCAATATTGCGCCTCTATCATTTCCCGCAAAATCAATGGTGACATCAAAGCGCTCCTTTCTCAATTGCCGAATTATCGGCCATGTTCTTACTAAGGACGCGGGATCTCTTTTTCTTGGAATAGACCATACCCTGTCGATCCATTCAATATGCTCCAATAAGGGAACGGCTGCCTCGGGAATAAGCACATGCAGTTCGCCCCCCGCAAAGTGGTCTTTTATGGCCCTCAGGACCGGCGTGGCCACAACCACGTCGCCTAAATACTTAAATTGGATGCCTAAAATTTTGGACATCATTAGAGCCTATTAGATTATGAGTAGGATTACGAAAACAAGATTTCATGTCAATTTAAAGGTAACTTATTGCGCTTCAGTGCGTTGGCAAAGATCTTTCCTACGAATTGGAGGCACCCAACAAGATTATTCGACCAATGTTGTTCAGAGCGAAATGCACCTAACGTAATCGCACCCATGATTGAGCCGCCAACGGCCAATGGGATAGCGAGCGCCGATTGCAGGCCCGTTTTCAGAAAACTCTGCTTGTCAAGTGTCGCCTCATCAGGCAGGAAGTATAGGTGGAATGGCCTTGTGTGTCAAGCCAGTAGGTGGCACAAGACCTTTACGTCTCAATACTGCTGCATCAATGAATTGTAGCCGTTCACTGGCTCAAAGGCTCCCCCGTATATGTGCAGGGATTTTGGACAGGGTTCAGAGTCCCATGCTAGTTCCGAGATGCCACTTTAGAAACGTATGGAGTTTGAAGCATCCCTTCCAGGGGATATAAAACGTGTTCTTGAACTCCTTAAAGGGCTTGATTTGAAACTTTAGAATCCGAAAGGTCCTTGATTTGGGCACTATGACATCAATGACATTCCCTTGGGTGTCCAAAAAGGCCTGATATTTTGCAGCCTCCGGGCAACCTCTGAGTCAGTAAGGGAACCAAACCTCCTAAATATTACAGATGTTTTGGCAGATTTTATGGGTCGGGGAAGGCGAATCTTTTAAAATACTAATTTTTTTCTCCTCCAGCGTGGCTACCTATGGATGTTCCCGGTATGTATCTTGCTTAATATTTATATTTTATAGCAAAAACTTCTTAAGTTGCATATATTCTTGGATTTAGGTGTTTAGAAACTACAGATTATTGTATCTAAATTCTGACTTTTTCCGAAGCTGCTAATTTTCAGACGAGTGAATGATATTCCAAGCACATTAACCGTACGTAACGGAAAGGGACAGAGGGTTGTATTTCCACAATCTTCTAAGTAAAATATAGAGTTACTGATGAAACACCTAAAGTACATGGTTGTGGTATTGCTGCTGAATGCATGGTTCAGTGGTTCTGTTTATGCAGCGGACGCCAGGAAGTTTCTGTGGAACAAAGCCTATTTTTATAATTTTTACAGTGTTTCTCCTCTGGCAAGTGGAGATGTATGGGCCGTGGGGAGCAACGGCATGGTTTGCCGGCTGAACCCTGAAACGTACGAATGGAACATTCAGGAACCCGGCCTGCATGGAAACCTCTACAGCGTATCGTTTGTCGACGACAGCCATGGCTGGGTCTGCGGAACTATCCTGTATACAGAAGATGGGGAAAAACCTGGGAAAGGAAAAGGCCAAAATGGATTTTGAATTATCTGAAGAGCAGCAAGACATCAAGAAGGCGGCACAGGAATTTGCCGAGGGCGAATTCAGGGATATCGCCAGAGAGTGTGACATAAACGAGGATTACCCTCCCTCCCTGTTAAAGAAAGGTGCCGAGCTCGGTTTTGTGGGGGTGTTCATAGATGAAGACCATGGGGGGGCCGGTTTAGGCTTCTTGGAGCATGCCCTGATAATGGAAGAGTTCTGGAAAGTAGACCCCGGCCTTGGGCAGCAATTCTGCTCGGTGACCTTCGGTTCGGAAGAGTTCCTTTTGTTCGGCACCGAAGATCAGAAAAGAAAATACCTGCCGCCACTCGTCGAGGGCAAGTCAATCATGGGGTTCGCAATTACTGAGCCGGATGCTGGGAGTGATACGGCTGCGGCCTCAACCTCGGCTGTCTTAGACGGTGATGAATATGTAATCAATGGCAGCAAGGTCATGATCGGAAATGGCTCCGTGGCCGATTTCATGCTTGTATTTTGCCTTACCGACCCTGAAGAAAAATCTAAATCCGGCAGACATTCGATAATGGTGGTCGAGACGGACAGGAAGGGGTATGACGCGGATAGAATGCACGGCAAAATGGGTCTGAGGGCCTCTGATACATCCAACATCTTTTTCTCGGACCTAAGGGTCCCCAAGGAGAACCTGGTAGGGGAGAGAGGAAAAGGTTTTTACCAGTTGATGGAGTTCTTTGACAGGTCCCGCGCATACGTGGCCGCCCACGGGGTTGGACTGGCACAGGGCGCTCTCGACATGGCCGCTAAGCATGTCAAGAACAGGGAGCAATTCGGCCAGAAGATCGCGTCTTTCCAGGCCACACAATTCAAAATAGCCGATATGGCCACCAAAATAGAGCTGGCCCGCACCTTGACACATAAGGCCTGCTCCCTCTTGGACAAGGGTAGGCCGGACACCACTGTCACGGCTATTGCCAAGATGTTTTCCGGAAGGGCGGCAGTAGAGGTGGTTGATGAGGCCCTCCAGTTCCATGGGGGATACGGTTACTTCAACGACGAGGATGTGGAGCGCTTTTACAGGGCAGCCAAAGTCCTTGAAATCTATGAAGGGGCAAAAGAGATAGAGAAGATGATAATAGGCCGTCGTGTGCTTGGAAGGTATTAGCCGTCCAAACAGGGCAGTTTTTCAAGATTTTTCCGCACTAAATTGAAAGAAAGTCAGGGAAACTGCCCAGAACAAAGACTGTCTACAACTGTCTACAATGGTATTTTGAGAAATCCCTGGCTATCGACATGAAACAAAGTAGGCAAGCGAAGTCTACTTTGTTTTTTCAACAGAAAATTCTGACGAAAACAGCTATATCCTGCGTAAGACCGGACGCTTTGCTCATTCTCGAACCTATATTCACGAGTTTGCCAAGGAACACAATTTTGCAATTGAAGTCTGCGAGGCTGCCGAGATCCGCCGGTTTTCGGGTCCACTTTAAACCTGTAATGGGATCCCCAGCCGCAGCAAGATTGCCTTCATCTTCCTTGTCTCATATTTGGTTCCTACCTTTGGACCTCCCGTGCAGGCCAGGTATTATCACATGGATCTTGCTTTAGCTTGGGATCATGATAAACCAACAAAAAAAGCCTTCGCGCGTTTGCTGATTATAAGTCTATTTATCCTCTGAATGTCTAAGCGGAAACCAGGTACAGAAAATGCGGGAAAAACGACTTTAGGAATTGTTGGAAGAACCCTGCTAATTGCAAAAAGATCATAATGAAGCATGCCCGTTCCCCTTGTTGTTTTGCAATCATTAATCCTACACGTCTCCCATTACGTCCGACAACTGCCCTCGCAGTTTCCAAGAGCAATAGTCAACTTTTGTGAATGGTGCTTTGATTTGCCGATGGACATCCCCCAAACCTCCCATCTGATGTACGGTCTGAGTGTCCCGATCGATCTTGCCAAGGGTTTCAGCGTTAGACCTGAGCTCATGTGATATGATGATGGTAGTGGTAAAGTCTCCGCCGCCGATAGTACTGATTTCGGCAAGTACGTCATCTACGGTGTCCAGTTCCAGATCACTTTCTAAACACAATGTGACCATGGGTCTAATACGCGTAGGTCCCTGTTGAATCAAGAGCCCCCTTCCTTACTAAAGTTAAGGAAGGGGGTTTTGTATCTTCTCAATAAATCGGGGTACACTCCCTGCTGTGTCATTTTTCTGGATTCCCGTTTTCACGGGAATGACAGGCACTTACTCTATTTCGTCATTCCCGCGTACGCGGGAATCCAGGACCTGTTACCGCGACTTATTGAGATGTTACAGGGTTTTTTTATCGACAAGCCCCTGAGTATGGGCTTGACAAGAAAGGGATGAACTCTGTAAAGTTATTCCTCACGCAAAAGTGACAAAACGCTAAGTTTATAAATAATTTCTCGTCATTGTTTTCCTTTGCGGATTTAGCGACGATGATTATAGGACATAGGGTCCTTGGCGGATATTAAGAACCATTAAACTTGTGAGGAGGGAATCCATGAAAAAAAGCATTCTTTTATTGTCCTTTGTGCTGGCTGTATTGATTACTCTAATAGTCTCGATCCAGGGCGCCTATGCTGCCAAGCCGATTATCTTGGGTGTGCCCACCTCCCTCGGATTTCTTGAGGGGAAAGAGGGTTTGGCCTGTGTGAATATGGCCGTGGATGAGATAAATGCGGCCGGCGGCGTTAAGGTGGGCGGTGTCATGCGACCGTTCAAGGTTGTGGCCATCGATGCCCGGGGCGCTGAGCCAGGGGTCCCGGTGAGCGATGTGATCAGGGCCCATAAGAAACTGATCTTAGAGGATAAGGTCGATTTCATTGTTTTTGGTTCCTTTCGGTCCGAGTGCGCCATCGCATGTATGGACGTGGTGGGCCAGTATAAGATCCCGATGATATTAGGGACCGCCATGTCACCGGGGATGCAGAAAAAGGTGATGACCGACTATGACAAATATAAGTACACCTTCAGGGCTTGCCTGAATGCAATCTATCTCGTCAAGTATCTCGGTGGCACCATGGCCTATCTGAATAAAGAATTCGGCTTTAACAAGGTATTCATCATGAACCAGGACGTGGCCTGGGCAAGAAAGACCGGCGATATCATGATCAAGGCGGTTTATGATAAGATGGGATGGGAGGTTGTTGGACGGCAACAATATCCAACCGGGTCTTCGGATTTCTCATCCGGCCTCATGAAGGCGAAGGCCAAAGGGGCCCAGGTGATTCTGCCGATTTTTGATATGCCCCAGAGCGGGATCCTGGTGAAGCAGTGGAAAACCATGCATATCCCTGCCTTGATGGCCGGTTTTATCTCACCGCTTGCCGGGCCCGGGGCCTGGAAGACCTTTGATGGAAAGATAGCGGGCGCCATGAACTGCATCTTTGAAATCGGCAACATGCCCGTCCCCAAAGTCCCCAAATCCGTGGAGTTCTACGAAAAATATCAGAAAAAATACGGCAAACCCATCGAAGCGGGACATTCGCCGGCCCCCGCCTACGAAATGGTTTATATGTTGAAGGAAGCCATTGAAAGGGCCGGATCTGTAAACGGCGACAAGGTGGTGGCGGAGCTTGAAAAGACCGACCGTCAGGGGGCTATGGGCCGTATCAAGTTCGGCAAGGACCACCAGGTAATTTATGGGCACAACCCGGAGGTGGAGGCCCTCGGTTGTATGATCCAGTGGCGCGAGCCGGGAAAACGCGTTATCGTTTACCCCCCGTCTGTGGCGGAGGGCAAGATTCAACTGCCTGAAGGGCTCAAGAGCTTGAAATAATTGGTATTTTAGCCCCTTTGTCTTCCCTCCCGCCGGCCAATGGAGGGGGGTCATAGGGGTGATGAACATCGAACGTTCAGGTAAGCGAAGACTCCGACATCGAATTTTGATGGTCTCGTAAAAAGTCTCCAAGGTCGTCACTCCCGCGAACGCGGGAGTCCATAAGTGGTTAATTTTCCTGGATTCCCGCGTTCGCGGGAATGACAAAAACGGATCATTTCTGACTTTTTACGATTTTGTCAATTTTGAATTGGGAAAAACGAAAAATTAATTGAAATTCTCGTTACGAGTATCAAGACGGCTGTAAAGAAACCACGCCTTGGCCTGGTTGAATGTTCGGTATCGGAGTCTTCGCTTACCTGGGTGTTTGTTTTTTTGTTTTTCATTCGATGTTCGATGTTGGACGTTCGATGTTCGATGTTCATCTTTTAAAACAACTTTAGGCACTTAAAATGTTGTTAGGTACACTCATCTACGGTTTTGTCAACAGTGCGATCCTGGCCCTTCTCGCCATGGGGTTCAACCTCACCTTCGGCATCAGCGGCGTGGCGAATTTTGCCTATGGGGCCGTCTATATTTTCTCCGGGTTTTCCGTCTGGATCCTTTTAAACACGCTCGGGCTCCCTTATCTCGTTGCCGTCCTGGTCGCCATCGTGTTGGCTGCTTTGATGGGGCTGGCCATTTATTACGGCGTAATTCTGAGAATCAAGGGGATGCCCCTGTCGGAAGTCATGGCCACATTCGGTCTTGGGCTCGCCATTATGGAGCTGTTTAGATATTTTGATTTTGTGGGGTTTCAGTACACCTTGCCGGTCTTCATTGATGGGAGTTTTGCCATTGGAGACGTCTATATCGACTACCAGCGTATGATTATCGGTCTCATCGCCGTGGGCCTGACCGTCTTGCTGTACCTCTTTACCAACCACACCCGGGTGGGACTGGCCTTTCGGGCCATTGCCCAGGATGAACGGAGCGCCCTCACATTCGGAATTGATGCCGATCTGGTAGGGGCCCTGAGCATGGCCATTGGTTGCGCCCTGGCGGCCATAGCGGCCGTGGTGATCCTGCCGCTCGGGACCATTGCGGTGGAAGGGGGGTATGAGGTGTTGATCAATGCCCTGGCCGTGTGCATTGTGGGGGGGTTGGGAAGCACAGTGGGCATCCTGGTGGCCAGTGTGCTGATCGGGTATTCCCAGACCATTACGGCCAATTACTTAGAACCCCACTGGATGATGTTAGTAAGCCTCATCGCCATCGCCATCGTGCTGGTTGTGAAGCCCTCCGGGCTTTTTAGCCACCAGAAAGAACTTGAAGAGAGAATTTAGTTGGTAAGTTATTTAAAGTGCCTAAAGTTTGAAGGTAACATCTAAATAAGTAGCGCTAACAGGGCCTGGATTCCCGCTTTCGCGGGAATGACGAAATAGAGCAAGTATCTGTCATTCCCGCGAAAGCGGGAATCCAGAAAATGGCGCAGCAGAGGATTTACCCCGATTTATTGAGAAGATACATTCTGAATCTATGAAAAAACGTAAAGAACGAATCGACCGCGGCATCAAGGCCCGTTCGGCGGACATATTTGCCCTCACATCCTACAGGGAAATGCTCTATCTGCTAATTCCCGGAGCGATTCCCGTGGTGGGGCTTCTCTGTTTTGCGCCTATGCTCAGCGATTACTGGCGGGAAGTCATTATTTCAACGGCCATCTACGCGCTGCTGGCCATGAGCTGGGACATGCTCATGTGTGCCGGACTCCTTTCCTTAGGGCAGGCCCTTTTTTTTGGGATCGGGTCCTACATAGCCGGATCGCTGAACTATTATGCGGGGCTGCCGCCTATTCTGACAATACCCATTGCCACTATCGGGGGAGGATTGATCTGCACGGTCCTGCTGCTACCGGTATTGCGGCTTCGGGGGATATATTTCGCCATGGTGACCCTCGTCGTGCCCCTCATGCTGAGCCGATTAGTGGAGGCCACACGCATTCTTGGGGGTACGGAAGGGCTGACGGGGTTGACGCCTTTCCCCAATCAGTTGACGGCCTTGTTTATTATTCAATTAGCGGTTCTCGCAACTCTCTTTGGATTTCGGCGGATCAAGGGGTCTGACTACGGCCTGGTGATCACAGGGATCAGCGATAATGACCGTTCCGTTATGAGCGCCGGGCTCAACATCTACTGGTACAAGACCCAGGTGGTCTTTTTAGGGTCGTCCGTGGGGTGTTTCGCGGGTGCTTTCGGCACCCATATGGACATGTTTGCGGGCATGCCCGGGTTTGCCTTAGACTATTCCATCATGCCGGTGGCAGCCGCCGTGGTAGGGGGCGTTGGGACATTTGCAGGCCCCCTGATCGGGGCCTTTATCCTGGTACCCCTGTCGGAAATGCTGCGGGCCTTAGGCGCCCTCAGGATTGTTTTCTACGGGCTGTTCCTGGTTATTTTTGTGGTCGGGGTGCCCGAGGGCATCTTTCCCTATATTCAGAGGAAATATCAGCAAATTGAAAGATGGGTGGACGTAACATGACGGACCAGACGCCCTTGCTCAGGGTTTCCAATTTGACCAAGACATTCGGCGGTGTGACGGCGGTGTCCAATCTAAATTTTCAGCTTCAGGAAGGGAAACTCCTCGGCGTTATCGGGCCTAACGGATCGGGAAAAACTACGCTGGTAAACCTAATAACGGGGTTTGTAAAGCCGGTAGCGGGGAGAATTGAGTTCCGTGGTAAGAACATCACCGGGTGGCCGCCCTACAAGGTGGTGGGTGAGGGCATCTCTCGAACCTTTCAGATGGTGCGGCCTTTTTACCAGTTGCCGGCCTACAAAAACCTGATTGTGCCCCTCTATTCCCCTCGTGTGAAGAAACTTGCAGGGGGTCGTTATGGAGACCGGAGCGCGGTAGCACTGGATCTGTTAGAAGAGGTAGGTTTTGAACGGGATGCCTACGTGTCTTACAAAAAGGCGGGTGCTCTGCCTCAGGGGTACCTTAAAAGGCTTGAACTGGCCAAGAGTATGGCCCTTCGGCCGGACCTGGTCATCTTAGATGAGCTGTTTTCCGGTCTGAGTCTGGCAGAGGTGGCCAGCATCGTGCCCATTATCGAAAAGCTTAAACACCAGGGCAAAACCATTATCATGATCGAACATCGCCTAAAAGAACTGTTCCGTATCGCCGACCGGGTGATGGTCTTGAATTATGGTCGAAAGATTGCGGAAGGAGAGGCAATCGAGGTTATGGATAGCCCGGCAGTGAAAGAGGCCTATCTCGGGAGCGAAGCGGATTGAAAGGAAAACGAATGCTTGAGGTTCAAAACCTGATGGTCTTTTTTGAAAACGCCCTGGCCCTGAACGACTTTCAAATGGAAGTACGCGAGGGTCAGGTGGTGGGGGTCATCGGTTCGAACAGCGCGGGGAAAACCACGTTGATGAACACTCTCTCCGGCCTGATCATCGATATGCGGATCAAGGAGAAACGGCGGGGCGGGGAACGGATTACAGTCTACGGGAAGATACTTTATAAAGGGGAAGATATTACCGAAACCCGGCCCAGCGAGCGGGTCAAAAAGGGGATCGTGCTCTGCCGCGAGCGGCATCCCATCTTTCCGGAAAGCGACGTACTGCAGAATCTCCGAATGGCGGGGTATTTGCGGAAAAAGGCTGAAATCCAGGAAACCATTTCGTATGTCTTTGACCTGTTTCCGGCCCTCGTCCCTTTAAAATCGCGCAAAGCCGGGTTCATGAGCGGCGGCGAGCAGCAGATGCTGGCTGTTGGCATGGCCCTGGTGGCACGCCCCCAGCTGCTTCTCTTAGATGAACCCCTTCTCGGGTTGAGCCCTATGATGCAGCACCTGCTGGTAGAAGCCATCAAGGGTTTCAAAGCGGATTCGGGTATTACTACGGTGGTCATCAGCGAGCAGTTTGCCCGGCCCGTACTCCCAATGATTGATTTCGGCTACATTATTGAAAACGGCATGTTGACATTAACCGGCACCGGCTCGGAATTGATGGACAATCCCGAGGTTAAAGCCGCCTATTTTGGTGTTTGATACCCATGCCCGCACACGATCCTGACGGAAATATTTTTGAAGCCTTTGCCTCGGCGGCCACGGAAAACGGTAACAAAACGGCCATCATTTATCTCGGCACGAGTTTTACCTACAAGAGAATACTGCGTCTGACGGAGAATTTCGCCGCTTCATTGCGGGATGCGGGCGTGGCGGAAGGGGACCGGGTGATCCTCTATGTGCCCAACAGCGTTCCCTGGGTGGTGGCCTGGCTCGGCATACAGCGGGCCGGAGCCGTTGTGGTGCCTATCACGCCCATCTATAC
>Ga0222695_1001165_pt1 | contig 11178 bp, 14 predicted proteins | sample AntAcemetage1398_FD_179834 | JGI IMG/M metagenome (GOLD analysis project Ga0222695, IMG submission 179834) | Saline water microbial communities from Ace Lake, Antarctica - #1398 | ecosystem: Environmental > Aquatic > Non-marine Saline and Alkaline > Saline | place: Antarctica: Ace Lake...
AAATAAAGAAGATCATTTGTTGCATTTTTAATCCTGAATTTTCCGGCAACGGCATCAAATTGTAATTCTGCATATTCAATATCCGAATTATACGGCTCAGTAAAAACTTGCTCATCAATTTCATAGTCTTCGTCATCATCATCATTAAAATAATATCTGTTGTTGTCATGTGTGATTCTGAAATTATTATAGCATGAATCGGAAAAACTAAAAATCATAACACCCGCAAAAAGTGCAATAATTGACAACAGAACTTTAAACAGGTTTTTTATTGGAAGAATGGCTATTCCAAACAAAACCAATAGCAAAGGCCATAAATTAAAGATTGAACACCAATCGAAATATATAAATCCTAAATTTTTGAAAATAAATAGTAATCCGATGACAACAAGGATTACACCCCAAAATACATTTCCGCTTTTCATGTTATTTTTGTTTTTTTTGTGAATAATTAATAGAAATTAAAGCAATGCCTGCAACAACGAGAATCAAGGGCCACAGATCAACAAAGTAGATTCGCGGAATATAATTAACGATAAGAAAAATCCCCCCTATCACAATCAATATCAAGCCGGCAATCAGGCTTCCGTTATCAAAACTTTTCTCCCGAAAATTAGGGGTATATTGTGGCGGATCTGCCTTAAAATCAGTTTGCGAATCTTTTTCAACATTATCGTCTTTTGGTTCGTTGGGTGAAAAATTCTGCCCATAAATGTTTTGAGAATAATCTTCAGGTAGCGCTATCCATAATATTAAATAAATCAATACTCCGCCTCCTCCAAAAAATGCAGCGAGTAAAAATAGAATTCTGAAAATTGTCGGATCACTATTAAAATATTTTGCTATGCCTCCGGCAACACCACCGATAACTTTATCTTTTGTGCTTCTGAATAAACCTTGCTTTTTATACATTTTATTTAGTTTTTTAAATTATTGCTTATTACAAAAATATATTTTTTTTATGAATTATCAAATAAAATTTTCATTATTTTTGAAAAAAGGAAATTAGAGAATAATTCTATTAATTTTTAAATTTGTGTAATATGGTTGAGCAAAAAGAAATTATTCTGCCTTCATTCGGAAGGGGATTTCATTTAATTAGCAATATAATTGTAAACAGTTTGTCCGACCTGCCAAATGCCGGATTATTACAGGTTTTTATTCAACACACCTCGGCCGGATTGAGCATAAATGAAAATGCAGACCCTTCGGTCAGAGTTGATTTTGAAACAATTTTTAATAAATTAGTTCCCGAAAATTCACGCGATTACGTTCATGTTTTCGAAGGAAAAGATGATATGCCTGCACATTTGAAATCGTCTCTTACAGGGCATTCGATTACTATTCCGATTGTTAACGGCAGATTAGGGCTTGGAACCTGGCAGGGAATTTATTTATGTGAATTTAGAAACAGAGGAGGAAGAAGAAAATTGATGCTGACTGTAGTTTCTTGATTTTATAAGTCGATGATTAGCTGAGAGATTCCTTTTATTGCCAAAGTAAAACTTTCGAAATAGCTTCCCAAAAATTGAGTGTCAACAATTGTGTTACAAAATTTTTAAATCATTATTCTTTTCAACAAAACCTATCACATCAGGGAAGAATGCTTTGAAGTCTTCATCAAAATCATTATAGTTCATAATTAAAGCATCAACTGCATCTTTCATTCCCGATTTGAAATCCGTTCGTCTGTCCATTCCGTAAAAAACTCTTTTCAAATCCTTTAAGTTCGCATATCCTGCCAACCAATTCTGAGCAATCATAAACGGAAGTATCCTTTTTGTTTTTTTTGGAAGAATATTGAAGTGTTTTAAAGCAATTTTATAAGCATTGGAAGTGAATTCTTTTAATTCGGTTTTTGAATAATTTTTCCAGTTTGCAGCTAAAAAATGATCGTAAAAAATATCTACAATCACACCGGAATATCTCCCATATTTATTGTTAAGAGGTATTTTGCTTTTTTTAAAGACATTATGATTATCGGTAAATGAATCAATTTCACGGTGGAGCAAAATCCCTTTTTTGATATTTTCCTCGTAATTAAGAATAGCTTTTCCTTTTACGGCATCTGCAATAAAATTACCGAGAGCAATTTCATCGTCATTTCCTGATAAATATAAATGTGCTAAAAAATTCATTTTAAACAAATTAAAACATATTCAATTATTAGTCTAATCACGATAAAGCAAAAACTAATTTAATCATAAAAAATTATAAACAAATCGTATTTAATCAAATTTTTACTTTTTGTATATTTACGCCATAAATTATTGAAATAAATTCAATCAATAAATATCTTTTTATAATCATTAAATGCAAAAATAATGGAACTGAATTTAGCTGAAACTTTTTTGTTGCTTTCCTTGAAACCGGAAAAATCGGGTTTTTTAATACCAATCGAAAAAGTTAATCCGGGAATAATAGGTGCAATTTTTATCGAATTATCAGAAAAAAAAATTGCTGAGATAAAAAACAAACGATTAATTATTAAAAAATTACCAAAGAAACTGAAATTTCCTTTTGATGAGATTGCATCGCGAATATATAATTCAAAGAAAGAAAAAAGGGTAAAAACATGGGTGAGGAGTTTTTCTAATAAAGCAAGAAAATACAGGCTGTATTTATTGCATGATTTGGAGAAAAAAGGATTAGTTAGGATAAAAGAGAAGCAATTTCTATTTATTCATTATAAATCAGTTTCTTTAATTAAAAAAAGTGTCAGGGAAGAAATAATTAATAATTTGAGAGATGCTTTGTTTAAAGGAAATAATATGAATAATCAATCGGCATCAATATTAGCTTTAATTCAGGCCTGCAAAATTCAAAAAATATTAATAAAAGAACAAGGTGAACTGAGAAATATTAAAATAAAATTAAATGAGATTTTAAAAAACAGTTCTATTTCTCAGGACGTTGACCAAGTTATAAAAGAAATGCAGGCTGTTGTTGCCGGTGCGGTTGTTGTTACAGGTACTGCAGCTTCGGCAGGATAATCTCAAATTGGCAATTACGGAAAATTCTCTTTTAAATATTCAACTGCTTTATTGAAAGTTGTAATTTCGCTTCATGATAAAAATCAATGATACTTTGATTTCCAATGATTTAATTGAAGTGAAATTTGCTTGTAATTTGAATCATTGTTTTGGAGAATGTTGTGTTGCAGGCGATGCAGGTGCCCCGCTCGAAGAAGAAGAAATTTCAATTCTTGAAGATAATATTGATGAAATAAAACCATATTTATGCGAAAAGGGGGAAATTATAATTGAAAAATACGGAGTTTTCGATTATGATGCGGAGGGAGAATTTGTTACTCCTTTAATTGATAATCAAGAATGTGCTTTTACTTATTTTGAAAATAATATTGCTTTTTGTGCAATCGAAAAAGCCTGCCTTGAAGGAAAAATAGATTTTCTGAAACCTATCTCATGCCATCTTTATCCGGTTAGAATTGAGAAACATAAAACCTGCACCGCAGTAAATTTTCACGATTGGGATATTTGCAAATCAGCACTTAAAAATGGAAAAAACAAGGGTATTCCGCTTTATCAATTTTTGAAAGAGGCTTTGATTAGAAAATTTGGGAGTGAGTGGTATAATCAATTGCTTGCTTCTGTCGAAAAATAGAAGAATATTTTCCAACTGCCTTGTAGTTTGCCAATTACTATTGATGTTTAACTATTAAAAAATAATTTTTATATTTGTTAAAAATTGAGAATAATTTAAAAACACGAAAACCTGAACATTATAAACCATATTTGGATATTTTGAACACGTTTTATAAACAAAAATGAAAATAGCAATAATTCACATATTAGTTATTCTTATTTTTTCATTTGAATTGTCAGCACAGGAAAATCATTTAGTAAAAAGCTGTAAAATTGAGTCAATTGACACTTCTTTCTTTTTCCCAGATTATTATTTAATTAAAGCAGAAACAGATATAGGATCAATTGTTATTGTAAGCGAAAAAAATAATAATCTAAATACGAATAAAAAAAAATGCATTAGAAAAAGAAGAACCTACAAACTAGAATTATTAAAACTTGATTCATTGTTATTAATCGTGCAAGACACAATTAGATTTTATTGGAGATTCAAAGATGATATTATCAGAGGAGGAAATGGAGGATTTGTTTGGTATTTGGAGGGATTTGATGACATGGGACCAGTAATAATATTTGATGATTATAATTATTATCCTTTTAAAGCTATAAATCTAATTGGTCTTAATTATATTGAAATTAAATAATTACTGAGTTTGTCTCCTCCTAAAACAGGTTCACACAAAAAAGCATAAAAAACCCAAGCCCACCCCACAAACACCTTTCCATTTTAAAATATCACGGATTGAGAATTCAAAAATATCATGACATAATTATTGAAAAACCATTAAAATGGTTAAAATACAGACATTTTTATACAGCAACCCACGACTTAAGTCGTGGGCTGCAAAACATCCAAAGTTCTTATTTTTAACTGTTTTAACAGTTTTATGAAAAATTCGGCTTAGGTATTTAAAAATAATTTTTATATCTTTACAAAATGAATTGGAAATATAAACTATAAAAGGTGTGCATAAAAGATTTTATGGCCAATATATTAAGAATCAAAAAAATGAGACTATTTAAAATATTTTTCCTCGCCATAATTGTAATTGGTTGTTCAAAAAATATGGATGAACAAGAACTAATTCCAATAGCTAATTATGAAAATGTTGAATTAAATTGTCTTTTCAATCATAGATATTTTAACAATAATGAGGAATGCGAATATATTATTGAGAATAATGAAGAATTGATTGAAGTAGCTAAAGAAGTTTTAGGAGATTCTCTTTGGACTGATTGTATCGACACATGCAATTTACCCCTTGACTTTGAAGAATATATTTTATTGGGGAAATTCACAAAACATGACTCAAACGACATTTTACATAGATACGTTTACAAACAAAACGATATTAAAAGAATTATCTACAAAATTGCAATAGAAATAGTAGCCGGTCCATATAGCAACGGTGGATTTGGGAAAATTTATTTTGCTGGAATGAATTGGGTTAGAATTCAGAAACCGCCATTAGATTTTGAAGTGATAATAGAATATGAAGAATATTAATACTGCCAATAAATAAGTTTCAAACAGTGCGTAATACCCCGTTTGAAGCTAATGTTGAACAAAATCGACATCATTCATGAGTAATGGAGATTGAATATGGTTTTTTGGAGGAGAAGGTTGAAGATATTTGTCTCCCACACAGCAAAATAAATTTCTGATTATTTAAATATTTAAAAATAATTTTTATATCTTTAAAAAATGAATATAACTGATATTGTCTCAAAGACTGAAAAACCTAAAATCTATGAAAAGGGCACTGCATTTATGTGGACTGACAAACATATTTCAAAACAATTGTTGGATATTCATTTAAATCCTGATATTGACCTTGGAAGCAGAAAAATGTCAACAATTGAAAATACCGCAAATTGGATATTAGACTCACAAAAGGAAAAAGGAAAACTAAATATTCTTGACTTAGGTTGTGGCCCTGGACTATACACTGAAATATTTGCAAAAAAAGGTCATAACATAACTGGAATAGATATTTCAATAAATTCTATTGAATATGCTAAAAAATCTGCGAAAGAAAACAAGTTGGATATAAACTACTTAAATACAAGTTATTTAGAAGTTGATTTAGAATCAGACAAGTATGATTTAGTTGTACTAATATACACCGACTTGGGAGTATTACCTCCAAGAGAAAGAGAAAACCTTTTAAAAATGATTTACCGCATATTGAAAAAAGGCGGGACTTTTATCTTCGATGTTCTAAAAGACAAGGAAATTGAAAAGAAAACATCTCCCAAGACTTGGGAAGTCAATAACAAAGGTTTCTGGAAAGAAACACCGTATTTAGCACTTTCAGAATCATTTTTATTCAAAGAAGAAAAAATCATACTATTTCAACATAACATTATTGACACAGAAGAAAATATAGAAACATACCGATTTTGGACACATTTCTTTTCTCAAAAAGATGTAAGAGAAATGTTAGATGCTCATAACTTTATTAATATAAACTTTAGAGAAGATATTTTGCCCAAAGGAGATTTATGGAATGGAGACAATGTGATTTTTACAATGACTTCAAAATAATGAGCTGAAATAAGAAAAACGCCCTGTAATAATTAGGCAAGTTTATTTATTGTATCTCGCTAAAACTGTTAGTTATTTAAACATGTAATGTTCTCAAGAATTAATAAGTTCTGACTGTTAACTTCTTATAAAATCATGTGGATAATTTAGCATACGATTCTGAAAAGTTAAAACAGACTCTTTTACAATTACACCATCAAGCACATTTATAGCCTTTTTAATGGTCGTATTTTTCATCCAGGCCTCACGACCTTCTAAAATTGTTGGTAAATAAACAATTAGTGCTGCAGATATTGACCTTGAAGCACTTTCCCAGAGATAACTTGGCGTATGATCGACTGCATAATAGTCAACCTTATTGATATGTAGAATTGGGTTTTTAAAAGTGGTAGGTTTAGCAAAATGGAATCCCATACCTTCGTCGCAACTAACATCAATAATTAAACATCCTGGTTTTAAAGTATCTTTTTCATCTTCTGTTACAAAATTGAAAGGATTGTCTGTATCTTGATAGATGCCATTAATAATGATTTCAGATTCATTAATTAATTCAGATAAAGGTCGAACTGTGCCATCATGTTCAATAGTTACCATTCTGGCCTCTCCCTTATTACCTTCGCGAATACGCACATAATGAACATCTAAGACCTCTTCACGTACTTGATGATCAGGCCTTTGGATACAGATAGTAATATCCCTGAAACCATGTGCTTTAAGCGCATAAATAGCTCCACGACTAACTGCCCCAAAACTAAAAATAATTACTTTCCGTTGGTTACCATAATGGCCATCAATACCCCTTAATTGTAATGCATGAATAACTGCGCAATAGCCAGCCATTTCATTATTCTTATAAAACGTATGTCTGCCTTTTTGACCACTTGGAGACCAAACAAACATATCCTCAAATGCAATTAGTGTTAATTTTCGATCAATTGCAGTTTGCGTAATGTCGCCTTGCTGTGCACAATGCGGATAACCCCAAATAAACCCTCCTTCACGTATTTCCTGTAAATCTGCTAATACTGGTTTCGCAATAATAACCGAGCCCATTTCAGCCAATAATTCATGACGAGAAGCAACTCCTCCGGTTTGAGAAATAAAAAAATCATCATCCAAACTAAAAGGTGCACCATATCCCTTTTCAAAAATTAATTGTTTCCTGATATTCTCTGGTAAACGTGATAGGTGATCTGGATGAATTGGCACACGTTTTTCATCTTCTTTTTTTGAAGTTCCAATAACTCCTAAGGTTGGTTTTTTCATAAAATCTCAATTGTTACTTTTGTTATTAAACAAATTAATGTCGGCCCGACTATCCGTAATTCAATGAGAAATTATTTGCTGGAGTAAAAGGCTATATTATAAAAGCAGCAAAATGCCTGATTGCAATCAAAAATGGTATAAACCTGGTGTAAAGATACGCCGTTTTTCTAAGATATGCCTAAATTAAAAAGTTGATAATAATAATTAATAAAAAACCAGCCAATATAAAAGCTGGGGATCAGTGTTTTATTTAAAGTTTGTACATTTAATAAAAATTTTAACGGTTGAGAAGTGAATAGCGTCGAAAACCCAGCCCACTCATATTGGCGAACCGTTAACATTTCCCTTTTAAACTTTCACGGATTGAGAATTCAAAAATATCATGACATAATTATTGAAATATCAAGTCTTTTATGTTTTCGTCTATTGCAAAGTTTATGCGTTTCAGTATAACCCCCACCCACAAAAACAACCACCCTATAATTTAAATATTTAATAATAATTACTATATTTGTGAAAAATAAAGAACACCTTTTGCAGAATATAAAAGAAAAATAAATGTAATGTTACATATAAACAACCATTACAGGTAATACAATTTATAGAAAATGAGACAGAAGATCATAGTAATTATAGGCATAATTTCATTTCCATTGTTTTTACATGGACAAAATTCGGAAAATATATTTTTAATCGAATCTGATAAGAAAGTTAGTTCATGGATAGTTGGAGAATCTGTTGATAATTTAATGACAAAATTGCCTGAAAATTGGAGAGTTGAAATTGATAGTTTGGACATGTGTGAAGGTTGTTTTGATTATTATAAAGTTTATAATATATTTTTTCAAAATGAATACTTATTGAAAATTGAACCTGATTGGGAAACAAGACAATTATATAGATTTTGGATAGGAAGTAAGAAGTTCAAAACTGAAAAAGGTTTTCAAATTGGTATGACTGTAAAAAGATTGAAAGAATTATATACTATTGAAGAAGTTTATACCGCTGGAGATATAGGAATTGCTGTAATCGTTGAAGAACTTAATGGATCATTTATAATTAATCCTTATAGTTATAAAGGAGACTTTTACAAACTGACTAAAGAAAATTTACCTGATAATTTGAAAATTGAAGAAATAATAATAGTTGAATAAAAATTGTACACCCTGTAACAACGGCTCATAAAACATAGCAGTCCGCACTCGGTAGAAACTTTAACCCCCACCCACCAAAACAACCAACCAATAATTTAAATATTTAATAATAATTGCTATATTTGTAAAAAATAAAGAAAACCTTTTGCAGAATATAAAGGAAAAATAAATGTAATATTACATATAAACAACCGTTATAAACGAAACAAGAAACAATTAAAAATAACTCAATATGAAAGAAATTAAGATTTTATTGATTTTCTCATTTTTGCTCTCAGGATTAATTTTAAATGCACAAACAAAAGAAGATAGTTTAGCAATTGAGAAAGCTTGCAGAGATTATGTTGAAGGTTGGGCTGAAGGTGATATGGAAAGAGTAGCAAATGGAATATCTCAAGAATTAGTAAAACGATCAATTGCAAAGGATAAAGAAGGTGTATGTTTTACAACCAGTATGAGTCCTTCTCATCTTAAATTTGCTACCAAAAGAAATAAAGAAGATGGAGTAAGGGTAAAGGATTTAGAACCTGATAAAGATTTTAAGCTTCATGTTATTATTTATGATATTTGTGGAGATTATGCAACAGCGAAGGCATCAAACACAAAGTATGGTTTTTTTGATTATTGCCAGTTAGCAAAATTCAATGGTGAATGGAAAATCTTTAATGTGATGTGGGGATGGCTACCACCAAATAATTGATATAAAAAATTCAGCTTATAACACAATATTAACCTTTCCCTTTTAAACTTTCACGGATTGGGAATTCGAAAATATCATGACATAATTATTGAAATACCAAGTCTTTTATGTTTTCGTCTATTGCAAAGTTTATGCGTTTCAGTATAACCCTCACCCACCAAAACAACCACCTGATGATTTAGATATTTAATAATTATTTCTATATTTGTGAAAAATAAATTGATAGGATAATGACAATAGGGGTATTATTATTTTTGAGTTAGGCGCAAACCCCAAAAAAAGAAACATGAAAATATTTAAAGAATACAAATATTGGTGGCTTATACTTTTAGCAATAAGTCTAATCATAAGTTATCTTTTTCCTGATAGTCTTTCAGAAAACTCATCAACAAAATTTAATTTGTTTGGACAAGTTGCAGCAACATTTATTGGTGCATTTGTTTTTCTGTTAATACCATATATTATTTCAATGGTTATTAAAAGAGAATTAAAAGGAAAGAACTTTATGATTGCTTATTCAATCTCATTTGTTTTTACAATTGTATTATATTTTTTTATCTAAGTTATGAAAGCAAAGAAAGACTGGTTTTCTACAAAATATAGTTTCGGATATTTTTTTATGCTTTTCGTCTTAGTTATTATTATAAAAATAATCTTCAATAATACAGATACAGTAAAAAATCATGATTATTTAAATCTACCCTGGACAGCAGTACGGATTGATAACTTATTGATTCAATTACCGAGTGAACCAATAAAAGAAAAAGATAGTTTTAAACCTGAATACGAAAAAATATTTGATAAAATGGCAATTTACGCCATTGATAATAATGATTTATTCGTTTCTATAATGCAAGTAGTTGTAAATGTAAATTATGTTGATAGATGGAATATTGAAGAAAGTTCAGAAAGTATACTAAATCAAGTTCTATTTAACTTAAAAGCGCAAAACTTAAAAATCAATACCAACTACTATGATGAATCAAAAAATTTACATTTCATAGAATCAGAATTCACATATAAATCTAAAATTGGCCATGCGACTTCATTAGGTTTGCAGAATGACAAAGAAATATATATTATTACAATTGTAACCCCTGAATCAAGTATCGAATTAGATAAAGTTATTCAAAAAATTTCAACAAGTATCAAACTACTAAATTTAGAATTATGACACACGTAGTTATTATTCAATCTCAATGTGCAATTGAAGGTCAAAGACAAACTGATGAGGTCATAAATCATTAGATGATAGTTTCAACAAACATGGGATGTATTCCAAATGTTGGGGATTATATTTCTTTTGACGTTGGGATAGTTTACAAAGTAAACAATCGCTTTTTAAATTATTAAAAGAAGTACAACGATAATTAGTCAACATTTGCAAACATTGTTTTTGCAAAAGAACCAAATGAGATGTATAATTATCAAATAAAGCATTAAATAAACTACGCCTAATAAATAAGCTTCAAACGTTTAAAAACCCAATTTAAAGCAACCGTTACCCCACCCTCACCAAAACCTCATTACAAAAAAAGCCTTTCCCACACCCACCCTTGCCTTTTAGCTGCCAGACAGGGAAATAACCACTTGATGATTTAGATATTTAAAAATAATTTTTATATTTGTAGAAAATAAATAATAATTTAAAAACACGAAAACTTGAACATTATAAACCATATTTGGCTATTTTGGGCAATTTTATCTTTCAATTTGTTTTTATAAATCATTATGGGAAGTATATTCATTAATGGCATTATATAAATTCTTTTATTATGGATTCAATAAAATTATTTAGGTTTTCTATTCCAGGAGGGATTTTTTTAATAGCGACCCTATTCATGTATATTTATTCTGATGGATTGTTTTGTAAAATCCCCATTGCTGAAGTAGATGGAAATGGAT
>Ga0222695_1001191_pt1 | contig 11036 bp, 7 predicted proteins | sample AntAcemetage1398_FD_179834 | JGI IMG/M metagenome (GOLD analysis project Ga0222695, IMG submission 179834) | Saline water microbial communities from Ace Lake, Antarctica - #1398 | ecosystem: Environmental > Aquatic > Non-marine Saline and Alkaline > Saline | place: Antarctica: Ace Lake...
GGCCGTTTTTTATTTGGTTAAAAGGAGGATAAATGGCTAGAAAGAAAAAAGAAAATCCAGTAGAAAAGCTGGTACTAGAGTTGGAAGAGTTATATTTACGAGAGGATTCTGAGATGGCAGGAAGAGGTCTTTATCAAAAAGGCATCCATAGCATTGTACATCTTGGCGGTCATGTAGATAAGAACAGCGCTCTTCTAAACCGAATCAAAGAGATAGTCTTAGAGTTAAAAGAGTTAGTTTAAGGAGATAATATGGCATTAAAAGATTTTGCTAGTAGCAACTTAGGCTCTTCACTTATAGGAGGGCTTGGTAGGGCTATAGATACCGTTGGCGGTGCGCTTGGTAATCCTTTCCCAGATTGGGGTATATCAGAGGGAATGGAAAGTTCTGGTGGGTTTTGGCCACAGGTTCAAGCTACTGGTACAGCACAAATTCCTAGCCCAGTAGTTCAGCCGAGTCAATACACTGGCCCTCAAGCAGATACAGCTAGAGATACTTTTGTAGAAGCACAACAAGCGGGTCAAGTACAGGGAACGCAAGCTCCTCAACCAGCCCAGCAAACAAATACGGGCGGAGGATTTGATATGGGTCTTTACCCAGGATGGGGAGAAACAGAAGCTAGAGCAGATTTTGCTAATACTGGTGGGCCACAACAGAATACTGGAGATGCTCAGGCAGCAGCCCAAGCAGAGATAGATGCTCAAAACGCTAGAATGAGGGGAGAAATTGAAAGTGGATATGGAGATTATTTTGCCAATCTTACCGCAATGCTTAATGAGGATTTGCCTACACAGCAACAGAATCTACAAGGTATTGCTCAGAGTCAGCAAAAACAAGGGGAATCCGGTTATGGTTTCCAAAGAGAACAGGGATTGGGAATGTTGGGAGACGAAAGAGGTAGAGTAACCGAAGCCCAAGACAAGAACCTGAAGAACATCTCAGAGAACCTCAGAAACGCTTTTAGAGCAGGAAACATTTACCTTGGTACTAGAGGAGCGAGTGATTCCTCAGCAGCCAAGCAGTATTCTTACGCTTTAACTAAGCTAGGAAGTCAGCGCAGAGGCGAGGTTATGGGTCAGGGAGCAGAGAGCATGAGACAAATTGCTACTAGGGAAGGGAAACTCCAAGACCTTTACACCCAAGAAATAAATGTTTTAAAGGAAAATACCAACCAAAAGGTTATGGAAATAGCTAACTGGTTTAGCGAAGCTCAGGGTCAGATTAAGACAGCAATAGCGGAAGGGAAACTTAACAAGGGCAAGGATTTAGCCCAGATTTCCTCACAGCTATTGAATAGCGCTCAAAGTGAACTTGGTATGCTTCAGCAGGAAGCCTCTAACAAGAGACAAGGGCTAGACGAGTGGAAGATGAACCAAGCTACTATGATTAACCAAGCTAAGTTAGCAATGGGTAATGTATCTGATTTCCAGGCAACGATGCCCCAGGATATCGGACTAGGCGTTGGTACTCCTCAAGAAACAGAAACAGGATTTAATACCCCAGTCTTCGGACAGGGCAGCACAGAAGAAGATAAGAAATTATTTGGTTAAAGGAGGCATGAATGAGTCTAATGGGACTTACCTCTAAAGTTAGAGACTTCTTCTTTAATACTACTGAGAACGCTAAGGCTTGGAAACAAGTTCTTACTTCTCCTAGATTGAGGCAGCAATACAAGCAAGAAGTTTTGAGACCGGCTGTTATGGGAAAGCAAAAGATGCAGCAGGAGCAGAAGGTCGCACAATTTAGACCAGTACAACAAAAAAAGTCTTTTGTTAATAAGGCTAAGTCTTTTGCTAGTAATGTTCCGTATTTAAAAATGCCTGACCCCCAAGAAAGAACCAAGAACCTTCAGAGTTTCTTAGGTAAAAACCCCACTTACGAGAAATATTTGTATAGTGCTATTAATAGTGTTCCTGCAAAAATAGGTACGGCAGCCATTATGCAACTTAGTAAAGATCCCATTTACGGTTATTTGGTAAAACCAGAAACTGTAAATAAGATGAAACAGAATCTAGGAGCAATAGACGAGTTGAGAACTGAGGATAGGCGTGGAGGCGGAGGTAAGGGACAATTCGCTAGAGACATGGCTTTTAACTTTCCTTTCTACGCTGCTTTCGGAAAAGGACTAGAAGCACCAGCAGAAACTGTAATGGGTAAATATCTCCCACAAGGAGGCAGTTTGGCTGCGAAAGTTAGTAGAACTTTTTTAAAGGCTGTTGCCGGAGAGACTGCTTCTTCAGCATTGGTTTACGGTCCTGCTAAGGCTATTACAGAAGATAAACCATTATTAAGTTCAATCGCAGAAGAAACAGTTGGCGGATTAGCTGGTAGAGCAATAGGATCACCCTTAAACATACCGTTAAAAATGTTTGCTGGATCAATCGCTTTGCAAACAGTAGTTAAGAAACTACAGATAGACGAATTAACTAAAAGGTGGAAGGAAGTTGATTTAAAGCAAGCTGGACTAGGAGATGCCTCTGGGCATAAACCCGAAATAAATAGGCTTCAGAAAGTTAAGGAGCAGATTTCAAATAGAATTGAGAACATTAAGGGTCTTGATATTGGTGGTTCGGTTAAGCCTGTTAAGCCCGATGTTGATGGTTTGAAGATGAAACAAGAACCGGAGAAATTAGAGAACTTGCTAAAGATCAGAACTCCAAGTGTGCCAACCACAAAGATTGAGGTCCAAACCAAGGAACTCTCAGAAAAATATAATCTAGATGAGGGTTTTATTAGGAAACTCCAAACTCAGTTTGATAGAAGCGAAATTGTTAGAGCAGTAGGGTATGTAGACGACAGCGCTACTCCTATTAAGGATAGGGAGTCTTATATAGTTGATGCTCTTAGAACTAAGATTTATTCTCAACCCAAGAGTGAATCTGTAAAGATATCTAGGGCAGAAGAACCAAGTATGGAGGATTTAAAGATCGGTGATAAAACGGCAGGAGAGATTGAAATGGTTTCAAACAAACCTGAAACCATGAAAGTTAAAGAGGAAGCACCAGTGAAGATAGAAGAAAAGTCTCCACTCTTACCCGACTTAAAGAAGTTTAAAAGCCAAGATAGGGCAACTCAGATTGGTAGTCTAAAAGACTTGCAGTTTAAAGGAAACAAAATAGTAGCCGATATTCTTAATAAGGTTAAATCACAAGGGATTGATGAGTCAGAATGGATTGCTGATATAGAATCTGGTGGTCAGAAACATCCTCAGTTGTTTGCTATGCACAAAATGCTCATGGATCACTTAGCAGAAAATGCAGCAGTAGTTGATCCTGACTTTAAGACACTTGAGAATTATTTTCCTCACATGACCTTAGAAGGCAGAGAGATTGGTACTGAGATAGGAGATGGTCTTTGGATTAGTGCAGCCGATTTGTCTTTAGGGAATTTAGACTTTCACAGAACCGGCTCATTAACTGATTACAGTAGGGATTACGCGACAGTAATGAAACACTACATGAACCAGATCGCATCTAAAGTTTATTTGCCTGATACTAAAATGGATAATAGTTACCAGCAAGCGGTGGTAGATTACTCCAAAAAAGTGTTTGATGCTGTTAAGGCAAAGAGTGGTGAAGCTAAGAAGATAGAAGCTCCCGACTTTGTTTCCGAAGGTAATAAGGTGAACAAGGCAGCGAAAGAAAAGCTAACTAAATCAAAATACAAACTAACTGGCATTGGCGATACTCTTCTTGAAAACAACAGGGTGATGAAGGGGATCGGTGGGAAACTATATAGTTCTTGGCAAAACCTAAGAGATGTGGAGACCAAGTTCATTAAAAGAGAATGGCAAAGGAATACCAGGTTAGAGAAAGAGGCATTACAGGATCTCGTAACTACAGCAGGTAAATACAAATTTAAGAATGGTGTTACTAAAGAATATGTAAACAACTTATTGGCGAATAAAATATCAACTAGGCAGATTGAGAGAGGGATAATGGAGAAGATTTCAAACATCTTTGTTACTACTACTGCAAGGGCGCATTTAGGACTCAGTGTTAAGACTGGACTACTTCAGATACTAGAAGCTACTAAGGTGCCGTTCCTATATGGTAAAGATGCTGTAACTGGGCTTAAAGTTTCGGTTACTGATGCTAAAAGACTCTCAAAGGAATATGCTCTTGATGAGTTTGCTAGTGCTTATGATCTAAAAAGGCTGCAAGGAGAACTTACCAATATTCTTGGAGTTGGTAAGGCAGTACAAGAACTAGGAGACAAAATACTGTTTGCGCCTATTACTGCCGGAGAGAAGATCAAGAATGTCTATTTTTCGGCTGCTGCTGAAGCTTATGGGAAGAAAAAAGGAATGGAGGGAGAAGAGTTGACTCATTTCGTGAGAGATCAATTATTTGAGTATGGTCATGTTGCTAGTAAAAATAACCGAGCTAAAATATTTGAGAAGTGGTGGGGTAGGTTGCTACTTCAATACGGTCAATACACACTTAAAAATACCAACTCTATCGCTGAGGCTTTAAAGAACAAAGAAGTTAAGAAGGCTATTGGCTTGTCAGCATCCTCACTATTAAATTCGGCAATTATAGTTGCTCTGACTGGATTACCAGTGAAATATGCCGTTGAACAACTTGTTCCGCTATCCCCTGGACCAGCATTTACGCTCCCAATGAGATTGTTTGAATTATCTCAAGAAGATTGGTCAGACGAAACTAAAGAAAAGAAAGCTAAAAGAATGTTAATGCAGAATGTTATGCCAGCAGGAACACAGCAAGTAAGAACCACAGAAGGTTTACAAGCCTCTGAGGGTTACGACTTTACGCCTTCAGGAAGAGCTAGATTCTATGGTGATAAGACCAGTTTGCCAATTAAGATTTTAGGAGGGGTGTTTGGCAAGAACGCCTTGCCTGATGTTAAGCAATACTACAAAGAGGGTAGGTCAGCCTTTGGAGAAAATCAAACCAAAGAATTTCTTGAGCAAGGTTCTGATTACGGGAAAATGCAGATCCAAAGACGGAAAGATGATAAGACTGACAAGGAACTGAAAGAGGCAGGGACTATGCCCGACATTAAGGTAGGTCTCCCAACTGATGCTAAAGAACTTGGCGTGCTATATAAGCAGCACAAGAAAACACTTGAGGCTTATGATGATAAGAAAACTAAGATTGATTATGCCGACTTAACTGACGATCAAAAGAAAGACAAACTCTACGATCTTAATAGGGATAAGAGATATGCCGAGGAAATGGTCAATAAAATTGAATCAGATCAACCCGAAAAGGTATTTGAGTTTCAACTAGATACTTATAAGTCTGGTGGAGGAATGAATGTAGATGAAAGAGGAGATTGGGCTGCCGAGGAAATACAGAAAGCTATTGAAGGGGCTGATACAGGAGGAAGGGTAGTTATCACTCAAGGCTTTGGGAACTACAATCCTAGCGTAGAGAAGTTTAGCGGTGGAGTAAATACTGGGGCTGATCTTAGAGCAAGACCAGGAACGCCAGTAACTATCCCTCAAGGGACTTGGAAGGTAACTGAAGTCTCAGGTGGAGGCTCAGGTAAAGGAGCTAACAAAGGTTACGGTAACTCAGTCATTGTGCAAAACCCTCAAGGTGAGTCTTTAAGGTTCTCACATTTATCAGGAGTTAGTGCTCAAAAAGGACAGGTATTAAAACAGGGCGACTTAGTAGGTTTGAGTGGAGATACCGGAAACACTTACGGAGCGCATCTTGATGTAGAGTACCGCAAGAATGGTCAATTAGGAGATGTAACTAAGACTAAATACGGAACTTCGTATGTGGCTAACAATGCTTTAAGTCAAGATATTATCAACAAAATGTGGGATACGGGGGTACTAACCACAGGTAAGACAGGAACAGCTGAGTACATTAAAGAAAACTATGGAATTGATGTTTACTCCTATACAGGAAGCGATAGTGAACTAAGAAAGAAAATAAACGACTATAATAAGCGAGGCAGTACTGCCAAGAAAGTATCAATCAAAAAGACATCTAAACCGAAAGCGCTTAAAGGGATTAAGTTTACCAAAACGCCTAAGTTCAAGATTTCAAGTTTGCCCAAGCCTCCAAGTATGAGAGCGCCTAAGCAGATTAAGATTGCTATGCCAACTTACAGGGCACCCGCCTTTAAGATTAAGGAAATAAAAGGCTTGACACAAGGAGTTAAACTGCTATAATGAATTACCAATACTCAGTGAGTGATGGGATAGGTGCGACACTAGTCGTGCCTTTTTTTATTGGAAAGATAGGAGGTGAGCTTGGCTAAAGTATTAACAGACTTAGACGATGCAGTTGATTACTTAAATGCTCTTTACGAGAGTGATAGCACAGCGCCTGGTTCTTCTGACGAAGATTACACAGTTTGGACTGCGCTATTTAATATAGGAATCAATATTTGGGAAAACGAGGAAGGGGTGTTATGGAGGGAATTATTCGTTTTCTTGGCAGATGCTTCAACTGGAGACAAAACTACAGCAGCAGCTACCAATTCTTATGATGTACCTGATGATTTTGTATTCCCAGCTTCGGGGTTTGTTTGGTTGGGAACTGGAACTGCTAAGACCGCTTATCAGGTAATTGCAAAAGAAGAGATGCAGCTTGGTTCTAGTGGTACCGGACACTGGTGTTACTTTACAGGCTCTAAACTAGAGTTTAATCCTAATGTAAACATGATTGGTGGGGAAACTATTAACTACGAATATTACAAAACAGCAGACAAGCTAACCACAGGAGCAGATACCTTTGAGATGGGAGACCCGATGTTTGTGGTTTACTATGCTTTATCAGAGCTTAAAAAGGAAGAGGGAAATTCTGATGAAGTGCTTATTGCTTCTCAAAAGCTAGAAGCGATGAAAACTAAAAATATGATGGGGGCTAATTATCAGGTGAGTGGGCTTGTTAATATGACCGAATCAGGATTTAATTAAATGAAATTCACACCTAGTAAAGTAAGGTCTAAAGAGCTAAAGATAAATGTTGACGACTTTTCTGGTGGCTCAAACAAGCTAGTAGACGAGGCTAGGATGCCCACTAAGTTTGCAGTTGAGAATGTGAACATGATCCAAGTCCAAGATGCTATTTGGAAAACTAGGTGGGGAACTAAGGTTTATGGAGCAGATCATGGAACTACGATTGATGGAGCGCAGGAATATGTTAAGTCAGATGCCTCTACCGAGCTAGTTACTATTGCTGGGGGGAAGGCTTATAGCTCTTCTGATGGCGGTAGTATAACGGAAATTACTGGAGCTACTTTCACTGCTGGAACTAAGTGCTATTTCATGCAAATTGCTGGTTACTTATATATTGCTAACGGAACTGACTCTTTGGCAAGATATGATGGGTCAGACCTCACTACTTATACTGCCTTGGCTGCACCAGAGAACCTCTCAGCCTCTTTAGTAACCTCTGGGCTAGCTAGTGGCACCTATACCTACTACGCTCAAGTAACAGCCTTAAACGCTGTAGGCGAAACAGAAGGTTCAACTGAGGTTTCAATCGCTTGTAATAAGGATAGGGACACTTGGGTGGCAGCTACTGATAAGGGAATATCTTGGTCTTGGGATGCGGTGGCTAGTGCAACGAGGTATCAACTGTACATTTCAGACGAGGAGGGGAAGGGGCTGTTATTGACTTCAGTCGTTGCTGGTACTACTGATTATACTGATGATGGTTCACTGGAGATTAACGAATATGTGGAAGTGCCTGATTCTAACTATACTGGTGCGCCGAAGTTTATATCTATGTGCGTATCAGGTAATCGGATATGGGCTACTAACGATAGCGGTTCTTTATATACCGTTTATTGGTCAGGAACTGGTCAGGACATGGGGAACTTCTCAGACTTCTATGGGGGAGGATTTATTGACTTGGAAAAAGGGGGAAGAGAGTTACCAATAGCAGTGAAACACTATCAGAGTGGAACTGGAGATAGTCGGGCAACGGCATTATGTAGGACTCCTGATGGTAAGGGAGCGATTTGGCAAATAAGTATGGGAACTGTTACTGTTGGAGATACTGTTTTTGCAATCCCTACCGCTACTAAGGTGGTTGGCTCTTTTGGAACAGAATCAGTTTCAGGAGTAGTGGGTACGGAAAACGACATAGCCTTCCCTAACCGAAAAGGATGGTTTTCTTTAGGGCCTGAGAGAAACTACTATGGTATTTTAAGAACACAAGAATTATCCTCAAATATTAGACCTTACTGGCGAAGCCTGTGGGGTGGAGGGATAGATGATATTTGTGCTTACTTCTACGATGCTAAGATATTTATTTCCGTGCCTACTTCCTCATCTGGTAATGACAAGATGATAATTTACGATACCGAGAGGAGAAACTGGGTGGCAGATTGGACAATAGGCGCTAAACAATTCCTAGAATATACGGATAGCAATAACGACACTAGGCTACTTTATATCCCGATAACGGGAAATCAGCTAATTGAACTATCGGAGAATGTGATGAATGACTTGGGAGTGGCTTTTTACCAATCATACATCTCACCTTTGATTCCTGTGTCTGACACTAAGACAGATGTTATGAGCTTAAAAGAGGTAATTCTAGAGCTAGGGAGACCAAGAGGATCGGTTAGTTTTCAAGTATTGGGTGTGGGTAAGAACGACAGCTTTACAACTCTAGCCTCAACTACAATTACGGACTTTGGAGCTGATACAGGTATAGGGAGTGATGGTTTTGGTGAGAATTATTTTACTTCAACTAATGCGAGTGTTAGTGGAGGAACTGATGCTTGGACTATTTACTTACTAGCATCCCCAAGTACATTTGCTCAAGCTACTACTAAAGCGGCAATTAGGAAAAGGGCAAAGATTTACTCAATTCAGTTCAAGGTTTCAAGTACGACAGCAGATACAAGTTATAGCATTTTAAGTTTACAGGCAAAAGGGAGACTCCTACCAAGGAAGCTACCTAGCGCTTGGATTTCATAAAGGAAGTGAAAAAAACATGGCAGCTTTAAATACAGACAAATTTAAAAAAGGAGCGAGAAAATGGACAGGACAGATAGGGTCAGGAAGCGTAGCTGATGCTTCAACTACTACCGTACCTTTATCTTCAGTTACTAATTTACCTACAGATACGGCAATAGATGCGGTTATCAATAGGGTAGATGCCAACGGAACAGCAACCCCTACAGCAGAAGAAACAGTAACGGGCGTGGTATCGGGTACCAACTTGGTTACTTGTACTCGTGGAGTAGAAGGAACAGCCCAAGCCCATGCAGCAGGTTCAGTAGTAGAAATATTACTTACCAGCAATATGTGGGATGACTTTGTAGATGGAATTTTAGTACAACACAACCAACTAGGTTTACATACTGATATTACCGCTAGTGATGTTACAGCTTCAGGAACAGTCTCAACAGATGTGGTGGCAGAAAAAACAGCAGCCACAGGAGTTACAGTTGATGGTGTATTACTAAAGGATGGTGAAGTAACGACAGATGTAGTCAATGAAAAAACAGCGGCGGCAGGGGTAACTATTGATGGTCTTTTAATTAAAGATGGCAGAGTGGCTGGCTGGGATGCCTGGATGCCAGCAGAACAAACCTGGACTTATGCTTCGGCTACTACAATAACAATACCAGCAGGAGGGGCGGCCAAATATGCAAAAGGGGATAAAATTAAACTAACCCAAACAACAGTAAAATATTTTTCTATTGTTGGAGTGGCTGATACGGTTTTGACGATTACAGCAGGAACTAGTTACACTTTGGTTGATGCGGCAATATCAGCTAATTATTATTCTAAAGTAGAAAATCCGCAAGGCTTTCCTGATTGGTTTGATTGGACGCCAACTTGGACTGGGAGGGGTTCATTAACAACCACTAGCGTAACTAACCACTTAGCTAGATTTAGAATTAGCGGAAAAACCCTAACCTGTCAGCTTAAAACTAATTTAACAACTGGGGGGACAACAGATATACAAATTTATTTTACTGCCCCAGTGAATTTATTACAGGCAACAGCTAATTGGCAGACATTTCACGGATGGGCATATACGGGCGGGATTACATGGATTGCCCTTGGTTCAATGAATGTTGACGCCACGCATATCGCTCTTTTCAGATATGACGGGGCTAACTGGGGTTTAGCGGCAATAAGTGTCGGGGCTAGTGGAAGTTACGAAATATAAAACCTATGAGGTTGTTTAAATGACACTAAATGAGTTTATAAAAAAGTGGACTGGTAAGAAACTAGAGGTTACTGGAAGTCCTGGAGCATTAAACCAGTGTGTTGACCTAGTAAATGGTTACATAAGGGATGTTCTGGGGCTTCCAGTAATCAAGTGGACAAACGCCATATTCTTCCCAGAAGTCGTTGGGGACGAATATGAATGGATTCAGAATACCCCGACTGGTATTCCACTAAAAGGCGATATCATGATCTTTGACATCGGAAAGTATGGACATATTTCTGTTTTTATAGATGGCAATGTTAATTCATTTAATTCTTTTGACCAGAATTGGCCTGTTGGCACTGGTTGTCATATACAAAAACATAATTATAATAATGTAGTTGGTTGGCTTAGGCCAAAAGGAGGAAACATGGATGCATTATCAGAATGTCTTAAACAACACAAAAAGCTTATGTCTATAATTAAGGAATACGAAGAATTTGTCATTAAACTAGAGGGGGTGCTTTTAGATGCCTAGCGGGACAAAAGGGTTCTTAAAAGGATATACTCCATGGAATAAGGGGAAAACAATGAATGATGATTTCAAGAGGAAATGTAGTATCTCCTCTGAAAAGAACTGGCAGAAACCATCTTTTAGAAAAAAGATGATAGATGGAATGATAGGGCATCATGTTTCAGAAGAAACCAAGAAGAAGATTGGGTTAGCGAACAAGGGAAAATCTCATGGATCTTCATGGAATAAAGGCCTAACCAAAGGGAATGACTCAAGGGTAGCGAAAATGGCGATGGCCAGGACTGGAAAAGGTAACCCAATGTTTGGTAAAAAATTGTCGAAAGAGACAAAAAGGAAAATAAGTATAGCCCTATCTGGCAACAAGAGTTATCTTTGGATTGATGGCAGGAGTACAAAAGACC
>Ga0222695_1001193_pt1 | contig 11031 bp, 11 predicted proteins | sample AntAcemetage1398_FD_179834 | JGI IMG/M metagenome (GOLD analysis project Ga0222695, IMG submission 179834) | Saline water microbial communities from Ace Lake, Antarctica - #1398 | ecosystem: Environmental > Aquatic > Non-marine Saline and Alkaline > Saline | place: Antarctica: Ace Lake...
TGTGTTTTTCATTAAACTTCTTTCTCATAGCAATATATCTTTCTGTATGTCCTTCAAACTTATGTATTGTTGAACCATCTTTGTGTTCTACTTGTATGTTTCTATTCATTAATATTTTATATCCAGCTTCGTAAACTCTAACCCAATAATCAGCATCATCAAAAGCGTGAGTAAAAGACTCATCAAAGAAACCAACACTATTAAATACTTTTCTTTTCATTACCCAGATAGCACCAAAGAACCATTCAATTATCTTATCTTCAGTAGCTCTTCCATATTGTGTGCTGTCTATAGTAGCAACTCCACAAAGAGGGTCATCAAAACATTTCATTAGTCCTTCTAACCAACCTTCTGGAACAAATACATCATTGTTTAACATACAGATATATTCTGTCTTAGCTAACTTTAAACCTATATTTGCGTTCTCAGCAAAGGTCTTTGGTTCTTTAAACCACAGGTAACTATTGCCTTCATTAGCTACCCACTTGTTTATATTTTCAATGAGTATAAGTTCAAAAGGAACTTTAGTGTGTTTCCTTAAATGTTCTAAACACCTAACAGTTAAAGAATAATGTCTTAATTCTTTATGATAACAAGGTATAATTATAGAGATTCCAGACATTATGTTTTGTTTTACATACCCTTATAAACAATTTTAGCAAATTCAAATTCCTCAAAATCATTAATATCAATAGCTTCAATCTTAGATAATTCATATAAACTACAACTAAGAGAATTTATTCTTTTCTTTTCCTTTAGGACAAATATACTTTTGCTAATATATAAACCAGTAGTTTCATAAATTGTTTTTTTGATTTCAAAACTATTTGGTATATTTCCATCTTTTTTATAATATATGGGAATACCATTTTTCCATTCATAGAAAGCTTCTGAACGTACGCCTATAACACTATCTATGTTTTTGTCTATTATTTCTGTAATCGCTTTATCGATTGTAATTGACTTTATGAACGGAGATGTTGGAACAAGTTGTAATATTATTTTAGAATTAGGATAATTGCTAGCTTGCCAATACATTAAACCATCTCCTGTGGTGGCATTTGTTGCTAAACTTTTAGGTCTTTTTAAAGGCACAGCTCCAAATCTTTTCCCTATCTCTAAAATTTTATCTGAATCACTATCAATGATTACTTTGTTTATTAATTTACTATCTATCCCATTTTTTATAGCATGACAAAATAAAGGAATGTCTCCTAACAATAATTTATTCTTATTTTTTAATCTGGAGCTAGTTGATTTTGCATGAACAAAAGCAATAATATCATTCATTAATTATCATCCATTTTCGTAATTTTACCATCTTCCTAATCTTTTTTTTAATTCTGACAATGAAATCTTTTTATTAGCTACCTGTTTTCTAAGAATTTCCTCTCTTTTAAATCTTTTATTAATAAATATAAATAATTCATTTACTATTTTTTCAGGTATTAAAAGTATTGCAGTGTCATCGGCATAGATATAATCATTAGGTTCAATAATTACATTTCCTATTTCTAAAGTAACATTGAATTTATCCATTTGCCAAGTTCCATAAGAATCTTGAGGTAAATATCCTTTACAATAAATTTTTAATTTATCTTCTTTTATAAATTCTATATCCCTAGAATAACCATCTATTATTGCTCCTCTACAATCATTTCTTTTTAATATCTTTCCAGTTATATCTCCAAAATGAGATACATTATTGTCGTTGGCTTCTAATACAAATATACTATCCTTAGTCATATTATTAAAAATATTCATTCGAATAGAATCATTAGTTCTTTTAACTTTCTTACCTTTTACATTGAAAACCTTTCCGAAAATATTTCCTTTAAAATCCCAACCCTTTTTTATTTGATTAGGCAAAACAAAAGGTTTTTCATATTTTATATCAAAAGTCATGGCATCGTGAACGAGACCAGCGTAAATATGTTTGTATTTTATCATTCAATTATCCTTTTATATTCTCCATTTTTAACACCCTCTTGCACTAATTTCTTCTCAATATCAGGTGAATGGTCTTTATATAATATAGCATTGGATATTTTAAAATCCTTATCGTAATAATGTTTTGGTGGCTCATAGAAATCATATCCATATAAACTTATATCTGCTTCAGGATATAGAGCTTGTGTAAACTTTAATGTAAGAAAACCAGTAGTGGGGTTTGAACCTCCTGCATCTTTGGTAATCTGGGATATTCTATTGTATTCACCCTCATGTATATCTTTTGTAATTCTCTTTCTATCAATGTGTGGAAGTATTCTCCACTTACCACCATTCTCCCATTTGAGAGGGCGAGCACACCATATTTCTTTGCTTCGTCCTTCGTCATCATATTTATTAAAATCAAATGCACAAGACCAAATGTCAACCTTAATACCAGTTATTTCAGGGTCTATAAAATAATAGTAAAAATTTTGTCTTATAACTAAGTCATGAGAGTCTATCTCAACGCCTTTCTTTAATCTTAATAAACTACTGCCATTAGATACTATTGCTATTTTCATATAAAATTAGCGTGTAAGGGGTCATCTTTAAACAACTCTGTCATAAGATTATTATGTCCGTGAAATTTACAATCATATTTATTACATTCTTTCGGGTCTATATTATCTATCGCTTCTTGATGCCTTGGTAAATACCAAATCTTACTAAAACTATCCTTAATTACGTTCCCTATTATATGTTTATCTTTTCTATATTGATAATAACAACAGATATAAACATCACCGTAAGCATCTATCATTGTGTGTATCGGTGAGAGCCAACATTTTCCTTTTAATACACTTTTTTTCTTGTTTATTGAACCCTTACACTCTCTGGCATACTTTTCGTCTAAATAATCAGCACCTAAGTCAGGGAATTGTTCATGTTCATTCACATCTGTCATCAAACGCTTAACACCTATTGTGCAATTATGTTTTGTTTCATTTCTATATTTAATAATATATTTAATGTTATCTACCAAACTACCTATTGGGACTCCGTGTAATTTTTGGTAAATATCTGGTGTAACACTATCAACGCTAATTCTTATCCACCTAAAATTATTTATAATAAATTTACCATATTTTTTAAGCGTTGAACCATTAGTAATCAAACCTAAATCTATGCCCAGCTTTTTTGCATGTCTAACCATTCCCTCAAACTCAGGATATAATGTTGGTTCTCCACCACCACAAAGTGTGATACCACGAACACCATTACTGTATAATTCTTCTAACAAATTAATAAGTCTATCATAAGGAAAATGCACACCATTGTTCCAACCCCTATATAAACAATGTGGACAATTATGATTACAAGCATAAGTTGGATATATAAAAGCTATTCTCGGAGGTATCATTTTACCCTGTTTTAATGCCAAGGCTTTATTGTAATAAGTAAGTATTTTATATTTGCTTAATGGATTCAAAACAATTCCTCCGACCATTGCAACGCTACTTTGTCCCATCCGAAATTACTCCTATACTTTATTAGACTTGTTCTTATCTTTTCTTGAATTTCTGCATTTTTCAAAGTATTAATAAGCATATTTGTATATTTACTAACTGCCTCTACGTTGTTACACTGTCCTTCCATTCTCACGCCAAGTTTAACCGTTTCTTTTAATGCTGCATAATCAGCTATAACAGGCACACAACCACAGGCTTGAGCTTTCATAGCTGTGATACAACTTATCTCTGGGAAATTAGAAGGATAAACCCAAACTCCTGATTTATAAAATTCAGTAACAAGTTGTTTGTGTCCTATCCTACCGTGTTCAAAGATATTCTTCTTTTGCATAAGTTTTGTGATTGCAAGTCTATCTTTAGGACTTCTAAATCCTTTTTGTTCCATCTTTAGGTAAGTGTCCCACCCGTAAAATAAATGTAGTTCTGCGTCAGGCACTTCTTCTAAAACCTTGTCCCACGCAATTAAAAGATTTGTAATCCCCCTATCATATGAAGAAGCAAATATCATACGCTTGGGATTTCTCTTTACATCTTGAGTTTCAAAGTCTGGTAAATTAATACCATTTGAACTAACAAAAACTTTATCATCAGGTAGTTCAACTAACGACCTATGATATTGAGAAAGAACAATAAGTTTGTCAAATGTCTTTGACTCATCGCCAGTAAATTGCTTTGGTTTAAGAATATCGTGAAGCCATATAAATTTCTTTTTTGCCTTTAGATTATTTTCAACAAAGATATTATTTCTCCAACCAACTATTATATTAAAAGTATCGTTGGGATTCATTTCGTGGTATTCTCTATAAATAACCCCTTCATATGTCCCAGACAGCTCTCCACAAGAATTAAAAACAGTAACCTCATATCCAAGTTTCTGCAACTCTCTTGAAAGATATATAACTGCTTCTTCCGAACCACCTATACCACTAACAACAGAAGGACTCGCCCATTCTTCCCAAGCCTCACCACAGAAAATAACAATAGATTTATCAGACCACACCTTTGGTTTAGAATACTGATGTTTTAAAGAACAGAATCTATCATCTTTATAAGATTCTTCTGGTATTGCCTTTATCAAGTGGTGTAGACTTTCGGGTGATTTAACTTGTAAATATTTTACAATACTTGCAAAATGTTTGAAGAACTCACTATCTACATAAGACTCTTCAAAGGTATTTCCAACCTTTTTAATAAATGGTTCTTCTGGTGCAAGAGCCTTTGCTTGTTGATAATATTTAATAGCTTTTTCAAAATCACCATTACCAAGATGTGCAAGACCAGCGTTTATTTTCGCTTTCCACCCATAGATTGTAGGGTCAAGAACAAACATAGTGTCGGGTATTGGTCTCACCAATCCTGGCATTATCCAGTCTAAAGCCTTTTGGAAATCCTCCTTGAACAAATACACAGAACCCATTTGGAGATAGGCATCAGGAAATTTAGTATTTATTGCTAAAGCCTCATTACAAGATGCTATAGCATATTCTAAATTACCCAAATGTTTCCAACACTCTGCTAAATGAATCCAACCAAAATATTTGTCATCATCCCATCCAGATTTTTTAACTAAAAGTTCTAAGAATGGTATTGACTTCTCCCACTCACCACCACCCATATACATCCTTCCAAGATATGCTATTGTGCGAGGGTCTGTATTAACACCATCTTTTTCATATTCAGCTAATAGAATTTTGAAATTTCTTTTTGCTGATTTTTCGTGATGTCCCTCTGATGGGCGGTGAACTATAGTTATTCTATCATCTCTTAAAGCTGTATAATTATTCTGATTTTCAACAAATACATTTTCGTGTATTTCTTTTTTCCAATATATGTCAGGTCTTTTCTTTATTATGGTCTCTCTCCAGTGCTGTGCATCTACAGAGCCATATTCATTTTTACTATAGAGATAATTATAATAGATTACATCAAAACCTTTCTTAACCATTAAGTCAAAACTGTCACGAATAATTTCTGGATTCTTTATTTCATCATCACAATCTATCCTCAAATAATATTTACTCTCTGTTTTTTCTGCCAAGAAGTTTCTTTTATGTGCAAAATCATTACACCATTTATAAGGGAAAACTTTTATTTTATCTTTAAACCTTATTTTGAACTCATCTACATTCTCGTCAACCGCAATACAAATTTCATCAAAGTATTTACCATACTTAGTTACTATTCTGTCAACATCTTCAATTTCGTTCTTTACAATAACATTGAGAGCAAGTTTTTCTTTCATTTACACCCTTTCTGGTATTTGAAAATATTTACCAAACTTTTTTGCAAACCAAACTAAATTATACTTCCCGTGAAATAACTTCTCATTATACTGTCGTTTAAATGCTGATTCTAAAAAAGATAAAAGACTTGGCGGAAAAGATAATACCCACCTCATAACATTCTTTGTATTATTTGCCTTCATAGAAGCATAAACGTTCTTGCGGGTTTCTCTTATAAACACTTGGTCTTTATAAAACTGTTTCATAATCCCTGCATTTGCTGAAATAAATGGTTGTTCACAGCAGGGAAATTCCTGTGGATTATATAGTTTACCACACCATCCACATCTTCTTGTTGGGTCTTTCAACCAAACATTAATAAGTGCGTGTATTGCTTCGTCTCTTGTTCCCTTACTAATTAACATAGTTTTAAAGAATGGGTGGGGGTCATATTTCATACCCCCCCCAAATTGTTTTCTACGCTGTAGTTACTCTGCCTAACTCAATATACTGTGTTCCATTCCAACTATAGCATTTTTTCCGCATAGAAACCTGCATCCTGATGTAAACATTCCATGGTGAGTTCTCCAACGACCTCTCCCTTTGTGGAATCCCCAGTTTTCGCTAACTCTCTTGTAAACGGTTTTCTAAGATAAGCTACTTTGAACTTATCCTCGTCTATACCGATTACATCGTAGTTAGTGTCACCAGAAACATACACATAGCGATGTGCAAAAAGTTTTACGTTTTGTGCAGCATCAGCTTGGTAAATATCTACAGCATTAACAAGTCTACGGTCAGTAGTTTCTACATTCTTTGTAGCACCAGCAGTAAAGCCAGAGATTTTTCTCTTCATATACATCGGAACGTATAATGCGTTTACCTGTGTGCCATCATCCCATACATTAGCAAACCTATCATTCAACAGAGTTTCTGTTAATGATATACCTGATGCATTGGTGTAATTGTGGGATAAAAGAAATCTCTTGATTCCTTTAAGACTCCTTGCGGCAGTCCCAGTACCCGTAGCCATTGAACCCCTCATAAGAGCATACTCAGCGTCATTCTTCCATTCCTTCAACGCCTTTGTGGTCTCATATGTATACCTATCAGAAAATCCAGCATTGTTTACTGCTCTTTCTGTATCAGTTACATCATAACCAACTCTTACAATTTGACAATGGTTTGTGATTCTTTCGGGGTCTGTCCTATCGGGATAGGTAGCATCTACACCTTCAATGTGTGAGTTAGAAGAAACACTTTTAAGTGTGTCTTTTAACCACTCATGCAAAGTAGCCTTTGCGGTGGATGTACCTAATCCCGACAACAACTGTGTTTCAGTAGGGTCTAAGTTAGTGATTATGTCTAACAAATCCTCTCTGATTGAGTTGTCATCATATGTGTAAGTCAAAGCCATTCTAATTTACTCCTCAAATTTTCCTTGTTTTTTTAACCAAGCACTAACAGCCTTATTGGCATCCTTGACGGTTCCACTTTTACGCAGAGTGTCTTTGGCCCTAGATAGACTATCTGTTTCCTGAACAGATGTGGTTTGCCCACCTTCTATCATAGTACCTTTTTGCAAAGTTTTCACCTGAGTCTTTAATTTTTGCTGACTAGCTACTTGACTTCCTGAAAGGTCGTCTTTTGCTAGTGCTAAAGCAACTCTTAAACCCGAAGGATTATTCGCAATATCAGGATTTCGCATATATGCATCCATTCTTTGAACAATCGGACTTTTAGTATTCCATCCAACAAAGTTCCCAGCGTTGTCTTTAATAGCTATTTCTGGGTGTCGTTGTATAACAAAATTAAAAGTCTCATTTTTTACTCTTTCAGCCGTTTGCTGTTTTTGTAATGTTTGAAACTTTTGGTCTATTGTCTCAGATACTTTCTGTTCCTCTAACTTGTTCATTTCAGTCAACGCCCAAACTCTGTGTGCAGGCTCAGTGTCTTCTTTTGAAATGTATGCCATAAGCTCTTCCTTAGTATGCTTTGGCTGTTGTTGCTGTCCTTGAAAATTATCCATCTTTTGCAAGATTTGGTCTTGCTTAGATGAGACATCTTCATACTTACGCTTCATCTCGTAATACCTGTTTTTAAAAGGTACTCCCATTTCATCTACATCAGATTGAACACCAGTTACCTCTGGAGTAGGGATTATCTGTGTTTCCGATTGAGTTTCTGCGTTTTGTTCCTGTGGGTCGGTTTCAGGAACATTATTTACGACCTGTTCTATCTCAGGTTCCGTCGCCTGATTTACGTTTTCTTCTTCCATATTACCTCCGTATTTTACGCCTACTTGGCGGTCTTTAATTTAGTAGTATACTTTTTACCATTCCAAGTAAAAGTTTTCCTACCGTTAGTTCTTGCTGTATAAAAGGCTTGTTTAAAACCAACACCTTTTTTATTTTTTCCTTGTACTTCTTTATGATAATCGTGTGCACCCGTAGAATATGTCTTACCATAAGCCTCTGCCCAGTCAGGAGAAGCTAATTTAGGATTATAGTAGTGGTCAGCCCCGCCTGTAGGGTCAGGTATCTTTCCATCATCTATAGCTTTCCTTAACTGTACTCCACGCTTAAAATACCATTCTTCATCTTCGGTCAATTTTCCATTTATTACTTTGTTCCATTCATCCCCACCGACGCCTGAAAACTGTTTATCTGCAAATATAACTTCTTCTCTTGTAGCACCAAACCTATCTGGTCTTGCTTCTCTATTCTTAACAGCCCAAATAATACCAGTAGCATCTTTTTCAAATGCCTTATGACTCTTTTTTGTCGCCTCCGAAAATACTAACGGGTCAAGATAATCCACCATATTATTTCTTCCTCTTTTTTCTAAATTTACCAATAAGTTTGGCTGCCTCTGCCATTGTGAGAGATTTCTCTTGTTTTTTAGATGTCTTTCTAATCTTTGCCTCTGTCCAGTCTGGGTGTACACGATGTAACTCTTCGTGGATAATAGTATTAAGAAGCTCACCTTTACGAGGATTAACACGAATGGTTTTAGTTTCATAGTCTATCTCTCCATAGTCATGCATACTTCTGTCTACTTTTCTCTTATATCCTTTAGCCATAATTTACTCCGTATCATAATCTTTATCTACAACCGACTCTGGGTTTCTAATAATAGCCAATCTCTCCTGAGACACCTTTAAATCACTCTGATACTTGTCTTTAAGTGTAAGAACGTGAGTTGTTGCAAGTTTTACTATTCTTGCCACCTTTAGTTTTTCATCATTAATTATGTCTTGCCAGTTATCATCCCAATACTTCTTTTGTTTCTCCATATCGCTTATAATTACTTTCCAAGCTGGAGAACCATCAATGTCTCTGATAACTGTATTACATTCACCAATCCGTTCAACTAACTCATTTTCTTCCTGCATCAGGCTTCTCCTTGGTTTCTGCTTTACTAATAGAATCGGAAATCTTTGCTAATGTTTCATAACCTTTTGCTTCTTGTTCTATGTCCTTGTCTTGTCGTCTATTCTGTTCGTTTAACATTCTTCCTTGAACATCTGGTTGAATACCCCGTTTCTGTAATAGTTGCATCTTCTCACCATCAGTTAGGTCATCACCCTTTAGTCTGATAAAATCTGACTCGTCTCTTTGTTTTTGTTCCATTTGTTCTTTTTGTTGTGCTTGCATAGTTTGCTGCATTTGTTCAGGTGTCGCTACTAACTCTTCCCAGTTAGGGACATCTAACATCTGATAAAACCGTTTATAAGCGTTAGCTACATGTATAGGAGATATAACTCCCATTTGTATAGCTAATTGATTTTGTGTTCCCATCATAATCTGTTGAGCTTTCTGCATCTTAACTTGTGGATTAGTATTCTGGTCGTTTCCTCTTACAGTAATAACATACTTGCCCTGTGCTTCTTCACGGGTTAGTTTAATCTTCTCACCATCTTTTTGCGAGTCTTTTCCAAAATACATAAACTCATAACTGTCATCCCCATACTGAGACCATAAATCCCATATCCAGTTGAATAGATCTGCAAAACAACCTCTGAACATATCAGCGTCTAAGGAGAATACACTACTGGCACTTTGAACTTGATGGTCAACCTCACCTAATGTCCGAGGCTGTCTCTTATTAATCATAGACTGTAGAGAGAAGTCAACCTGACCTATAAGTTCTTCAACCTTAGTTTCAAGTATCATCTGTTCTTTCTCGTAAGAGAACTCTACATTAGGATTGTGTGCGTTCAACGGAGCTATTAAGTCATTTAATGGTTGCATACCTTGTGCCGGAATACCTTGTCCAAATACAAACTGAACAGTCTTGGGATTAACCATACCTGCACGATATATATACATAGGAGAGTTGGTAAGCGTTTGCCTATCAATTTTCTGCATATGTTGTATATCTATCTCTTTAACTATATCTTCAATCAACTCTGGTATTCCCCTGTGTGAGAACCACCTATCAGAGGTTAACTCGTAAAATAGCTTTACGAAGGGGAAATTACCAGAGTAGAAAGGTAGGGTAATTTTTCTTAGTTCCTGATTAAAGTCAGGTGCTACAGTAACTACACATTTCTCTTCTGTCCCATCATTATTAATATCATACCAACAATAACACTCCCATATCTTTACTAAATGGTTAGTCGACTGTAATCTCTGTATACCTTCTCTTTCATCTCTAGTTATGTCTATTTTATTACTTGATAGGTCAACATCCTGTTTAACACCAATATTACCTATTCCTTCAATATCCCACTTCTTATGCTCGGCATTACTTTTTAATTGATGAAATGGTAGATAAAATTCATGTATTACATATTGTGCTGACTGAGGGTCAAATCCAGTAGTAGGTGGAACATATACTCTCTCTGGTTCACACAATGCAACATCAGGGTTATTATGAAGAACATCTTGTATTTCAAACTTTACATTCTCTTTGCCCGATAATAACTCATCTACTATTCTTGATACTTCTTTTTGGTTATGTTCTTTAACCAAATCATTCATATCAACATCTAATCTTTTAACAATAGCTTGTTCTACTTCCTCTGGTTGTCTCTCAGCATCAAATATCCATAAAGCCTCTTGTATAGAAATGTCATCTAAAGACAGTTCTTCAACTCTATTTGTTATCTCTATTCGCCAATATGGTTTAAGAAGAAAGAATCCCTTTTCAAGTGTTTGGTCTATAGCAATCAAAGACTTCGGTTTAATATCTATCTTCTCCATAATTAAATGGTCTAAGAACTTCTCTATCTTTCGTGCTGTTTCCCAATTACCAGATGGAGATGGCACTGCTTGGACAATGGGTCTAATACCAAAAATAACATTAGCAAGAGCAGCCTTGAGCTTTCTCATTTTAATTTCAAT
>Ga0222695_1001194_pt1 | contig 11029 bp, 6 predicted proteins | sample AntAcemetage1398_FD_179834 | JGI IMG/M metagenome (GOLD analysis project Ga0222695, IMG submission 179834) | Saline water microbial communities from Ace Lake, Antarctica - #1398 | ecosystem: Environmental > Aquatic > Non-marine Saline and Alkaline > Saline | place: Antarctica: Ace Lake...
GTCAATAGATCCTCCGAGAGGTGCTGGAAATGAAAATAAAAGTGGTAATGGAAAATGGGGAAGACGGTTATTTTGTGGCACGCTGTGCATCCTTAAAAAGTTGCTGGAGTCAGGGGAAAACAGAAAAAGAAGCTCTAAAGAATATTCGAGAAGCTATAGAGTTGTATTTAGAACCAGACGAAGATCTTGTGGAAAACAAGAACTACAAAGTTTATGAAGTAGCAATATAAAACTTCCATTATTATCAGGACTGGAGGTATTGGCAGCGTTAAGGCGAATGGGATTCAAGGAGATTTACAGGAAAGAAAATCATATAAAAATGAAACATCCTGATGGCAGAAAGATAGTCTTTCCATACCATGAGGAACTGGATAGATATACTTTAAAAGGTGCTCTGAAGGACGCAGACATTGATATTAAAGAGTTTTTAAAGCAAAGCAACGAGGCATCACGTCTTCATTCTTGACAAACAAAGATGTGTTCAATCCGTCCCATTTTTTACTTTTTTATTCTGGGGTTTGGTTTATAAGTATATTGATATCTCTCATGGAGTAAATTCCCTTGACAAGAAACCATTTGAAAGTTATGGGGTTTACATGTTTCGTTGGTCTTGCCTGCTTCATATATGCTTTTGAACAACTGTAACTTGGGGGGATTATGGTCTGATCATCTAAAGCCCTGTTTCTCGGAATGAGAGACAATGTGTTTAGTGTTTGGAGGAGACTAACTTTTGCCCAAGAACAGCATTTATTCAAACTCGCTAATACCATGTTAGATGCGATTACAGAACAAACTGAAATTTTTTCTTTAATTTGAAAGGAATATTATATGCAAGTCACAAGAAATATAATGATAATTTCTGACCTAAGCAATTGGATGGATGAAAAAGTATTGAGAGTAAATAAAAAATATCAGAGATCTGCAGGTCTTTGGCCAATAAATGCACGATCATATTTCATTGATACAGTGTTAAACGGCTTTCCATTTCCCAAAATCTCCATACGGCAAATAGTAGACCTGAAGACAAGGAAATCAGTTCGTGAAATAATTGATGGGCAACAACGTTTAACAACTATTAATGACTTTATTAATAATAAATTTAAGCTCACAAGAGCCAGTAGCGAATATGCTGACTGCTCTTTCAGTGACCTCTCTGAAGAACAACAGAAAAAATTTCTGTCTTATGATGAGGTATCAGTAGACACAGTAGTCTCTGGTACAGAAAATGAAGTTCTTGAAATCTTTAGACGGATTAATAGCTATACCTTGCCACTAAATGAACCTGAGAAAAGACATGCAACGTATCAAGGTGAATTAAAGTGGTTCATTCTTGAGCAGATAAAGCTTTACGCTCCTTTGTTTGAATCATGTCAGGTGCTTAATACTCGACAGCTTGCTCGCATGGAAGATGCTGAGATTATAACCGAGCTTATTCAGATTCTCGATATAGGCATCGTCACTAGGAGTAACCCTAAACTTAATGATTTGTATAAAAAATATGATTCATCTTTCACTTCACGAGAACGTTATGAGCAAATGCTTGCTGAAACTATGAATTTTATTAAAATTGATATGGCGGATGTGTGCAATGCTAATGTTCTCAAAAAATATTCCCTCTATTCACTGTTCGCAGCATTGGTCTATAACAGATGGGGGTTACCTACAATCAAACCTGAAAGTATAGGTAATTTAGAATCTTCCGGAGTGTTCAGCGTAGATTCTAATGTTGCTAACCAGAATTTACTAGAGTTGTTCGATGCAGTTGAGCGTAATGAAGATAAAGGGCGCTTCTCGCAGTTCGTTCGTGCACACAAACGTGCAACAGGAAATTTGGAAGCAAGGCTAATACGCATGAAATGGTTGTTGGCTGCGCTACAAGACAACCTTAATAATCTTCTTTGATATGAGTCTTGCGTATGGTTGACATTCCCAATTGCTATTCCAGCATATTTAATGCCTCCAAATATTTTAGTACTTCAGTTGTTAAACACTCAATTCCCTCAAAGCAGAACCACATAATTACTTCTGGCGACTTAAATTATATGTGGCAATCTTGGAATGGTTTTTGGCGATCATTTTGGTTAGCCTATTTACTTGGAGGACGTGATTTACTTAGGAATCCAATCTCACCGTATCGGGTATTTGCTAATTCCGGGGAAGCTATTTATTATCTCTTATATTTACTTGGGAAAAAGTCGAACCCTACCGGCACTATTCGTGGATCATTTCAAGAACCTACTTGGGGTGATTTAGATACAATCAGGGGGATTGCATCTGCGAGTCATTCGCCTAGATCTGATCTTGCCAGAATATCAGACCGTGTAATAGGTGCTCTCAATGCACTTGGTGACACACCAAGACATTTTCAGAAGGTTCGTAACTGCTCTATTCACCTTGATTCTGATACAATAACGGATGTATCTAATAACGTTCAACCGTACTATTCAATAAGACATTTCAAATACCCAACAGAGATCCTTTTCTCAAGAGAACTTAGCACTGGAAAACTTGCATATCAACATTGGATTGATGAACTATTAGCTGTAATAAGTATTATATATATTTCATGAATGTAAGCAACAGATTGTACCTAACACTTGCAGTGATGGGCTGATTTGAAGTTGTGCAAGGTTAAAAAGAATGATTGGGAATAAGAAATATAAACGATTTTAATGCAGCGTAGGTAAAATGCCAGCCACCGCTGATTACCAAAAGAAATATACAACAACCAATCGGGATCGATTTCATCAACTATTGAAGTCGTGGTTTCGGGCGGGAGCGTTTGTGTAGCAGAGTTCTTTTAGTAATGCAGAGGAGCGAGCAAAGAAAAAATGAAATGTGCCGGTTATTGGTGTCACCTACCAATCTTCAGTATAGATCAACGGCAAGGAGTTAACATTACCCCTGACAATCTTAAAATTCCATAAACAGAAAAATCAAGATATATCAATACAAGTCCTCAACCTTCGCCCAAGCAAACAACCCTTCTTTGATGGGGAGATACGCAAGGGATCAGAAGCCGTTAATATTCCTTGATTTTCACATTTTTCAGGGTTATATTACGCCCGTCAGAAAAAATGGCAGAAAAAACTTTTTAAATATCCAGCAGGGATCCAGATGACTTTCCAGGATAATGCTTTTGCTCCAGGAGCCAGAATACTTGTTCGTGATGCGGAATGGTTGGTGCGCCGGGTGGATCGGACATCAACCGGTGGTCAATCTCTGAACGTGGTGGGCATTTCTGAACTTGTTCGAGATAAGGACTCTATCTTTCTGACAGAAGTTGAGAAATCAATCGAAATCCTTGATCCGGTCGATACAAAACTGGTTCCGGATATATCTAGTTCTTATCAGACCTCGATTCTTTACATGGAAAGCCTGCTCCGCCAGACTCCGCCAACCGATGAAAACCTGTATATCGGTCACCACGCCGCAATGGATGCTGTGCCGTTTCAGTTGGACCCGGCCATCCAGGCGCTCAAACAGCCAAGACAAAGAATTCTGATTGCCGATGCTGTCGGTCTTGGAAAGACACTTGAAGCCGGAGTTCTTCTCAGTGAACTCATGCGCCGCGGCAAGGGCAAGCGCATCCTTGTGGTTGCCGTTAAAAGCATGCTCACTCAATTCCAAAAGGAGATGTGGAGCCGCTTTACCATACCCCTTACCCGTCTCGATTCACTGGGAATACAACGCATCCGTTCTTACATCCCGACAAATCAAAATCCCTTTTATTATTACGACAAAGCCATCATTTCCATTGACACGCTCAAACAGGATGCCGAGTATCGCACTTACCTTGAAAATGCCTACTGGGACATAATCGTGATTGATGAGGCCCATAATGTGGCGGAACGGGGAACAAGTTCTTCCATGCGCGCGCGGCTTGCCAGATTGCTTGCGCAGCGCTCCGATACATTGATCATGCTTTCAGCCACGCCGCATGACGGCAAGGCGAGAAGCTTCGCGAGTCTTATGAACATGCTGGATCCCACGGCAATTGCCAATCCCGATGATTACAGCAAGGAAGACATCAAGGGTCTTTTTATCCGTCGTTTTAAAAAGGACATCCAAAATCAGGTCGAAGGGGCATTCAAGAAAAGAGAAATCGGTGTTGCCCACTGCCCGGCCTTTCTTGCGGAAGAGGAAGCCTTTGACACCTTTGTCGATATGAAATTCACACGTCTTGATCAGAAAAGAGGCGCCGAAGAACTATTCAAGACAACCTTGGAAAAATCGCTCTTTTCCAGCCCGGCGGCCTGTATTTCGACAATAAACAATAGAATAAATCGTCTGAGGAAAGCGGAAGATCCTCTTTGTGAAAATGACATACACGCGCTTGAAGATCTGTCCCAACAGGTCGAAAAGATCACATTAGAAGATTTCAGTAAGTATCGAAAGCTTCTGGAAATAATCAGAGACCCGAAGCATGGATTTGGCTGGAAAGGGAAAGATCCGAGCGACAGGCTTGTCATTTTTACGGAACGAATTGAAACGCTTCGATTCCTTCATGAAAATCTCAGGAATGATTTGGGCCTGAAAGATAACCAGGTAGAAATCCTCCACGGCACTCTGCCGGACCATGATCAAACAAGGATTGTGGAAGATTTCGGCAAAGACGAAGCGCCGGTCAGGCTTCTGATTGCCTCCGACGTTGCCTCGGAAGGCATCAATCTTCATTTTCTGTGCCACCGGATGATCCATTTTGACATCCCCTGGTCTCTTATGGTTTTCCAGCAGCGGAATGGGCGCATCGACCGCTACGGTCAGGAGAATGCTCCTCAGATCGTTTACCTTGTCACCCAGAGCGAAAACGCAAAGATTAGAGGAGATACGAGGATTCTTGAACTGCTGATCGAGAAGGATGAACAGGCAGTGAAAAACATTGGCGATCCTTCCGTCTTGATGGGTGTTTACAATATCGAGGAAGAAGAAAAGATCACGGCCCAGGCCATCGAAGAGGGACGGAGCAGAGAAGAGCATGAGAAGGTTCTGGAATCGAAGTCCTTCGACCCGCTGGCCCTGCTTCTTGGTGAGGATGAATCTCCTGTCGGAGAAAAAGCAAAGGACGTTTGCAAGGGCATGCCTGCACTCTTCCCCGATGATTTCAATTACATGCAGTCGGCAATTCGGCATCTCCGTAAAACGATGCCGATGCAGGCCGAATTTTACAGCGATGAGCGCCGCATGGATTTGACGGCCACCGAAGATCTGAAATATCGATTCAGGTTTCTCCCCAAGGAAATTTGGCCCGATGACGGAGTGTTTATACTATCGGCGGATCAAGCAGTTATTCAGGAGGAAATCAAGAGGAGCCGTAAGGATGAAAGGGCGTGGCCAAGAATACACTACCTCTGGGAGATGAACCCAGTCCTCGAATGGGTGAACGACAAGATCCTTGCAGCCTTCGGCAGACACGAGGCCCCAGTCCTTACACTGCAGGACGCACTGCAACCTGAGGAAACGGTATTTATATTATCCGGTCTCATTCCTAATCAGAAAAGCCATCCCCTGGTGCACTGCTGGTTCGGAGTGGTCTTCAACAATGGCCATGTGCGGGAAATTGTGGATTTCGAGAATATCCTGAAACGCACCGGTTTAGGAGAACAAACATTTCCGAACCGCGGCGACAGCATTGATATAGACGCCCTGCAGCAACTCCTTCCCGAGGCGATCGAACACGCCCGATCATGGATGAGCGAAAAGCGGAACACATTTGAAGCGGACATCAACAAAAAGCTCCAGGACCATCTCAATGCGCTGGAACGCCTCCGCGAAAAGCAGTACGCGCAACTCGAATTTCGTTTTGAAGAAACAAGGCAGTTAAGCCGCAAGGAGAAAGAACGCAGGGAGATTGATCGTATCTTTGACGAATACTTCGACTGGATCGAAAGCACCATGACGACAGAAGACAATCCCTACATAAAAGTAATCGCAGTATTGAAAGGGACGGGCTAATGGCTATTGATTTTACCGGAATCGGCAACATCAATGAATTTTATACAGACCACTACCTTAATGCCATTCTCGAAAATGACCTCCAAGATGTTTTGAAGGAATGGAAGCAAAGGGAAGAGGAAGAAGATGTCCGCCCCCCTTATGCCGATCTGCGGGGTCTTTCAAAAGACTTCTTTACAATGCGAAACAACCTGGAAAAAGAGCGAAAAGCGGAAGATCGCCTCCAGTTGCAAAGAGAGTTTCTGGAAAAGTTGCTGCCTGTTCTCGGCTATGAGTTTCAGCCAGTATTAAAGGAGCTGGATGACGGGCGGTTTTTGCCAATAGCGGGAGAGGTCAAAAGGCCCAACGGGGCGCCGGAGCTGTGGATTATCGAGGCCCTTGACCCGTCAGGTGAAGATGCCGACCCCCTGGAGCTTTCGATTCTCAACTGTCAGTATCCGGAGACTGAAGAACCCAATAATGAATTGGTCGATATTCCCCTTGAGGATATTATTTCAAAACAGGTTTTTGGACGATCCGAACCTCCGCGCTGGGTGATACTCGCAAGCGATGCCCAGCTTGTCCTTATTGACAGGGGCAAGTGGAACGAAAAGCGTCTGTTGCGTTTTGAGTTTACGGAAATCCTGGGACGCAAAGAACCCTCAACGCTTCAGACCCTGGCGGCGCTCCTTCACAGGGACAGTGTCTGTCCCGCGGAAGGCTTGAGTTTCCTCGATACCCTCGATGAAAATTCCCACAAACATGCCTTTGCCGTCTCTGAAGATCTGAAATATGCCCTTCGTGAGGCGATAGAACTAATAGGGAATGAAGCGGTAATCTACCTTCGCGATACGCGACGAAAAGGCATCTTCTCCGGCGAAGAAAAGATCGATCCGAAGGACCTGACGAATGAATGCCTGCGGTACATGTATCGTCTGCTGTTTCTCTTCTACATAGAGGCGAGGCCGGAACTTGGTTATGCGCCCATGAAGTCGGATGCCTACCGGATGGGTTACAGCCTCGAAACACTGCGCGATTTGGCAGAGGTGAAGATTTCGACGGAAGAATCGAGAAATGGCACATTCATTCACGATTCTATTCAGCTTCTTTTCGAGCTGATCTACGATGGATATCCTTCGATTAAAGGTAAGCAGGATGAGCAGCTTGCCCTCGGCGCAGGCCCGGAACACCATACATTCAGGGTCACACCACTCAGCAGCCACCTCTTTGACCCGGCACGCACGTCGATCCTGAACCGTGTTAAGTTTACCAATGAAACACTCCAGCGGGTTATCGAACTGATGTCCCTTTCACAGCCGGGAAACCGCAGCAAGCGCCGGGGCAGAATATCCTATGCCCAGCTTGGCATCAACCAGTTGGGCGCTGTATATGAGGCCCTGCTGTCGTACCAGGGATTCTTCGCAGAGACCGATCTCTACGAGGTAAAAAAGGCAGGAGAAAAATATACCGAGCTGGAAACCGCCTACTTTGTAAAGGCGGAAGACCTATCAAAATATGAGGAAGAAGAAAAAGTCTTCAACGATGACGGGACATTGAAAAAATACACGAAGGGAACTTTCATCTACCGCCTGGCCGGTCATGACCGAGAGAAATCGGCCTCTTATTACACGCTGGAAATCCTGACCCAGTGCCTCGTTAAATATGCCCTGAAAGAACTGCTAAAGGACAAGACCGCCGATGAAATACTTCAACTGACCGTCTGTGAGCCTGCCATGGGGAGTGCTGCCTTCCTGAACGAAGCCGTAAATCAATTAGCCGAGGCATATCTGCGTCTCAAGCAGGAGGAAACCGGTGAAACCATTCCGCATGAAAGCTACGCCCGCGAGAAACAAAAGGTAAAGATGTTCCTTGCCGACAATAATGTCTTCGGCGTGGATCTAAACCCGGTGGCGGTGGAGCTTGCCGAGGTATCCCTCTGGCTGAACACCATACACGAAGGTGCCTATGTTCCCTGGTTCGGCATGCAGCTCGTTACGGGCAATTCACTCATCGGCGCACGCAGACAGGTTTATAACTCACACCTGCTCCGCCGGGTGCAGAAAAACGGCCCGCTCTGGCTGGATGAAGTGCCCGAACGGGTCATGCCGGGTGAAGAAAGGCAGGAAAGCACCGTCTATCATTTCCTTCTGCCGGATAAGGGGATGGCGGATTACAAGGACAAGGTAGTCCGTCAGATGGCCAAAGATGAAATAAAGAAGATAACGGAATGGCGCAAGAACTTCACAAAGACCTTTTCCGAAGGAGATATTCGACAACTGAAAAAGATGTCCGCCGCCGTTGACAAGCTATGGAAAAGGCACACCGAGCAGCAACGCATCATTCGCGCTGTAACGAGCGACCAGTTGACCCTTTTCGGTCAAACTGAACCGGAGAAGAGAAGAGACCCCTCCGCCATCGAATGGAAAGACCGCAAATATCAGCAGGAAATACTGTCGCAGAATATCTCAAGCTCCAGCCCATACCGCCGCCTGAAAATGGTCATGGATTACTGGTGTGGCCTCTGGTTCTGGCCGATTGAAAAAGCAGACCTTCTTCCCACCCGTGAGGAATTCCTCTTGGAGCTTTCACTCATCCTGGAAGGGGATGTTTACGATACAACACCGTCAGTCGGCGAGCAGATATCCCTGTTCCCCGATACCATGCCGAGGCAGGCGGCCCTGGATCTGGTGGACAAGTACGGTTTTGTCGATGTGGACAAACTATGCCGCGAGCTTCCACGATTGTCACTGGTTCGGGAGCTTGCCGAAAATCATCGTTTCCTCCACTGGGAGCTTGAGTTTGCCGATATCTTTGCCGACAGGGGCGGCTTTGATCTGGTATTGGGAAACCCGCCGTGGATAAAGATCGAGTGGAACGAGGGTGGTGTCATGGGTGACGTGGAACCCCTTTTCGCACTCCGTAAATTTACCGCCTCACAGCTTGCGGTAATGAGGGAGGAAACACTCGAAAAATACGGTCTGAGAAGCAGATATCTCTCCGCCTTCGAAGAGGCAGAGGGAACGCAGAACTTCCTGAATGCTTTTCAGAACTATTCGCTTCTAAGGGGTGTACAGACGAATCTCTACAAGTGTTTTCTACCCCAAGCGTGGTTGGTGGGAAGTTCTGCGGGAGTTTCCGGATTTCTCCATCCAGAAGGCATATATGATGATCCCAGAGGGGGAATTTTTCGTGAGGCAGTCTATCCGAGATTGAGGGCGCATTTTCAATTTCAAAATGAGTTAAACCTGTTTGCCGAAGTGGATCACCACGCAAAATTCAGTATTAATATTTACGCCAATGAAACCGACGGCATAGATTTTACCCACATCGCCAACCTCTATACTCCGAAAACAGTATTCGCCTGTTTCGACCATAACGGCCACGGGCCTGTACCGGGAATCAAGGATGATGAAAATACGTGGAATGTTCAGGGACACGTCGATAGGATAATAACGGTAACCGGTGATGATCTTGCACTCTTCGCGAGGCTCTACGATGCACCTGCAACGCCGCCAATGCAGGCACGCCTACCAGCCCTTCACTCATGTCAGTTGATAAATGTCCTCAGAAAGTTTGCTGCGCAGCCGCGGCGCCTGAGTGATCTGCAAGACGAGTATTACTCGACCGAGATGTGGCATGAAACCAATGCACAGAAGGATGGCACCATTCGCCGCGAAACGCGTTACCCCGATGCTGCGAGCGACTGGATACTGTCGGGACCTCATTTTTTCGTGGGGAATCCCTTTTACAAAACGCCCCGCGCAACATGCCGTCTAAACTCCGATTACGACATTCTCGACCTCACCGAACTGCCCGATGATTACCTGCCCCGCAGCAATTATGTCCCGGACTGCGACCTCGCCGAATACCAGCGGCGCACCCCGCGGGTGCCGTGGGGTGAAGGCAAAAAATTACAAACCGAATATTATCGTATGGTACATCGCTCAATGCTCAGTCAATCCGGTGAGCGAACCTTAATATGTGCTATTGTTCCAAGTGTAATTGGAAATATTAACACGGCAATGACGACCTCTTTTAAAAACAACAAATTCCTTATAGATGTAGTTGGTACATTGCAGTCTTTACCGGCTGATTTTTTTGTGAAATCAACCGGTAAGCCCAAAGCTGATGGCAGTATGCTGCAAATATTACCATTGGTTGAAGAATTTGATTCTTTAAGGGTGCGTACGCTCATGCTCAACTGTCTCACTTTCCACTTCTCAGACCTCTGGCAGGAATCTTGGAATGAAGTCTTCAAGTCAGACCACTGGACAAAGCTTGATCCCCGACTTCCCAATAGCCACTTTTCCAGCTTAGCCTCTGCGTGGGACCGCAGTTTTGCCAGCCGCACCGATTACACCCGCCGTCAGGCTCTTGTGGAGATAGACGTCCTTGTATCTATGGCCCTTGGTTTTACAAGGGATGAACTCAAAACCATCTACCGCGTCCAGTTCCCCGTCCTCAGGCAATACGAGAACGATACCTGGTACGACCAAAACGGCAGCATCGTCTTCACCTGCAGCAAGGGATTAACAGGAGTCGGCTACTCCCGCCCCGAGTGGAACGAAATCAAAGACATGAAATCCGGCACAGTAGAACGAACCATCACGGACGATACCCTCCCCGGCGGCCCCCGCGAACGCATCATCATCTACGAAGCCCCCTTCGACCGCTGCGACCGTGAAAAAGACTACGAAATTGCCTGGTCTGAATTTGAAAGGCGATTAAAATGAATTTTGTTTCGAGGACAGTATTCGTAGAATAATAAGGAGATATTCATGGTTGAAATAAGTAACGAATTAATCCAATGCGCTAATTGTGGAAAATATCGTAGGGAGAATGAAAGCGTATGCCCCGATTGTGGCTCCGAAAACAGGATAATAAATGCGGAACTTCATGAAAGTTTTAATGTTTCAGATCGTACTACAGAATCAGTAGCGGTATCGGCTTCTACAATTGACGTTCCGACAGCTTCAATATCCACAACAACCACTATCATACCACAAGAAGTAATGAAGCAACCGGAAGAACAGAGAGATATGGCGGCAAGCAAACTTGTAATTGAAAATATACAATTTTTCGGAGGAGATGAAGA
>Ga0222695_1001195_pt1 | contig 11014 bp, 11 predicted proteins | sample AntAcemetage1398_FD_179834 | JGI IMG/M metagenome (GOLD analysis project Ga0222695, IMG submission 179834) | Saline water microbial communities from Ace Lake, Antarctica - #1398 | ecosystem: Environmental > Aquatic > Non-marine Saline and Alkaline > Saline | place: Antarctica: Ace Lake...
TCAAGGGCCTGGGCGGCACCATAACCAGCGGGCGCATTACCTTCGAGGACCAGACCATAACCACCATGCCGGTGCACCGTATCGCCCGTTTAGGGGTGGTGCAGGTGCCGGAGGGCCGCCGCGTGTTCCCCAACCTAACCGTCAGGGAGAATCTATTCATGGGCGGTTACAACCGTTCCCGTGACCCCGGTTTTGCGGCGGATATAGAGCACATTTTCTCCCTGTTTCCTCGCCTGAAGGAGCGCTATAACCAACTGGGCGGGACCCTGTCCGGGGGCGAGCGTCAAATGCTGGCCATTGGTCGGGCCATGATGGCCAGACCCAAGCTGATTATGATGGACGAGCCGTCCCTGGGTCTGGCCCCCAACGTGGTGGATGAGGTCTTTGACATCATCCAGGATATCAACAGGGCCGGGACCACCATCCTTTTGATTGAGCAGAATGCCATGGCTGCGCTCAGTGTGTCCGACTACGGCTATGTGCTGGAAACCGGTGAGATCCGGATGGAGGGTCCGGGCAGGGAACTTCTGGACGATGAGCGGGTCATAAATGCCTATCTGGGGTAGTAACCGTTCACGGGTTTCCCGCTGAAAGTAGGATTCAGGATTCAGACCCGCCATTACCCCAGACCTCCTGACGCAAGGGTTGACAAAGTGTATGTTTGTGTGTATCATAAAACATCAAAGGAGGTGTATTATGCGAACCAACATTGTTCTCGATGACACGCTGGTGGAAGAGGCGATGATTTTGAGCGGCGCCAAGACCAAGAAGGAATTGATTTCAAATGCATTGCGTGAATTCGTAACAGCCCGTAAGCGGCTGAATTTGCTCGATCTGGACGGAAAGATCGAATTTTCCGAAGCCTATGATTACAAGAGGCTGCGGGAGAGAAGATGATCCTTGTTGATACGTCAGTCTTGATTGACCTTTTCAAGGGCGCTTCCAACGGTCCGGCCAATCGAATGCGTGAGGTACTGGGCCACCATATACCCTTCGGAATCACTTCAGTTATCTACCAGGAAGTGCTGCAAGGCGCAAAATCGGATAAGGAGTATAATCTCTTGGTATCGTTCAAAAGTGTGTACCTGATATAAAAATTGATTAAATCACGATCTCCTTCTATGGTTAAGGTAACAACAACAAAAACCAGGAGAAAGAGACCGTGATGGAACAGGAAATACATATAACACTTCGATTCGATCTTGCAATAGGTAAAGTCAATCTAAACGAGATAGTTTATAGGCTGAAAGAACTCCAAAACCCATTGATGCTGGAGATTTTAAAAAGCATTCTAATGGGCTATGATAACATCATATCAAACCGTTTAAGCCGAACAGATATTTACCCCAGTAAAGTCAGGAAGGGGTTGGGTCGGCATGTAAGAAAAGGAGATTCAGAAAATCGATTTTGTCGTGGCCGGAAGATTCTGAAAAAGGGATATCGTAGCAAGCCACGGCAGATTTCTACAGTGTTTGGCGAATTAGTTTTACCTCTAAGAAGGAGCAAATGCTGCAATTGTGGTGCAATATATTCTCCTTTGCTAAGTGCCTTACAAATAGGCCGATATGCCCGTAAGGAGTCAAATTTTGAGCATGAGGTGATCGAAGCGGTCATTGATACCAATTATAGAAGGCTCATTGATGGAAGGTCCATCGACATATCATTAGGCGGTATCCATAATATAGTTATTGGCAGTGATATTGACGATACCTTTCAAAAGCCTGTATCCGTAGAAAACTTATCAGCCATAATGGCTGATGGCACAGGGGTCAAACAGCAAGAAGGTCGTAAAGGAGAGCTCAGAGCCGTTATCGGGATTACCAAAGCAGGCCGAGTCGAGCCCCTTGGTTCCTTTACCAATACCACTTGGCCGGAAATAGAGCGTAATATCAAAGAACGTATTAAAGAAGCTGAACCCTATAGTATCCCCTTTATTTATGACGGAGAGCCAGGGCTTGACGATTTCTTAGCTGATGTTGCTGAAAGCCAACGTTGCACATGGCATGGCCCCAGAGGACTTTACCATTCCCTCTGGCAAGACGGATTAAAGAAAAAAGATAGCCAACCAGAAACCGACAAGATAAAACAGTTAATAGGCATAGAACTTCCCGAAGGAGACTTCGAAATCCTCAAAGAAGAAGATAAGGAACCAGTAAAATCCAAATACGAAAGCAGCAAAACGGAAATCAAAGAACTAATAAAAACCTTTCGTGAAAAGGGTTATAAGAATGGGGCATCCTATCTTGAAAACATCTCAGATCGGTTATTTACCAACATAGAAATTTGGTTGAAAACTGGTGTAATCGCTCCAAAGACGACCTCTCTACTTGAACGCCTGTTTAGGGAAGTCGGTCGACGACTGAAGAAAATAGCCTGGGGATGGTCTGATAAGGCGGTAACAAACATCTCTAAAATGATCATGATCAGACAATACTCCAGAGATAAATGGGAACAATATTGGAAAGAGAAACTTGGGATCAAAGGCTACTTCAACATTGAAATCCTTTCAGCTAAATTGTCACCAGGTACACACTTTTGAACGATACCAATAATTTGAGTGATAATTTGACTGGAGAATTGAAATAATCGTGTAGTAGGTAAAAAAAGTACTGGACATTTGCTTTGGCCATCTCTATAGTACCATGAGATTATTAAAACAGTGAGGTGGTCATATGGAACATGTATCTTCTGAGACGTTTTGTGGGCGGACATTTGGCGAAGATGAAATAGGTGAAATCAGAGAGATTGTGGGCAGTTGCCAGGGGCTTAGCCGGACTGAGTTAGCCAATACGGTCTGTGAGTTGTTTACGTGGAAGAGGTCGAGCGGGAGATTAAAGTCTGTTGAATGCCGACAATTTCTTGAATATTTGGCATCTAAAAATGCCATTGATCTTCCGAAGCGCAAGAAAGGCCGTCCAAAGGGTAGTAAAACCAAGGTAAAAAGGACAAAGGAAGGAGGGGTCGAGAAACCTATAACAGGGAAAGCGAAGGATTTTTTCCCATTGCACTTAAGGAGAGTGACGAACAAAGAGAAAAGGGATTTGTGGTACGAGTATGTTGATCGATATCACTACCTTGGATATCAACTGCCATTTGGAGCACAGCTGCGGTACTTTATTGAGGGGACAAAGGGAACGAATAAGATCTTGGGATGTCTGCAATTTTCCTCTCCCGCGTGGAAAATGAAGCCGAGGGATAGATGGATTGGGTGGAACGATGAACAACGGGAACGGAACTTACAAAGGATCGTCAATAACAGCCGATTTCTTATTCTACCCTGGGTCAACGTCAAGAATCTTGCCAGTTCAGTGCTTGGGCTGGCTTCGAGAATCGTTCCGGGTGATTGGGAGAGGTGTTACGGCTACCGTCCGGTGCTTCTGGAAACCCTGGTGGACCAGCGGCGATTTAAGGGTACCTGTTATAAGGCAGCCAATTGGATTTATGTGGGGACAACAACAGGTCGAGGGCGAATGGACCGGTACAATGAACGGAAAGGGAAATCGCCGAAAGAGATATATGTATACCCCCTTATGCGAAGATTTCGCAAAGAACTTCTGGGGTTTTAGGGGGGAGATAACATGGGCATGGCTTGTGTTGCAGAAACTTGGGAAGACGATAGTAAGGGGCAATTTCGCGAAATGATCCATGATGAAGTAGACAAATGGGTTGACCAACTTTGGGAGGAATTTGGAGAAGATAGGCAACCCACCCTGATGGAGCTCAGTGACATCTTTACCCGGACGAGGCAGAAGTTCCTCGGGAGTTGTTTACAAACCATGATTGAGCAAAGGTACAGTGATCTGCTGGAGCAGGAATATGCCCCCTGTCCTAAATGTGGAAAGAGATGCAAACGAAGACGTAACAATTCCAAACAGATGGTGACCATGCAGGGACCGAGTAGTTTAAAGCGCCCATGGTTTTACTGTCCGGCGTGCTCCTATGGTTTTTCTCCTTTAGATAATGTGCTTGAGATAAGCCGCAAGAAATATCAATTTGATATCCAGAAGAAGTCGGTGAGGACATCGTCAGAAGTTCCTTTTTCGCAGGGAAGTGAAATATTTAAGGATCTGACAGGGCAGAGCATAAGCAACCATTTTATCCATGAAACCTTTGATGAAGTAGGAGCACCGGCCTATCTGGAGGATGTGATCCCCAGCGCAGAAGAAATAGGGAAAAGGATCAAAGAGGCTTCTGTGGGCACTTGGCGGCCGGTATTGGTGGTGGCTTCTGATGGTGCCCATTTACCTACTCGACCCAAGGCCAAGCGCAAGGAGAAGAGAGGCAAGGGAAGCTGGCAAGAGGCCAAGGGTTTCCGGATATATTTGCTGAGCAAGAATCGTATCATCCATGTGGCAAGCTGGCATCAGATACAAAATGAAGAACAATTTGGCAAAGACTTGTCTCTTGTCGCTTCCCGTATTCCTCAGGATCAGGTGCGTGTTGCCCTTCTGGGTGATGGTGCTGACTGGCTATGGAAACATATGACAACGTGTTTTCCCAAAGGCCGTCAAGTCCTCGACTATTACCACTGCGTTGAGCATATTTATAAAGTGGCCAAGGCACAGTATGGTGAAAAGTCACCAAAAGGCTTAGAGTGGGTGGAGAGCACGATCTGCCGTCTATTTTTTGCTGAGGTGGGTAATGTGATTGCGGGTCTCCGACGGATGCAACCTAAAGATACTGAGTCCTCAGAAGAAATCCGAAAGCTCATTGGTTATTTGACCAATAACCGGGAAAGGATTCATTACAAGGGAGACCGGAGAGGTGGATACCCTATTGGAAGCGGGGGAATTGAATCGGCGAACAAATTCATTTGTCATACGCGTATGAAACGTTCTGGAGCATGGTGGGTAAAGGAGACCGGAAATGAAATGCTTCGAATCAGATGCGCAGTTTACAATGGCACATATGATAACGTCTTTGAAAGGTACAAGAAGACTAATTCGCGCGATGCTTGCCCCCAATTATGTTAACAAACCGGTAATGCTCCCCTCCAGACTTATTGTACTCATTGTCGAAAAATGCACTGTAGGAGCCATCACGCTGTTCTTTTAGTCTCAGGATGTTGCCGCCCCGATAGTAGATATTGATGTAGTCTTTACGAATTGAAAGCATGAGTGTATGGTCCTGTTTTACCCGTTCGAGTATTGGGTGAAGCAAGCCACCTGAATTCAACAGGTCATCCATAAAAGAATGAGACAGTTTTCTCATTTAAACCTTCCACCATTCGCCATCATTATGGGCCTCTACATTGGGAAACAGCTCAGGATATTTATCGGGGAAAAAGCTGTGAATGGGAACTACCTTGTCCGGGTTGATTGCCGAAACCAACTTTTTGAGCTCGGCTGGACTTGCATGGCCTGAGGTATGAATACTATGTTTCGGAATGCCATGTCGCTCAAGCCAGTTTTTGACAGTATCGTAAGCACCCTGTTCCCAGTAACTTTCCCATTGTGAATAGTTGTAAGTAGCTCCTGCAAGACACTCCGCCCGTTCAAGATCAAATCGATGCAAAGGACGGAAAAGCAAGGTCGATTTGTTGGATACCTGTTGAAGATTCTCAATAAATATACGATTGACAGAGTGGCGTTTCAGCAAGTCGAAACAAGCATTTTTCTTAATTTGTACACGTTGAGCTTGGGGTATATACAAAACGACATCTGACCAAACGGATTGGGGAAGATTATTATTGTCTGTCGCCTCCAAAATTGCGGCCACATAGAGATCGATAATCAACTTTCTTCCTGTTATCTTTGAAGCCCTAAAAATTGAAACGATACGGTCAATATTCTGGCCTGATGTGTGGACCAGCGCCAAGCCGTCAGCAGTAGAAAAGGCATGGATTAATTGAGCTTCGATTTCTTTTTCTGTAGGGAAATGTTAATTATTGTTGAGGCGGCCGAGCGAAGAACCTTCCAACATTAGCACGTTAATGTTATCAGGAGGGTTTGCTGTCAGACGCTCAAATAAGGTTGCCTTGCGTCCATGAGAACGTAAATCGCCGCTATAAAAAAGTTTCTTACCGCCGCTTTCTATCAACATCGAGTATGCATCATACGCCGAATGATCGATAAGGAAAGGTGTAACAATAAAAGAGCCTATCTCTAAACTTTGCTCCGACTCGTAGTTCCAACCTTTCGCTGGAATTGACCAGCTGCCAGGAAGGAAGGGTAATGCTGCTTCAAGTATTCGGCGAGCGGCGGTGCCCATGCCCACGGGAATCTTCTGAGAGATGTGGGTGAGTAATCCGAAATGGTCAAGATGAGCATGGGAAATCAGGATGCCCAAAAGAGATGGATCGTTACCATCCAATCCTGCAATTGCGGGAACATATTGTCCGTGGTTTTCTTCCGCATCCAACGGTAGGCCAAAATCAATGAGTAGTCGCTGGCCGCAGCTTTCGACCTCAACGCAACTGCCACCTATTTGTTTGCTACCTCGGTGAATACAGGCTCGCATGATGTATCCATTTTCTTGCCGAACTTATTAAAAGGCGCGACCCAAATGTGAGTCGGTTTTGCGAACAGTTTACCACAAGCTGGGCGTGGACGCAAATAGAGTCGGCCGCATTCTCAAGGAGGGCGTATCGTCGAGGCAAGCCGCTTGATTGGAACGATTTCGATGGTTTTTTTCTTGCCAATATCAGCGATTGGTGGGAGTCGGAGGAAGGCTGGCCGAGCTTCGTGTGCCTCAGAAGTACCATCTGGATATCTCAAAGATTCAGCACCACCTAAAATGTGAGATATCTGCCATGTTGATCAGCCTTTTAGCGCCAATAAATCCTTTCGTATCACATAGATACATAAATATCTTGCAATCCCTGATAGCAGTGGGATTGGCCGGAATCGCATTTCACCTTCAAACAGGAGGGTTGGTCTTGAAGATACCGAATAAGGCAATACTGCCAGACCGATGCGGTTGACCTATCAGGGCGTCAATATGGCACAACCGGCCTGACAACACATATTTAGGGAAGGTTCCATCAGGAGTTCTTCCAGGATTCGAACACAAATGGTGAATTTTAGGTCAGTGGAAAAACGAATCATTCCCTCTTGATTCTGGTTTTTTCCGACTTATATTAAATCTAATGAATAAGTGTCGATAAACTTCAACACCGATAGGAAAACCACGTGATGGCCAAAGGCCTCCAAAGGTTACACTTTAAAAAAGGAAGTTAGACAAGGCACTTAATCAACGAGGTTCTCGGATGTGCGTGCATCTTTTGAGCTGATCATCTCCAACTTAAAAAATAGAAGGATTTGATTCAGGGAATACAACGGCATCTTTGAGGCTCGACAAGACAGACAAGGGACACGGAGATTATCTTAGATCTGCGTGTCTTTTTGTTTGAGTGGAAAAGCATCTCTTCGAGTAGCATTCCCTGCATCTTCCTTACAAATACTCCCAAATCTGCGCGGGTGACTGCGAATTGAACGGGCAGCATTCTCATGGGGACTGGAATTGTCGACGGCAAGCCGTTTGATTGAATCCAGATTGATCGTCTTTTTCTGGCTATGATAAGCGACGGGGGGATCATGGCAAGGTGGGACAAGCTTCGTGTACCCCAGAAGTACCATTAGGATAGCTCAAACATTCAGCACCACCGAAAAGCTGACATATCTGCCATGTTGGTCAACCCAGGTAAAACGTGAGATATCATCATTCAGAGAGGCGAATCGAGGGTTGAGATATTAAAAAAAGGGGAAAAGGGCTTGACGTGTCAAACCTTACGCGTTTTCTCTTTCCAATACTTGGCTCGCAAATCCCGCTTCAGTATTTTTCCGTAATTGTTCTTTGGCAATTCATCAACAAAATCGATCGATTTCGGCTTTTTGTAGCTGGCAATATTATGCTTACAGAAAGAGATTAATTCCTCTTCCGTTGCGGTTTGTCCAGGAAGACGTGCCACCACGGCTTTAATTGCCTCTCCCCATTGAGGATCCGGAACCCCTATGACCGCCACCTCTCTTACAGCCTCATGCTGTATGAGGACCTCTTCAATCTCCCGTGGATAGATATTCTCACCTCCACTGATGATCATATCCTTGGATCGATCCATAATAAACAGATAGCCCTTTTCATCCATGTAGCCCATATCGCCGGTATGAAGCCATCCGTTCTTCATCGTCACTGCCGTAGCCTCTGGATTACGCCAGTAGCCCTTCATAACCAGATCCGAACGGGTGACGATCTCTCCAGTCTCACCGGGGGAAAGCTCACTGCCATTGCCATCAAAGATTTTGACTTCTACATCCGTGCGTGGGAATCCTGCAGAGGAAATCCTCTTCATCTGGTCCGGGCTCCCTTCGAGCAGATGATCCCTATGGGGCAGATAGGTAATGGTCATGGGCGACTCACCTTGCCCGAACAACTGGACCAGACAAGGTCCCAGTCGTGCCATGGCCTGCTTCAAGTCTTCCACCAACATGGGGGCGCCACCGTAATTGAGAGCCCTGAGCGAACTGTGATCATATTTGTCAACAGCCGGGCTTTCCACCATCAGTTTTATCATTGTCGGGGCAGCAAACATATTCGTGATCCGATATTCTTGAATGGTCTTAAAGATCAGTTCAGGATCGAATGATTTTGACTCCAAGATAACGTTGGTAGCTGCTTTGCCAATATTTGGCAAAGCGTATATACCACTGCCGTGGGAAAGTGGCGCAGCATGCAGCACCACATCATCAGGTCCGAACCCTGGGCATATGTCTGCATAAAAATTCATGGTCGTAGCGATTAGGTTTCGATGGGTCAGCATAGCACCCTTGGGCATGCCGGTTGTTCCTGAGGTATAGAAAAGCCATGCCAGATCATCAGGTTGCACATCAGCATCTCTGAATTGATCCGACTCTACCGGTAGAAGTTCCTCATAATCTAAGATCTCACCTTGAGCACAGGACAAGGTGATGAGGTGCCGGACATTTGGGATGCGCTCGCGGATTCCTATAATGGCTTCATTGAATTCAGGAGACAAAATCACGGCCTTCGCTTCCGAGTGATCGATGATAAAGGCAAATTCATTAGGGTGAAGCCTGAAATTAATAGGCACGGCACCGCATCCAACCTTGAAACACGCGAAAATAGACTCCAGAGTCTCAGAGTAGTTGTACTGCAGGATCGCAACATTATCTCCCTGCTGAATACCGAGTCTGCAAAGGGCGTTGGCCAGTCTGTTTACACGGGCATTAAATTGAGCATATGTCAGACTTTTTGGGCCATGTACTAATGCAAGGTTTTCCGGAAAGGTCTTTGCGGATTTTGTGAGCAACTGGCTAACATTCACGGGTCAATTCTCCTCTTGTTCTTGAGATTTTCATGCCATAACCCAACCACCATCACAAATCACACCACCTTCGAACAATTTCCAGATACGCTTCAACTGCTTCTTCTATCTTGGAAATCTCACAGTATTCATCTGTCTTGTGTGCCATTGCCGGATCGCCCGGACCGAGGATAATCGTGGGAGGGTTGCCAAAAGCCGGGGTAAGTGCCGAAGCATCTGTGAAATAAGTGACTCCACGCGCCACAGGGCGTTCCTCTAAAAATGATTCCATCACATCGAAAACTTCCAGTATCCATTCATCCTGCGGGTCGGTTGCGATACCCTCAACATCCATGAGACGATTGAATTCCAATTCCTGCCCGAGATAGGACTTCAGTTTTTCATAGACCTCTTTATTGCTTTGATCCGGAGTGGTGCGGATATCAATACCGATCAGGGCCTGGTCCGGAACCGAATTTATATTTATACCTCCCGTGATTGTTCCTACGTTGAGCGTTGGTGATCCTAACAGTGGATGGGGAACAGCTTCAAAATCGAAGTCCTGCAGTTTCTTGACGGCATCGGCTGCCTTGTAAATGGCATTAATTCCCTTTTCCGGCATGGACCCGTGGGCTGCCATCCCGGTAGCCCGTGCTTCTATCCAGAGAGCGCCTTTATGCCCTACCACCGGAAAGTTGGAGGTGGGTTCTCCCACGACAATTGCCCCCGCCTTACCAAGGGCGGTCCCATGTGACGCCAGGAAATATGCGCCTTGACAACCTGTTTCTTCGCCCGCGGTAATAACCAGGCTAAGTCCCGCCCTGCCCTTTGACAGTTCAGCAACACGGAGCCCAGCGATAGCCATGGCTGCGACGCCGCCCTTCATATCCGCGGTGCCCCTCCCATATATCCTGTCTCCCTCAACCTCACCTTTGAGAGGGTCTTTGGTCCAACGGGTCGCGCCAACTGGTATGGTATCAATGTGCCCGGTAAAACAGATTGGAGCCCTATCATTATTACCCTGTATTCGAGCAACAAGGCTTGTCCTTCCTTCAGCAAATTCATAGAGGTCCGTCTCAAAACCTCCATCCCCCAGCAATTTCCCTAAGTATTCTGCGCAGGCGCGTTCCTGGCCGGGCGGGTTCATGGTGTTAAAGGCGAGAAGCTCGCGGGTTAGAGAAATTGAATTCATAGAGGGTTTCATAGCCAGTCTCCTTATCCTTGTCCCAGCCGTAATCAATTCATTAATCGGCGTAAATCACTATCAGAATGTGACGAAATTCTTTAACTTTAGGCACTTAAGTCAGCTAACACGCAGTCCAACCGCCATCAATGCAGATAATCTGGCCGGTTATAAAATCTGAGGCTGGAGCGGCCATAAAGATGACGATCTCTTCAAGCTCGTGCAGTTTTCCCCATCGGCCCATGGGTGTCCGCTCGTTGATAAATTTGAGTCTTTCCGGGTCATCACGAATCTGTTTCACCATATCAGTCTCAAAATAGGTTGGCGCAATGGCGTTGACACGAACCCCATTTTTTGCCCACTCCAAGGCCATTATTCTGCCCTCATCCCTTATCTGCTCCTTTGGTCAGATTATACAACTCATGGTTCATTAACCTTGTGGAGGCATGGGTGTCAGGCCTACACAGTTGACAATAAAGCAACCTGCATTTCAGAAGTTTAGGCCTGGTTATGTCTTGTTCCAAAATTTACAAAATTTGCATGAATATTGAGATCTGTGAAATGTGTCG
>Ga0222695_1001199_pt1 | contig 11001 bp, 17 predicted proteins | sample AntAcemetage1398_FD_179834 | JGI IMG/M metagenome (GOLD analysis project Ga0222695, IMG submission 179834) | Saline water microbial communities from Ace Lake, Antarctica - #1398 | ecosystem: Environmental > Aquatic > Non-marine Saline and Alkaline > Saline | place: Antarctica: Ace Lake...
ATGCCGACGTTGTTGTTCGTCGAATCAACAAACAAAACAGAACTATCCACAGAAAAGTTGTTTGCTCCTAAGACGAGATTTGACGTTGCTCCAATATAAGGAACATAACTTCCGAAAGTAGAAGAAATATTCTGCCCAAGAACATACAGCGAACCAGTTATGTTCCCGTCTCCTTCAACATTTAATTCTTGCAAAGGAGTTAAAGTTCCTATCCCAACCCTATTGTTGTTTGAATCAACATGAAGAACATTTGTGTCAACTGTTAAATTCTCAACCACATACCCATAACTGCAATTCTTCATTTCTATCCACATCTTCTGCTGTCCGCTAGAAGTGGAGAGCATCGGAACCCACGCTGTTTCGTTATACACATAATTAAAATAATTATTCGCTGAAACACACGAAACAAACAAAAGACAAAACAAAATCCCTACCAATATCAAGACTCTTTTATTTCCTCGTAAGAGGTTCTCGCCTCGTAAGAGGTTCTCGCCTCGTAAGAGGTTCTCGTGACCCTTGTGGTTATGACCTTTATGGTTATCCATTCATCTTCTTAACATTCTATATTTAAAAACTTTCTCAATATAGAACAAACAATCATTGTTTCAAGACTACTTCTTTTTCTTGGACACTTCTTTAATTGTCTTCTTGTATTGTTTAATTAAAAAATTTAATGTTGATTTTAAATTATCTTTTTTAGAATATTCTTGCAAAGTTTTATAGTACTCTGCCCTATCTTCAAGCATAATATTTATCAGAGGATAATTATTTTTTACCAAAATAAAATTCAATAATAACCTTCCAACCCGCCCGTTCCCGTCCTGAAACGGATGTATGTACTCAAATTGATTGTGAATTATCGCCGCCAAAACCAATGGTTTAAATTTATTTTTATTTTCTTTGTACCATTCTATAAAATCATTTAGATACTCCCTAAGTTCTTCTTTCAGGACACCAGAATGAAGAACCTGTCCAGCAGAATTCTTCACAACAACATTAACCTTCCTGAATTTCCCTGCAAAATCTTTTGAACCATCAAAACAAAACTTATGCAATTTTAACAATAAATCTAAAGACAAATCTTCTTTTGTTTTTCTTATATATTCCAACCCTTTTGCAACCCCTTTTGTCTCAATCTCTTCGGCATTTTCAGCTTTTTTCTTATGGAGAATTTCTGAAACTTCCTCTTCAGAAATAGTAGAACCTTCAATAGCATTAGTATTAAAAACAAAATCTTCTGTAAAGTTTGCCCACTCTTTTTCGTTTAAATGAACAACCTTTATTTTATATTCATTTAACTTTTCTATTTGTTTTTTTGTTAAAGTAAAAAAAAATACCTTGGTATTTATTTCTTCTAATAATTCTAATATTATTTTCTCAACTATTTCCTTCTTTTTTTCTAATTCTTTTTTAGAAAGATTAGTCCCAAGATATTTTCTTATTTTTTCTACTTTATCTTTTTCCCGATAAGAATGAACTAAATAATATTTTATATTCTTTCCAGACTTTCTTTTTTCAACATACATAATAAAATATAGGTGCCCACATTTATAAATATTTCTTTTTTGTGGGCACCATAATAATTATAAAAATATTCTTATTTATTTCTTGTCCAAGCATTGAATCCCTAAAACAATTGCAGAATTATTTCTTGACATAAGCTGCACAGGAAGACAGGTATCTACTTTTTCAATAATTATCCCAACAAAATCATCTATTCCTTCCCCAAGTTTTATATCTTCTTGTCTTTCCAATTCTTTCATTTCTTTTTTCAATAATATGTTCTGGACGCAAAGGAAAACCAGAACAACAGCGAGGACAACTGCAATCACCAAAAACATTTTAACTTGCTTGTCTAACTTTTTAACCACTTTTTTCTTTTTCATATTAAAATTAATATTTTCTAATTTAAATAATTAACTAAAATTGCAAACTCACCAAAACATTGTCGCCTGCGCTAACCATTAACAAATTTTTTCTTTTTCTTAAATTTACAATTAAATTATGATTATCTTTTTTTATAATCAAATTTTTTGTCGTAATCATCATGATTAAGAATGTCAAGAACAAAGCATATTATTTCGATTTGGTCTCCTTTAATAGTATAAAGCATTCTCCAATAACCAGTAAGTTCTACCCTCCATAAATTTTGAACCTTGTAATTTTTTGGGATTTGTTTTTTTTAATATTGTCTCCATAAAAAGGGTTTGCTTTGATAAAATCTCTTTTTTGTTTTATTGATTTTAGCAATTGCATCTCTTCTGTGTTTTCTTTTCCTTCTTTTATTTGCTTCCCGATTATTTCATTTAATCTTCTGTATTCTTTATCTGCTTCGTCCAGTAAAATAACCTTTACAGGTTTATTCATATTTCTGTTCCTCTTTTTATTAATTTGTTTAAATCTTTTCTCTCAGCAAATACCCAAAGAATGCCTTTTGTTCCAATAATTATTTTTCCGCTTATTTGCAAGTAATCTAATATTTGAAGCAAGGTCTGGTGCATTACTTTGCGTGGCAGTCTTTTTTTAAGTTCTGCTAAATTTAGAAGTTCTTCTGCCTCTCTTAAAGTGTCTTCTACCATTAAAACAGTATACAAATTAGGATAATGTCTTATTTCTTTTCTTATTTGTGTTGCTTGAACCATTTTATATCTTATTGGTATAAACTTATATCTAATAAGCATATTCTCCTATTTAAACATTTTGGTTTTAGAATTATTGCAAGTTTATTAAACCAGAACTTTATTGCAAGACAATTAAAGTGCACAATCTTCGATAAAATCGTTTGTAATATAAAATGTCTGCGAAGCAATTTTTCTAAGATGATGAGAAATTGATTTTTTGTTTCCAATTGCAGTATAAACAACTTCTTTTCCAAATCTTTTAATTACTGCATCGACTGCTCCTGAAAAATCCCCGTCATTTGAAATTAAATATGCCTTTTCATAAAGATTTGCCTGAGCATCCAAAACCAAATCCAATGCAAGGTTCACGTCTGTTGCTTTTTCCACAAAATAAATTTTCCCGTCGCGTTTTCTTCTTTCTAATCGCCCAAAAACAATTTTCAAATTTTTAATTTTTCTCAAATTCTCAAAAAAACGCTGCTGTTCAATATACATTTCAGGATTTCTCAGACCAACAGGAGCGATGTAATATTTTATTTCCACAAGCTTGTTTTTTCCAATTAGTTTTTTACAAAATTTTTCAATATCAACTTTGCAATTAAATGTGTTTTTTACAGAAAAATAAAAATTACTTCCGTCAACATAAATAGAAATACTTTTCATTTTAAAAGATAAAGCATGGGGTTAGTTTCCTATCCCCATGGACTTAATTAATTATATTAAGAATAAGGGATTTAAATATCTTTCTAAAAATTCTCATGGTTACTGCAAGGTTATCAACGCCAACATCGTCCGCAGAGGTCATTGCTTTTTCTTGTGATATAAATCAAAAAGAACTATTTTATTTTCATCTTTAAAATATACATAAGAAAGTCGAAACGGTTTAATGTATAATTCACGCGTTCCTTTTCGCGTATTTCTCATCGGCTTTCCAATTTCTGGATTTTCTTTAATTTTTTTTATTTGCTTAATTATTTTTTGTTTTAGTAAATTATCTTTTATTTTATAAAAAAAATTTTGGAATTTTGAAGCAAAACTAATCCTCACCATTTTTCCATTTCTTTAATAAAATCATCAAAATCCATTTCAATGAACTCTCCTTTATCATAGCTCTTCCATGCTTCTTCTGTTCTTTTTGCAAATTCCAAATCCTCTTCAATATTTTCAGCAAAATCTTCTGCTTTCTTTAAAATAATCTGTCCTTTATTTCTCATAACCACTAACTTAACGCCTTCTTTCAAATCTTTTCTCATTTCTAAAGGAATTACTACTTGTCCTCGAGAACTCATCTTGGTTATGTTTATTCCTTGCATGATAAGATTAATCTTACTGGCTATTTAAACATTTTGGTTTTAATATTATTGCAAACTTCTCAACCCCAGAACTTTGCCTTAGGAAATCATTGCTTTTTCTTTAATGCCTCTAATCTGTTTCTTAACTCTGCAATTAATTCTGGGGTATGCAACTTTTCTGCAACTGCCTTAAACATTACATCATTTCCAGCTGGTCCTCTCCGGGTATTAAAACAATGGCTTGATAAAAATTATAATTATTCAATAAAATAATTAATTTTGTCTTTTATCTGCTTTAAAAAATCACTCTTAACTTTTGCTAATTTTCTAATAATAATTTTTTCATCAATAGTAAAAATTCTATGAGGTTTAACCCAACTCTTAAATGGAAGTTTCCCAAAATTAAACGAATTTTTAGAAATCAGAATTCCGTCTTTTGGATTATTAGAAGTTATTAAACAACAAATTTTGTCCTCTCCTTTCAAATTAGAATTAGAAATAATTAAGGCGGGTCTTTTCTTAGAACCAGTTAAATCAGAATAAGGAAATGGAATTAAAATCACATTTCCCTGTTCAAACATTGTCCCACCTCGAATCAGCCTTGTTATCCCAATCTTTCTTTAAAACTTTTTCCGAAGCCAACATTGTCATGATTCCCTCGCTGTTTTTATTATTTTTAATTTGATTAAGTTCCATAACTCTCTGCCGAATCGCTTTTCGGATAAATTCACTCCATTTAATCTCAGAATACCTTTTCATTAAATCGTAAGTTTCATTCTCAATAGATAGTGTTACATTAGTCATAAGGAATTAAGTGGCTTCACTTATTTAAGCTTTTCTATTCTCAATTCCCTAGCCTAAACCCCAAATATCTTTCCAAAGAATTTTTTATTGTTTGAAAATTAAACCAAATGAGTCACCTATTATTCTACCAGTTATTGCAAACTTCTCAACCCCAAAACATCGTCCGCAAAAGTCATTGATTTTTCTTGTGATATAAATCCAAAATATAAATTAAATTCTGTTCTTGAATGTATTCATACGATAATCTAAAAGATTTAATATATAATTCGCGCGTTCCTTTTCGCGTATTTCTCATCGGCTTTCCAACTTCGGGATTCTCAGAAATTTTTTTTATTTGCTTAATTATTTTTTGTTTTAGAAAATCGTCTTTAAGTTTAGAAAAAATATTTGTGAATTTTTTATCAAAACGTATTTCTACCATTATGCATTTTTCCCCCAATAAAAATATATCTTGAGAAAACTTGTTTTACCATTTATTCATTTCCTCTTCGAGGTTTTCAGAATCAATACTAATAAATTCTCCTGCTTCAATTCTTTTGTAAGCTTCTTCTGTTCTTCGTGCAAATTCCAAATCCTCTTTCATTTGCTCGGCAAGTTTATCTGATTTTTTCAGAATAATTCTCTCATCATCTTGAATTATCAAAATGTCGTCGCCAACTTTTAGGTTTTTTCTCATACTTACAGGGATTACAATTTGACCTTTTGAACTCATCCGTGTTACACTTATATTTGCCATTGTAAGATGTGTCTTACAAACTATTTAAACATTTTGGTTTTAGAATTATTGCAAACTCACCAAAACATGTCGCCTGCAGAAGTCATTACTTTTTCCCAAGTTCCGTCGGGAAACATGGAAATTCTGAAGGAATTTGCTTTTTCCCAAGTTCCGTCGGGAAACATGGAAATTCTGAAGGAATTTGCTTTTTCCCAAGTTCCGTCGGGAAACATGGAAATTCTGAAGGAATTTGCTTTTACGAGAATTACTCAAACACAATTATCTAATTATTCTCAGAAAGTTTTAAATAATCTAAATCATCTTTATTATTTATGAAATTAATTAACTCTGAAGAAAATTTGAAGCTGGATTCTAAGTTTTTAGTCGGGGCTGTAATTGGATTAATGAAACAAGACATATCTGCAAGATACAAAAAAACTGGAGAAGTGACCGACAAGGATTGGGAATTTTGCGAGCAAATTGATTGGCATCCTGTTGACGAACTGCCTATGAAAAAATCATATATTAAAGAATTGAAAGAAGCAGAAAAAGGTCCCCATTCTAAATTTACATTAGAGAAATTAGACAAATTAATGAAATTAGAATGACTTTCAGATTTGAAATTTCTGGTAAATTGGAAAAAATCCTCGCTAAACTCTCTAGGAAAAATAAAACTCTTGCAATTGCTGTTAACAAAAAGATTAAACAAATTATTAATTCTGATATTTTCTTCATCAACCACTTCAAAAATCTCAGGGCTCCTATGAATTATCTCAAAAGAGTCCATATTGGAGGTTTCATCCTCACATTTCAAGTTAAAAACAACATAATCTTCTTTGAAAATTTCGGACATCACGACAAAGCATATTAAAAAATTCTCACGGTTACTGCAAACTTCTCAACCCCAAAACATCGTCCGCAGAAGTCATTGCTTTTGCAAGAATCGCACCTTGGCATTTTTCATAAGAATTATATTCATACCAAAATTAATAATTATTTACAACCCATATTTTACTTTTATTTGATATAGTCTTTGCTTGAACTTACTATAAGCCTTATTATGAGAGCCAATCGTCAGAAACCAAATGACATTCTTATGAATAAAATACACAACTCTGATATTTTTTGTTATTGGCTCTCTGTAACAATGTGAGCCACCAACAATATGTTTCTGTCTCTTTGGATTTTTAAGAATTTTTTCTCTTTTCCTTTCAAATATTTGAATATCTCTGGAAGAAAGATTGTCTAAATCTTTAAAAAAATTATTATGAAACCGAACACTCAATGCCTCTTTTTTTGAGATATTCATCATAATCTTCTTGTGTTTCTCCATCTATTTTTTCCAATTTAATATCTTCTATTCTATTTTTCACTATTTCATCCTGAAATACCTGTCCTACTTCGTCAATTAATATTTCTGCTGTATTTAAAATTTTACAAAAATCCATTCGCTCTACTTTGATTGTTTCCATGTTTTCATAAATGTATTCTACTTTAAATAATTAACTAATCTTTATTGTGGAATTATCAAGCCAGAACTGCTATTTTTAACAAATATTTTTAAAATAATCTAAATACAAATTCTTTCTTAGATTATAAGAATTAGCATGAGCCATATACGATTCCCAAGAATTAAAAGATTCCATTAATTTTTTAAAACTCATAAACTCCAAATCATATTCTTTTATTTTTCTTTTTATGTTTTTTAAAAACCTTTTAACCGTGCTTTTCCTAACTAAACGATGACTATTAAAAATTCTATATCCAAGAAAATCTATTCCCAATTTAACTGGAAAAATATTTGCTTTTTTTGCATGCATTGTTAATTTTATCGAAACAAAAAAAAATTTTATGTCTTTTCTTAATTTGTTTAAATGTTGTTTTGATTCGTGCAAGATAATAAAATCATCCATATATCGAATATAATATTTTATTTTTAAATCATATTTTACAAACTCATCTAATTCATTTAAATAAATATTTGCGAAAAGTTGGGAAGTTAAATTTCCGATAGGGATTCCCTCTTTAGTGCTATCTACAATATTATCTAAAAGCCACAACAATTTTTTATCTGCAATTTTTTTCCTTATACATTTTTTTAGAATTTTGTGATTAATCGAAGGGAAATATTTGGAAACATCGCATTTTAAAACATAATAATTTTCACCAGTTTTTTGAATAAATTTTTGAATCCTATCTGCTCCTGCATGAGTGCCTTTCATTTTTCTGCATGCATAAGAATCATAAATAAACTTTTTTTCAAAAATTGGCTCAATTACAAAATGAATGGCATGATGAACAACCCTATCTCGAAAAGGCAAGGCAGAAATTTTTCTTTCTTTTGGCTCAAAAATAACAAAATGCCTGTATTTTCCTGTTTTAAAAGTTTGGTTTTTTAGTTCATCTTGGAGTTTAGATAATTCGTCCTCTAAATTATAACTAAATTTAAGAACTTCTGCCAATTCAGTTTTTCCTCTTCTTGCTTTTAGATAAGAATTATAAAGAGTTTCATAACTACAAACTTTATCAAACAAATTTTTATAGGTTTTCATTTTATAAAAAACCAACAGTGTTCAATCTACATTTCTTTTACAAAAAAGATAAATAAAAAATTTGTTTTTGAATTGTTTCATCCTACTAACCGTTGGATTTTTATTTTGATATTCGACCGTCTGGTCTGGATTTGAATTGATGTAGTTTCATTGTATTGTTCATGCTCTCCGTAAAGATATAAATCTAACTTTGAAACTTTTACTGCAGCGAAAACCATTATTCGTATTGGAATTCGACGGCGCATTATTCAAATTCGCATAAAACACGCCAGCATTAACCCCATTGTCCCAATTGCCGCCACGATTCACGGCACAGTCGATGACAATCCAACCCATTCCTATAACGAGAAACTTTAAGTTTCTCGAATATAACAAATACTCAATTTATCTGTTTGTTATATAAAGGAACATTAAACTACAATACTAATAGATTTTTTATACCAACCACCAAGCATCTTTCCTATTTCATTTATTAATTGAGAGCCATATTCATATTGAGCAAAACTAATAAATTGTAAATCTTTTGAAAGTCTGAAAAAAATTCTTAATTTGTCTAATTCAACAATTGCTTTTTGCAGGGATTGTTTTTTGTCAAAATCATTGTTTGATTGGATAATATTTTCTAAAAGATTCAAAGAAGTGTTTTCTATTTTTTGTGCCATAGTATATTTTTCTGATTTTGGAAATTTATTTAGTAAAGTATGAATCCATTTAATAAATTCATATGTTTTATGGAAAATTTTCATATCTTCTAACATTTTATCCTCTTTTAATTCCTTAATTAAATAAGTTTTCTGCTTTTTAAATTTTTCGCACGCAATAGGATTACCAGATACCAGCCACAAGATTAACTACTGCAGCAGCGAAAACCATAACTCGTATAGGAATGCGACGGCGCAAGATGCAAAGCCGCATAAAACACGCCAGCACTAACCCCACTGCCCCAAGTGCCGCCACGAAGCACGGCATTTCCTGCTGTTGTGCAACCGTAAAACTTTCCTGCTCCATTAGCTGAAGTATATGCACTGCTTGAAGGACCTATAGTTATTATTTCATAATCACTTAAATCTGCTGCATTCCATTCCTGCCATGCAGCATCAGTATCCCAATTACCTGTTCCTGTTCCCTGAGAGCATGTATTAACTATCCATTCAGCAACATTCCCTGACCAATCCCAAATAACTTCTCCATTTGATAAAGTAAATGTTCTTTTTGATGCTTTCTTGCCGTCAGTTGTATCAAAAGGACACACTACTGCTTCACCAGCAGTATTCTCCGTCCCGCTATAAGCATCATCATCAGTTGAAGTCGCCAACGCACTCGCAGGATGATTATCCATATGCCCTCCATATAAACAACCAGTACCGACAACTCCCCCCTGCCAATTAACTGCCTGTTGTTCTATATCTCTGCTAATTGTTAAAATTTCCTGCGAAGTACAAAGATGAGCCCCCACTTCCTTGCACTCAGCTATCGCACTAGTCTGTGTAATACTAACCCAAGGACTTCCCCCCAAAATACTCTGCGCAACTCCATCCCTAACCGACGCCTCATATTTCATAACACAAAAATCAATCGTCCCAAGAGAGGCATTGCCCGGCACCATAATCCACCCAGTAGGACAAAGCCCTGTAATCTTCTGGTTGCCAACCACAACATCCCCAGTAACATTAATATCTCCACCAACCACAACATCCCCAGTAACATTCAACCCGCCAGTAACCCGTATCCAACCATCAATAATATTATCTATAATTTCCCCCAATGCAAAAGTTATCTTTTCCCCAACAGTTATATTTCCTGTAAAGTTCCCATCCCCCACAACATTAAATAAATTCTGCGGTGTAGAAGTTCCGATTCCTACATTCCCAAAATTATAATAAAGAACATCTGATGAAACACTCCAATAACCTGCTTCAGAATTATTAATAAAAACTTTTTGCACCCCTTCAGCATCAGAAAGCATCGGCAACCATTCTGTCCCATTATGCACATAATTATGCATTGTTTGATTTCCATGTATCTCTCCAGTAACATTCAAGTCCCCAACAACATGCAGCTCACTAGTTGGCGAAGCAGTCCCTATCCCCACATTCCCGCTTCCTAAAACAACCATTCTTTCACTATCATTAGTTCCAATAACAAAAGCAGTATCATTATAAGAATAAATAAATCCTGCATTTGCCAACCCAGTAAAGGCACCTACTGAACTATCAACCCCATAATAAAGAACATTACCTGTATTTTGCGTGTATAAATATTGTGAATCTGCTGCTGCAGTATTTGTACTAAAAACTGCCCCTGAACCAGTAGCCAAAAAATTTGACGCCTGCGCCCTACCACTTACTTCTAATCTGTTTGAAGCTGATGGCGCCGCAACCCCAATCCCCACATTGCCAGAACTATTTTCCACAACAAATATTGTCCCCCTTACAGCATTAGAAATATTAAAGTCCCCCTCATGAACATTCAAACGCCCACTTGGCGTCGTTGTCCCAATCCCAACCCAATTATTATTTACATCAACATGAAGAACATCTGTATCAACTGTTAAATTCCCACTCACATTCAAAAGCCCGCCAATATACGCCGCTGTCCCAATAAATAAATTTCTCCAATTAAGTGTAGAATTTCCTAAATCAAACTGATTATTAAAATCAATATGAGGAAGAATAGAGCCATTAATAGACAATGTGCTAACTTCCAAACTTGAAATATCATAAAACCACCCCTTCTGCGCATAAATGTCCCCACCAGAAATACTAAAACCTCCACCTGTCCAGCCACCATTAAAATCAAAATTCCCATAAACAGATGTGTTCAAAGGCATGAAAAAACCAGAGTCATGACCATCCAAAGTAATCGCATTAATAGCAGCGTCTTGAGAATCAACATAATTCTTCATTGAAGTATTCACAGTCCCAATGTAATTTACCAAAGAAGTATTTTGAATTCCAACATAAGCAGTTGTTGCCATTGTTCCATTAAATAAAGTAGTCCAAATATCTCCTAAAAAT
>Ga0222695_1001200_pt1 | contig 11001 bp, 10 predicted proteins | sample AntAcemetage1398_FD_179834 | JGI IMG/M metagenome (GOLD analysis project Ga0222695, IMG submission 179834) | Saline water microbial communities from Ace Lake, Antarctica - #1398 | ecosystem: Environmental > Aquatic > Non-marine Saline and Alkaline > Saline | place: Antarctica: Ace Lake...
ACCACAATATGACCGAAAAACTCATTCTCCCGCCTTAAATTTCTCCAGTGCTTGAGCAATGGATCGCTCCAGAAGCATCCGTCGATATGATCCACTACCCCGCATATCCTCTGAAAAGGAATAAGGGATCGCGGAGAGGGCCAGGGCCGGTTTCTCGGCCGGGGCAATGGTACTGTCATTGAGTACCTCTTCCGCTTCCCGGGCCCGAAACGGAAAGCCATACGCCCCCGTCACCGCCATCCGGATCGAGCCGTTGATACTGAGAAAGCAGGCCGTCAGGAGCGGATAATCGACCCGCGTCTTCCTCACCTCCCGGCGGTAGTACCAGGACCCGGACAACGCGGCTTTCGATACCAGTAGTTGAACCAGCAACTCGCCTGGTTCAATTTTCAGTCGTTTCGAGAAGACATCCAAAATCGGCACCACGCGTTCCCCGTCGGGACCCGAAAGGTGGACCCGGGCCTCGGCCAGAAGGAATGGAAGCACGGTCTCCCGGTAGGGAAGCCGGCCGGCAATGTTTCCTCCCAGAGTAAGACGGTTGCGGACAGTATGATCGACGATCCGAGCCGTCCGTGAGAGCAGGGGAAAAAATCCGCTCTCCACTACTTCATTCAGCGTCAGGGCGCCCCCAAATACATAATCACCACCCTCTTCATCGAGTCGGAGGCAATCGGGGATACGTTTTATGTCAACCAGAGCCCCGGGAGTGATTGTCCCGTTACGGCAGAACGTCGTGATCTCAGTCCCTCCGGCCAGGTACAGTGGTTTTAACCCCTCCTTCTCGGCTATGGTGTAAGCCTCTAGAGCTTCCGTCAGATTCTCCGGGCGAGAATAAGTAAAATTAATGGGGATCACTCTTCTCCTCCTTTCCCCCGGATGAGCTGCCATATCTTTTCGGGTGTGATGGGAAGAAAATCTACCGGCCGACCGATCGCCCGGGATACCGCGTTAGCCAAGGCGCCGGGGATACCGAGGATACCCTGCTCTCCCAACCCCCGGGCACCGCATGGCCCGTCGCCTTGAGGAGTCTCAACAAAAGAGACGTCATATTCAGGCTGTTCCCCGAACCGGGGCGTCTTGTAGTCCCGGAACCGGTAGTTCAGCGGCCGCGCTTTCTTGTCGAAAATATATCCCTCGGTGGTTGAATAACCAAGGGCCATTCCTATCGATCCGACTACGTTGCCGCGCGCCAGCAGGGGATTTATTACCTTTCCCACGTCCATCGCGCAGACGGCCTTAAGCACCCGATATGAACCGTCGGAGAGGTCCACTTCGATTTCAACTGCCTCGGCCCCAAGAGTCCACTCCAGTGCCGGTGTTCCCTGCCCAGTCTCCGGATCAATTCCGGTCAGACCTCGGGAGATGTATCGGCCCCGTCCGATGACCTGTCCGCCGATGGCCGAACCGTCGGGATATTGGTAGCCGTGCACCACTTTATCGAGCGCTATTCCGCGCTCGGGGTCGTCGCGGAGATAGACCCGTCCACCTGAGACATCCAGATCGGCGGCCGGGCAGCGGAGTGGTTCCGCAGCGATTTGCCGGATCTGATCGATGGCGTTATCCGCCGCGGCAATGGCCGCCCGACCGGCCATGAAGAGCGACCGGCTGGCCGCCGTGGCCCAGTCATGGGGGGAAAGACGGGTATTAATATCATAATTTACATGGACTTCCACCGGATCAACCCCGAATCGATCGGCGACTATCTGAGCAAGCCCGGTATAAGTTCCCTGTCCGATCTCGAGGATGCCGGAACTTAGGTTTATGCTGCCGTCCTCGTTGAAAGTGAGGATCACACCGGCCCCGGCATTGGCCGGCATGGCCGGCGCCTTCCAGAAGCCGCTGATTCCTTTCGCCCTGACCCGGTTGCCGCCGATCTCGATTCGAGTCCCTTTCTCCCATCCGACCATTCCGGCCGCCCGGCGGAGACACTCGGGTAGATCGCCGGTACTGAGGTCCATAACCGAACAGGTTGGCGAGGTATCCCCGGCGCGGATGGCGTTCAGTATCCGCAGTTCCATCGGATCGATCTCCAGTTGACCGGCCAAAGCATCCAGCGCCCTTTCTATGGCGAATATGACCTCATGACCGAATCCCCGGTAGGCGGCGGAGAAGGGATGATTCGTGTACACGCAGAGAGAATCGGCCTTCACGTTCGGGACCCGGTAGGGGCCGGTACAGGCAATGGCGCCGGCCCGGCTGACATTAACCGCATAATCGGCGTAAGCACCACTGTCAAAGAGATAGAGAAGATCCATAGCGGTCAGGGTTCCGTCTTTCCGGGCTCCCAGTTTTACCTTAGCCTCCAGACCGACATGCCCCGGCGAGGAGATGATATCCTCCTCGCGGCTGTTGGCAACCCGGACCGGTCTTCCTCCGACAGATTTTGAGAGGAGGTAGGCAAGCCCCTCAAGCTGAATCCCGGCCTTTCCTCCGTATCCGCCGCCGACCGGTGGTGCGATGACGACAATTTTTCCCGGCCGGATATCGAAGAAGGCGCTCATCAGAGAGCGGACCACAAAAGGAGCCTGGGTGGAAGAGCGGATGGTAACAGTGCCGTCGGGCGAAATCTCCGCGATGGAGACCCGGGGTTCCATGGCCGCGTGGTCACCCGGGGGGAAACTGAACTCCTGTTCGATGATAATGTCGGCCTCGGAAAAAGCGGCTTCGACATCGCCCTTCCTGATCCTGGTCCGGTTGGCAACGTTGGAACCGGGTTCGGGGAGCATATCGGGAATATGAGCGTAGGTCTCCATCCGTTCATGAATGATGGGTGCGGACGAATCCATAGCTTCCTGAATACTGTTGACGGGCGGAAGCGGTTCATATTCAACCCGGATCAGCCGGGCTCCAGTCGCTGCGTTATAGGGGGTATCGGCAATCACCGCCGCGACCGGTTCGCCGAAATGCCGGACCTTTCCCCGGGCCAGCGGCGGTTTGTCTCCGAGATAGATTCCGAGCAGGATATCAAAGTCAGCACCGGTCACGACCTTACAAACTCCGGGGCTTGCCTCGGCTGTCGCCGTATCGATTGAGACGATCACGGCATGGGCGTGGGGACTGATCACAAACGCGGTATGGAGGGTGCCGGGCGGATGTATGTCATCGGTATAACGGATCCGGCCATGGACCTTATCCGGACCATCCTTGCGAGGGTACGACTTTCCTACGCTATTCGGTCTCTTCATAGCTATCACTACAGTACCACGTTTTTATCAGACCTTCGGCTTCGGAATTTCAATAATCTTATTTTCTGCGAAAAAACAAGAGGTTGCAAGCATTAAACCAATATTTCAGATATATTTATGAAGAAATTCGCGTAATTCGTAGTTCATTTAGTTGCCCGAACGAAGTGAGGTCTAAGTTCTATATAGAAACCCCAAGGGAGCTTATGACCGAGAGGTCATTCCGCTTGGTTCCGGCCGCCGGGGTGTTGTCATACCGATCGGTCACACTCAGCATAAAATACAGCTGTGAAAAAAGCCCAACCCGGAGAGAGACCTCACTGTTGATCAGGTAGGAATCGAAGTCATCAAGTTTGGGCTTATATTCTACGCTCTCGACAATAATAACTCGCTCATTGATCACCAATGCCCCGTTCTGCGCCAACCGGAGGTAGATTCCGTACTCACGCTGATCATCCTCGTACTTGCTGTCAATATAGGAAAACCCGGCCTCAACGGCTGTGTATGATTCCCCATCTCGGTAAAGATCATATCCGGCGCCGATCCCATTATCAAGGCGGCGGTCCAGTTTCTTGATCTTGTCATATGATTCCTCGGAACGTCCGTAGAGGAAACCATTATCGATAACAAAGAGATTACCCTGGGCCGAGATAAGACCACGGTCGGCGGTCTTGTCGTATTCGCCCGTATCCTGGTCCTTCACCTCACCCCAGGCGTATTCGCCCTTGGCGATCAACTGCCAGGTCTCTTCGAATTTCTTGATAACAGCCGCCCTGGCTAGGAAATCGGATGTATCCGAATTTCCCCGGGAGAGTGAGTAGCCGGCGCTGAAGTCGATCAGCCAGCCTGGGAAGAAAGACGCGTTTTCGCCGGCTTTTTCCCGGGATGCCTTGACCGAATCATCGATCTGGGTTGCCAGCTTGTCTTCCGCTCGGCCGGCAGCGGCCCATAGGAACATCGCCACCATAGTGGTGAAAATTGATAGTACTATACATCTCTTCATTATCTTTAACCTGTTTATTAATAATTAACCACACAGGACACTAAGACTATCCTGATTAGATCTGGAAAGCCTTCGTGCCCTTTGTGGTTTCTATATATTTTTTAGTGATCTGATATTGCTTCGTAAGAATTAGCCAATCCACCTGAAAAGCGATTGATGCAAGCTTTCAGTGAACCACCGTCCTCTCGTAGAGGCTGCCTTCAGGCTGCCACGCTATGGCGACCTGAAGGTCGCCGCTACGAGCACGAGGTAACGGGGTTCACTGAAAGATTGCCAATTGATCAGTCTGCTTGTTTTTCGGTTATCATGTGAACAACCTGCTGCGGGAAGGGGATCTCGATCCCGTTGGCATCGAAAGACTCTTTGATCTGCCGGGTCAGGTCGAACTTGACCGCCCAGTAGTCTTCCTTCTTCGTCCAGGGACGAACCACGAAGTTCACACTGGAGTCGGCCAGTTCGGCCACGGCGATCGTGGGAGCCGGGTCTTCCAGTACACGTGTATCATCCTTACAGAGACCTTCCAGTATTTCCTGGGCTTTCTTCATCGAGGAGTCGTAGCTTATGCCGACCGTAATATCGACCCGGCGGGTATCGTAAGCGGAGATGTTCTTGATAACATCACCATAGATCTTCCCATTGGGAACGGTAATCCTGATGTTGTCCGGTGTGGCGAGAATTGTCTCGAAGATCTGGATCTCCTTGACCGACCCGGTGACACCGGCAGCGGTAATGACATCCCCCAGCTTGAAAGGACGAAAAACTAGAATCAAGACGCCGGCGGCAAAGTTAGCCAGTGACCCCTGCATGGCAAAGGCGATGGCCAGACCGGCGGCACCGATAATAGCGATGAACGAGGTCATCGGGACCCCGAGTTTACCGATGGACGCGACCACCGTGAAGATCAGGATCAGGAAATATACCAGGTTCCCGGCAAAAGATATGACGGTCGGGTCGGTCTTGGATTTGGTTAATAGTTTGACAACAAGCTTGCGGAGCAAGCCGGCGATAAACTTTCCGGCAATCAGGATGACTATCGCCCCGATTACCTTGAGACCCCACTCGGCGACGAAGATCGTCAGTTGGTCAATAATATTCTGCATAATATAACCTCCTTTCAGGTGACAGCAGTTCAGCGCCATACCGCATCCGATATCCCGAACCCGATGCTCGGGTAACCGGATTTTGTGTACAGAGCATTAATATATCAGCAAATTCCATACCAACATTGTCGATTTATTTACTTCTTGGTGTGGACATCGCTAATTATAAATAGTTTATCAAATCCATCATACTATATTTCAGTTAATTGTACACAAAAATCCATATTTATTGGTGATTGTGCAGATAGAAATAAAACTCAGGACGGCCGGATTAAAAAACCGGGTGAACCGAAAATTTCCCGGTATCATGCATAAATTTCTCTTACTGAGCATATTTTGCCCGCCCTTCACCGGGATTCAATATACCCGAGCGCTTGAGATATAGGTTATCCAGTTCCGAAAACAGGGTATAAGGAAGTTTTTCAAGGGGAAAAGCCACCTTAAACGCTGTTTTTGAGGCCCAAAACAGCACCTAAGCCCATATATGTAAGCTTTCAGTAAACCACGTCGCCTCGTGATCGTAGCGGCGACCTTCAGGTCGCCATCGTGTGGCACCTAAAGGCAGCCGCTACGAGAGGACGGTGTTCACTGAAACCTTACTCCTCTGTTTTTGGAGGGATAGGGTGGGAAACTTTAGGCACTTTTCCGCCGGAGGCGGATCTCCTCCAGAGGCGGACAAGAGCCTCTGGCTGAAGCGCATTTCAAACTTTAGACACTTCAAACTTATTATCCCCCCATTCCCCATTTTTCGGACTTCAACGATCTTTAACGTCCCTTCTTTTCAACGTCCTTTCTTTTTAACGTTCTTATGCTTCAACGTCTTTCCTCCCCACAGTTACTTGATTACTTTGCTCCGTCCCCCCTGGTTATTTTTCTGTCAACTGTCAACCGTCAACTGTCAACCTTCCTCTCCTCATTCCCCAGTCAAATCTCGTAGTGCAGGACTTCAGTCCTGCCTCCCTCTCTATCCGCCTGCTCTGGACCTCCGAAAAGAGCAAAGGGTAGACCTGATCCTTATTCTTCTTTATCCCAATTTTTCTGAAAAAATCCGGAATAAAATTGGGTTTATTCCGACTAATGTAATACGAGCCTATATATAATAGTAGTAGCGTATTCAATGGAGGGGCAGATGAAGATTAACGTATTTATGAGTTCGGTGCAGAAGGAACTTGCCGATGAACGCCGAATTGATATACAACAATATTGATGTTGCATTATTATGGAATTTAAAATAGTATTTTATGAGTCGAAAAACGGTGGGAACCCTGTTCAGAAGTTTTTAGACAAGCTCAAAGCATCCGATCCGGATGACTTTGCGATCATTATGGCGGGTCTTGCCAAACTGAAGAATCGTGCATATCACCGGCCACCATTGTCAAAGCCGATAGGTGATGGTCTTTTAGAATTGAGGCATATTGGCAAGTTGAATACACGGGTGCTGTATTTTTTTAGCAGGGGCAAAAGGATCATCTTGGTTCATGGTATTCGCAATAAAGCCCGGGGGATTCCCAAGCGGGATCTTGAAGTAGCCACGAGTAGGAAAAGGGATTGGATGGCGAGGTATTCGATATGAAAGAGAAAACAAATTTTGATCTGTATCTGGAAGACCAATTAAAGAATAAAGACTTTGCCGCTCGATTCGAAAAAGCCGGTGAGGCGTGGGAGATAGCTCTGAAATTAGCGGCATTACGCAAAGAAGCTGGATTATCGCAGAAAGAATTAGCACTAAGAGCTGGGACATCCCAGCAACAGATAAGTCGTCTTGAATCTCCTGCCTATGAAGGGCATTCTCTTAGCATGTTACGCAAAGTCACTAATGCTCTTGGCGCCAAGATCCACCTGGAAATCCTCCGGGGAGAACAGAGAAAACACCAGGTTGTAGCGGAGAGAAAGTCCGAATATTCTAATTAGTGTCTAAAAAAGAAGAGCTTATATCTCAAGAACAAATCGAATCCCAGTAAGCTTTCAGTAAACCACGTTGTCTTATGCTTCATCCCGATTTTCCGTGGTGGCCTCGGACACTGTAGCCGCGGTCGTTGACCGCGGCCCCTGTCATCCCCGCAAACTCCCGATAAAGACCGGGCCCGCGGGACTGTTGGCGGTGCGTGTCCCACTGATTATCTTCCCGTCAACTGTCAACCGTCAACCGTCAACCGTCAACTTTCCCCCCCTCCATCCCCTACTTTTTTGAAAAATATTTCGGGACAATTACGTTTTGCTATACTCGGGCGTGCAAAAATTTATGGCCCGGTTTCCGTCCATCGCCTGATAAACTTTGACTCTGATACCATAGGTCTGACTGAGATTTTCTTCCGTCATTACCTCCGCGGCGGGACCAAGAGCGATAAATCCTTTGTAGTTCATCATGGCTACCCGGCTGCTGGTCAACCAGGCATGGTTGGGAAAATGACTTGTCATTATAATGGTAAGTCCTCTCTTCGAGAGACGGTTTATGGTCTCCAGCACCAGTCCTTGATTTTTAAAATCAAGATGAGAGGTCGGCTCATCAAGTAATATTATCTCCGGATCCTGACAAAGAGTGCGGGCGATAAGAACCAGCTGGCGTTCTCCACCTGATATATTGGTATAGCGCTTATCGGCAAGATGACCGATGCCCATCTCAATCATAACATTCATAGCCATCTCCGTATCTTGCTGTGATGGCGCGTCAAAGAGACCAAGATGAGGCGTACGACCCATCTTCACAACTTCCAGTGAGTTGTAGGGAAACATCGCGCTATGTTCCTGGAAAACATATCCCATACTCCGAGCTATTTCGGTAACCGACATAGTCGCTATTCTTCGCCCGGAAATTTCTATCTCCCCGCTCTTTAATTTAAGATCGCCATGAATACAGTTAAGGAGCGTCGTCTTGCCGCATCCATTCGGCCCCAGGAGGCATATAGAATCGCCGCTCCCCACTTCCAAATCAATGTCGTGCCATACTTCCTTTTCGCCGTAACTGAAGCCGGCCGAGCGAATACTGAGCTTCGAGGTCACTATCCCCACCCTCCCCGGGTTTTCCTAAGCAGGACAGCGAAGAAAGGGGCGCCGACCAGCGCGGTCAGTATGCCGATAGGCACCTCAGCGGCGGAGATATTGCGTGCTATGTTATCAATCAATATTAGATAGGCTGCCCCGAGGCAGAGGGTGGTTGGAAAAAGTTTGCGATGGTCCGGCCCCACTAACATGCGGCTGACATGCGGTATAATGAGGCCGACCCAACCGATAATTCCGCAGAAAGCCACTACCCCCGTTGAGACAATGGTAGAGCAGACTATTATTATTCCTTTCAGCTGTTCAGTATTCACTCCCATAGCCCTGGCTTCCCGGTCCCCCATTGAGAGAACGTTAATCCTCCATCTAACCAGATACAGTCCGATACTTCCGCTGACAATAGGGATCAGCGCGACCGGCAAATCCTTCAATTGAACACTGCCCATACTACCCATCAACCAGAACGTAATTGCCGGGAGCTTATCTTCAGTATCCGCCGTGTATTTAAGCAGAGAGATCAATCCCTGAAAGAGCGCCGCCACAACTATACCGGAAAGCACCAGCATGAGGATCGAGGTTGTCTTATAGATCCGGCTTATATAGTAAGTAACGCTAACGGCGATGATGCCAAATATGAACGCGTAGATCTGAAGCAAGAATATGGAACCATCCGTGATTATAGCCAGCGCCGCGCCAAACCCCGCTCCGGCTGATACCCCGAGGATATATGGACTTACCAGGGGATTATGAAACATCCCCTGAAAAGCGGCTCCGGATATGGATAATCCCGCGCCTACGGCACCCGCCATTATCGCCCGGGGAAGCCTTATACGAATTACTACTACCTCCAACGTATCGGACCAGGTTTTATCAATAGGCAAAAATAGTAAATTTTTCCCCAGGATTTTTATTACCGTCAGCGGATCTATAAAGAGACGCCCGAGAAAAAGAGAGACAAAGAAAAACAATAACGGAAGAGCGGTCAGTAACGCGATCTTTTGCCAGGAGAGAGAATCTGCTTCGGCATGACAGCTACTATTCCCCGAGATGATTATATCACCAGCCGGATTAAGTTTAACCGGTACTGTCTCCACTCTTTTCAAGACTTATCTCCCCCAACCTTGAAGTGCCTTTTCCGCCTCTTCCGTGGTCATCTTGTAATTATAGAATGTCTCGAAGTAATATTTCATCTCCTGCACCATATCAACATCCTGAAAAATTTCCGGATGGAGTTTCTTCGCCAGCCAGAGAAAGAAGACAACTTTGCTTGATGCCTTGTCCAAGAAAAAGACCCCGGAAGGAATACGATGAATCCGGTCACTCTTCACGGCGGGGAGCGAAGCCCAGTCAGCGTCGGTTCTAAGTTCCTCGATAACAACAGTTGGGTTGCGGCCATGATTATCGATAATAATTACCTCAGGTTCCCAAACCAGCAACTGTTCCCTGGTTATCTCCGGGAACTTCCCCCCTTTCTCCGGCCCCGCCAGCTTTCCGCCGCAGAGCTCGATGAAATACTTATTCGTCCTGGTAATGTATGTCGCCAATAAGTTTGGCCCCCAGCTATTCGCCCAATATACTACCGGATATTCCAACCTGGGAATCTTTGATGTCCTAGATCTTATCCGTTCAACTGTATCGTGAAGATATCCGGACCATCTCCGATACTTCCCGGGCGCATCTCCCCCCAGCACCTCACTGGTGAACCTTATTCTCTCATCCAAATCGGCGATGGCCTCATCAATATCAGCCGGCGCCTGGCCGGCATTTCCGTTAAGATTCAGCACCACGGCCGGTAAACCAGCCATATCAAACTTCTTCAGCTCCTGGGGAATATTGTAGTAAATGACAAGATCCACATCGTTCTTCAGGTATTCTTCTATATTCACAGGCGTCCTTGGACCAACGTTGGCTATTTTAGGATAACCGGCAAGCTCCGGATTGGTCAGCAGTGCCAGCGGGTAGACAGTGGCATGGTCTTGCCGGACCAGCCCGATCTGATCTTTCGCGCCCAGCATAAAGACCATCTCATAGATAGGTCCCGGCATGGTAGCTACCCTCCTGGGATACACGGGTACATTAACTCTTCTACCGCTGATGTCCGTTACTTCCCGGGTGGCCGGACCGGCTTCTTTTTTCGAATCAGTACAACCTGTGCCCCCAATAACAAACGTCAAGACTATTATCACGCTGAGAACCGGGGATATTAGATTTATTCTTTTATTCAGCATCTCTTTTATTTCCGTCAGTTTCATCCGGTTAGTCAATTCTCTTAAAATTAATTGAATAAAAAAACCGCGCCTTCGAGAAGGCGCGGTTAATATATAAAACAGAAACGCTCTCTCCTTTCCAAACACGGGAGGCGGGGCCGTTTCCAGCCACACCCTCGGGTCTTTCGACCGCTGTCCGCTAATCATGCCCAAAGGTTTAGATTAAGCGGATCGAAAAGAATTCAGTCTTTAACTACAGGTCAAATTAACTATTATCTAAGTTGAGCGATTATTGCGGATGAAATGTGCTAAGATTATGAGGCTGCATCGGTTGCAAAAAACGCAGACGCATTAATAAATGCGAACGAGTATTTTTGCAACCTAGTGTCGTAGCGTAGCGGAGATCCCGCATACTTGCGGGGCAGACCATAAGATTGGTGCAATTCGCCGCATAGAATCGCTCAATTTAGATATTAATCGCACTCTACTACATACCTAATACCGTGACAAAC
>Ga0222695_1001202_pt1 | contig 10985 bp, 8 predicted proteins | sample AntAcemetage1398_FD_179834 | JGI IMG/M metagenome (GOLD analysis project Ga0222695, IMG submission 179834) | Saline water microbial communities from Ace Lake, Antarctica - #1398 | ecosystem: Environmental > Aquatic > Non-marine Saline and Alkaline > Saline | place: Antarctica: Ace Lake...
CCTGTTGATATTTTTTCAAACTGTTGTGAATAAGCAGAGGAAATGACAAATGAAACTTAAAATTCAAAACTCAAAAGCGGACATTTTAACTTTGCTGAAAAGCGGACATTTTAACTTTGCCTTGACATGCCGCTCAGTGTATTCCTGCCGGACAGGAATGTGTTTCGGGCGTAAGTGAGTGTTGCTCAAGTATGCCTTGTGTTGAGGGATACTGCTACTGACGGTTATTATTGATAATAGATTCAGCTAGTTGTCTCTGGAAATCACGTCAAGAAACTTGTAAAAGTCCTTGCAGAAAACACCAAAATTGTGAAAAAGTGACGAAATATCTGTAAACTACAGATTGATCTTACTTCTCGAATCTTATAACGGTAACAGAATCGCCGCCTTCTTCATTGTTTCCTGCGCCAAAAGAGTATTTGTATCTTCCCTGATATTTTGAAAGAAAGTCTCGGATGAATTTTTTAAGTTTTCCTGAACCTAATCCATGCATGATAGTAAGTGAAACCGCACCGCCACCGTAGGCTGTATCAATAGCTTTTTCTATGGTTTCAGCGGCATCTTCTGTAAATTGACCTCGGACATCACATTTTTCTACAAATTTTGTTTCCATCTGAGATTTCTGAGTAATAACTTTTTTCTTCAGGTTGAGGTTTTTTACGATAAGTCTATCAATAGGAGCTATAAGACTTTTTCCTTTACATGAATATTCGATTCTTTTGCCTTTTACGCTCTGGAAAAGTCCTTCAAGTTTAAGAAGTTTATCATAAAGGAGCGTTTTTCCCGGGATAGCTTTGTCAATAACGTCTGAGAGTTTATCGCCTTTTGTGTCATCAAGCTGAACTTTCTGTCTATTGATAGCATCTTTGACGGTTTCTTTTTCCTTTTTTATAAGTGCAATTCTTTTTGGGGCTTTTGAAGCATCGATCTTTTGTATTTTCTTTTTCATTTCAGCCTCTTCTATATTCATTAGTTTCTCAAGAGAATGAAGTCTTTCTTTTTCAAACATTTTTTCCTTAGTTTCAAGGCTTTTTCTTAAGGCTTGTATCTTTTCCTGTTCTTTTTTTGCAGTTTCCTTTGTTTCTAAGATCTCATTCCTGAGGTTGTCAAGCTCGTCTTCTTTTTTACGAAGTCTGTTGATAAGAGGTTCAATATTTTCCTCTTTTGACAGAAGGAGTTTTTCAAGTTTTTTAATGAAACTTTTTGGAAAACCGATTTCTTTGACAAGAGCCATTGCGTTGGAACTTCCGACAAGATTATACATAAACTTGTAAGTTGGCCTGCTTGTTTTTGTGTCAAATCCCATTGCTACCGGAATAAAGTGTCTGTCCTCCAGTGCAATGGTCTTAACTTCTGCAAGATGGCTTGTAACGACCGCATAGCTGTGTTTTTCAGCAAGAAACTCAAGATAGGCTCTTGAAATTGCTCCACCCTGGAGTGGATCTGTTCCTGTGCCGATCTCATCGATAAGTATAAGACTTGAACTGTCAGCTTTCTCTGCAGTTTCATTTAGCTGTTTAAGGTGTGCAGAAAAACTCGATTCACCCAAAGAAGCACTCTGGTTATCTCCCAGAACCATGAATATCTTATCAAAGTAGGGGAGTTTTGCGCTTTTTGCTGGAACTGGAAATCCACGAACGGCAAGATAGGCGGCAGTTGCGACTGTTTTTAAGGAAACTGTTTTGCCTCCGGCGTTAGGACCGCTTATAACCATAATTCTTTCATTATCGTCAAAGTTATAGTCATTTCTTACAGTGTTGTCTTTTTCAGTAATAAATACAGGTGGATACCAGGCTTTTTCAAGACGCACAGTGTCCAGCGTGAACTCAGGTATACTGCAGGAGAACTTTTTCATCCACTGATATTTGATATATAGAGTTTCAAGGTGAACAGCTCTTAATATACACTTTCTAACATAGTCATATTCTCTGTACAGAAGTCCACGAAGTTCTTTGAGGATCTTTATGGTTTCTTCGAGTTCTTTGCTGGCAAGAAGGGAGAGGGCGTTGTTTAGCTCGATAAGGGGCAGAGGCTCAAGAAAAGCAGTCTGTCCTGTGCGACTGTAGTTGTGTATGACACCTTTGATCTTTCGTTTAAATGTTGACTTAAAGGGCAGTACATATCGATCGTCCCTGATAGTGAACCAGTCTTCCTGAAGAAAATTGCTGAAATCAGGATGACGCACCATTTTTTTAATTTCTGCCGAGATCTTTTTGTGAGTCTCTGAAAGCTGTTTTCTAACTTTTGCAAGTTCAGGAGATGCGTTAGAGCTAACTTCTCCTTTTTCATTAACCGACTGTTTTATTGTCATTTCAAGACTGATGTTCATTTTGAAATCAAGCAGAGATTGAAGATTCTTAGCGAAATCAAGCTCTCTTGCTAAGCCACTGTTCTTTCTGACAAGTTCAAGAAAATCTCCGATTATCCTGTAATCTATTGCTTCAAGTGGCTCGTTCATGTCGAATTGTTCAATAACTCGTGTGAGTCTGTCCATATCGTATGAAAAGATGTTCGTTCCGGTTTCTACAACAGTGATGGTTTCTTTTAAAGTTCGAAACTCTTTTTCTGCCTGTTCTTTTGAAAGCGGCTGTATTTTTTTAAGTTCTTCTCTACCGGACTGGCTGAGTGCATTTTCCCCGATCCATTCAAGTATCGAGATCCATTCGTTTTTCATTGGTCACCTTTTTAGATCAATTAGAATCGTCTGAAGTTATTATCTGTGGAGCAGGAAGGGTTATGTTCAGGATTTTTTCCAGATTAAAGCTGTTCTCCCTTAAAATATAATAGTATTCCCGTTCATTCTGATCAGCTTCTTCTGCCTTATATTTGTATTTTTCGAAATCTTTTTTATCCATTGCCTTTATACCGGGACATTTTTGCGAAACTTCCTTACGCCACTCTTCATCAGAGAAGAATTCAGAAACAAATGGTGTGTGGTCGCAGTGAAAAGGTTTAAACTTGTGAATTGTGCAGACTTTATCATCGCTGAACACACAGAGGTTATTTTTATCCTTTTTAAGAGTAAGGTAGGGGATATATAGGTAAGAGCCTTTACCTTCGATAACCTCGAACATTATGTAGTCGGCATATTTATCCACGAACTCCTGGATCGGCATATTAAGCTCTTTGGATATTCTTTTTACATCTTCAGGATAAAGAAAGGCCGAGCCTTCGCCCTGACAGCATTTCCCGCACATTGTACAGACAAAATCTCTCATTTTTTCCTTTGTGAATTCAATCTGTTGTTAAAATAATTGAAAGCTCTGATGCTGTTGGACAGTTTTATTCTTTTTGATCCGACATGGGATCTTATTCCACCTTGAATTCTTGCTTTAGTTTTTGGATCGTTCCATCGTGGAAAATCATCATCTGTAACCATCATAAATTTTATGAAATTTCCAACCCGGGATTCAATCTGTGCAAGTTTGATGTCAAGAAGTCCCTGGCTTCTTAGTTCTGAAAGTCCGGAAGCTAGAGCAATTGTTAAAGCTGTATCCGGTTTATCTGAATTTTTTAAGGAAATGCTTCCCGCAGTTGCGTAAAATCCTCTGTTGTTAAAAACAGTGGAGTAAATAAGGTCAGTTTTATCGTTGATGAATGCTGATATGTTTTTATAAAGAATGCAGTTTTTTTCAGGTCGAAGTTTCCCAAGGTAGATGATAAACCTTATCTGATCCTTTTTATCAAGGTTCTTAAATTCCTTGGTAGCAGCTTTAAAAAGCTCTTCTGTTGAGGAAGCGTTACCTGTGCTTAAAAGATGACTTTCAAGAAAGATTCCGGAATAAACAGGATCCTTTTTCATGAGTGTTTTTACTTTTTCAGGGTCAGAAAAAGTGTCAGCACTCTGTTTCATAAGATCACCGGCGATATTAATATCGTTTCCGTTTAGGGTGATGATGTTGAAAAGATAACTTGAAGAAAGGATTGAAAGTTTTCTTTTAACAAGCCTGTTGATTATTTTCAAAGCTTTTGGGGATTGTTCTATTGTTGCTTCAGCAAGCGAGATACTTGTAAACATAGACGCATCTTTTGACTCTTTTTTGCCATCAGAGATGTTGTATTCAAGGATAAATCTCTTTTTTGAATCAAGAACTTTCTCAAGATGTTTTTTTAGAAACATACTTGCAATATTATCTGAATAATCTTTCTTTAAAATAGATGAGGTTCCTTCCCATGGAACAAGTTTTTGCTTGTTCTCAAAATATTGGGAAGTTCTAAAAAGGTAAATTTTGGCAAGTTCATTCTTATACTCATCTTTTTTCAGGCCGTACTGTCTTGCCTTCCTGTCAAGAACTTTCATTGCGTTTCTTGAATACTCAAATGGAAGCACCCTGATCTTAGCACCTCTTGAGCTTATAAAAAGTCCGTCAGTGTCATTGTTCAGCAGTTTGTTAATATATTTTGGATCTTTCTTTTCAATAAAGGTATAGCTGTGATGAAAAAACAGTTTGAGTGCAAGTTCTCCGATGTTTTTTCCTTTTATTTCGGCCATTTCTGTAAAAAGCCTTCTAAACCCTTTTGCTGTTTGAGAAAGAATCGTTTTAGAAAAAGTATTCGAGCACACTAATTCCCCGTTACGGTCATACAGAAGTCCTGTAACAGAAACTTCTGAATCCTCTAGCTTTTCAAGAGTGCATTCCGATGTTCTCAAACATTGGTGAATATATTCAGCCTGTTTTGAAAAGTTGTTTCCACCATTTTTCAAAAGGATGCCTTCTTCGCCTATGTAAAGATATTGATGATTTTCAAGTTTTCCAAGAGAGTTTACAAGTTTTAAAAAACCATTTCCTGTTTCTTTTACAAGTACACAGCTTTCCTGATGTGTGTTAAGATCGCTTTCAGAGTTAGCTTTGCTTTCAGTGATGTATTTCCCTCTACACTGGTTCTCAACAATTTTATCAAACATCCTGTCAGGTTTCATTAATTCAGTAATAACGACGACTGTTGAAAAAACAACCGTTATTAAAACTATGAGGATCGATGATATTTTGAGGAGACGTTCGGAGGTAAGCATCTTACTGTTCTTTACGAGCTTCGTATATCTGCATAAATTTCTGATTTATTGAAATGTTCGCTTTTGTCTTAAGTTCTTCAACATAATTATCAATAAGCTGGGCAGCTTTTGCCGTTTTAAGTTTTTTTACCAAGCTTGCTCTGGCTTCTTCAAACTTCTGCATGTCGGCAACTTTGTATTCCTTTATTCCGGCAACGACAGCATTGCTGTCACCTGTCATGAAAACCTCATCAAAAACACCTGATTTCTTCTCGAAAAGTTTTTTGACAAAATCGGGACTGAAACCTACGCCTTGAATAAACTTTGATTTTTTTGATACTGAAAGGATATCTTTTTTATCGACATTCCAGTCAGAAATTATAGTGGCAACTTCTTCAACTGTTATTTCAGGGGTTTCTTTAACTTTTGCAAGAAGTTTTTTTGCGTCATTCTTCATTTTTGATGCAATTTTTTCCTTGAGGATCAGATCTTTTGCTACATCATTTTTTGAGTTTTCAAAAGTAGTTTTACCGTCCTTTTCCTTTGAACTGTATTTAGATACGTTATCCTGAAAGGTGAGTTTAACTTCACTTTCATGCTTCTTGAGATATTCTGCGATCTCTTCAGGTTTAATTTCTTCAGAAATAGCTTCCTTTGATTCTTTTTTTAAAGATGAAGCCTGGAAAGTGTATGCCCATGCGTCGATCTTTTCGTTAGAGTCGACATATTCATCCTTAACTTCTATATTGGAAACGTCAGTCGTGTTAAAAAGGAATCTTCTGAGTTTGCCGGCAAGGATTTCAGTTCTTATTTTACTTTCGTATTCAGAGACAGTTGAGTTGAGATTGAACTGAACGATCTGGTTATATGAGTCTCTGTTGAATTCACCATTCTTCTGGAAACTGGGATCTTTTAGAATTTGTTCCCGAACCTCTTTATCTGATACATCAAGTCCAAGGCTGTCCGCTTTTTCGGCCATAAGTATCTGGGCGATAAGACCGTTGAGAGCTTTTTCAGGAAGTTTATACTGAAATGCCATCTCGCTGTTGAACTCTTTAAACATTCTTGCATAGTAATTGTATAGATTGTTATAGGCATAACGGAATTCAGCTGTGGTAATGATCTTTCCGTCTACATTGGCTGCATAAGTTTTTGCACTGCTGCATCCGCCTTCACTTCCCGGACCGAATGAGATTACGAAAGTAAGAATAATTGCCGCAAACATTAAAGAAACAAGAATTGAACTACTTTTCTTTCTGATGTCCTGAAACATGTAAAAACCCCTTAAAAAAATAAAGATACAAAAAATACTTTGGGGATTGTATAAATTAAGTATTAAAAATCAATATTTTGAAGAATTTAGTGAAAAGAAAAAAGATGGTGCCGGAGGCCGGAATCGAACCGGCACGGAGTTGCCCCCGCTGGATTTTGAGTCCAGTGCGTCTACCAATTTCACCACTCCGGCATAAATTAGCAAGCGATTCTACATTGTAGAAGGCTGATGTCAATTTTTTAAGAACTTGTTGATATTTTCAACTATTTCCTGATTTATTTCTTCGATTGATCTGAGTCCGTCAATTCTTATATAGAGGTTTTTCTTTTTGTAATAGTCAGCGATAGGTGCAGTTTTTGATTTGTACTGTCTGAATCTTTCCCTGATAACTTCAGGATTATCATCGAGCCTGCCTTCGATTTCTGCTCTTTTCATTAGTCTTTTCAGTGATTCTTCTTCAGAGATCAGGAGTTCCATCAATGCATCAAGTTTTAAGTTAAGCGTTGAAAGAAGGTCATTAAAAAGTTTAGCCTGCTTTACAGTTCTCGGGAATCCGTCAAAAAGAAAACCGGCTGGATTCATTAATCTTTGAAGTTCTTTTTCAAACATCTTAAAGATAATGTCATCTGCTAGAAGTTCGCCTCTGGTAATTATTTCCTTTGCTTTTTTTCCACAGTCTGTGCCTGACTGTATTTCTCTTCGGATTATTTCTCCAGTAGAGATGTGTATTAAGCCTAGTTTTTCTGAAAGCAGCTTTGACTGCGTTCCTTTTCCGGCGCCCGGAACACCAAAAAGTGCAATATTAATCATAATTACTCCAAAAAATAGCTTTAACTTCTGCTATAATATCATCATCACAACATTTGTTAAAGAAAAATTAGTGAAAAAGTTTACATCTTTTACATTTCTGCGATTCTAATACATTCGGAGCTGAAACAGGACAAGGAGATCATTTTGGAAAAACAGACTGAAAATCTGGCACTTTTTGATTTTGACAAGACAATTACCGATAGAGATACTTTTTTTGATTTTTTAAGTTTTGCCTGTGGAAAAGCTAAAGTGATTTTTGTGACCATCCTGTTGCTGCCGCTTTTTCCTTTTTATATTGCAGGAGTTATTGATGGTGGAAAATTTAAAGAAGCGTTCTTCAAAATACTGATAGCGGGTTGGAGTTTCGGAAAAATAGAGAGAAAGGCTAGGGAATATTCAGCTGGAAATTTGAAAAAGATCGTTAGAAACTCTGCGCTTGAAGAAATAAAAAAACACAAAGAAAAAGGTGCGGATGTTGCTATAGTTTCTGCATCACCATCAGTCTGGATAAAGTTTTTTGCCCAGGAACAGGGTGTTGATCTTCTTGCTACTGAATTGGAGCTGATAGACGATGTTGTCACCGGCAGGCTTAAAGGTAGAAACTGTAGAGGAAAGGAAAAGGTGGCGCGGATTAAAAAGGAGTATGATCTCTCAAAATACACAAATATTTTTGCATATGGAGATTCTTCCGGTGACAAAGAAATGCTTGAATTGGCAAATCATAAGTATTATAGGGTGCTTAAGTGATTAATTCGCTTCTAGGCAAGATCATATTTTATGTTGAAAATAAAATCTCTTTCTGCTATTCTCTGAGCAGTTAAGGTTTTCTAAAGAGACCAACAGTAAATGGACAGTAAAAAGAGAATTACACAGCTTGAAAAAGAACTTGCCGAGAGTAGGGAAAAGCTTAAAGCTATAGAAGCATCTGTCAGAGATGAATATCTTCATACGTGTGACTGGATGGCCGAAGCTTTGAAAAAACTTGTCTTTTTTGCAGCGATAGAGTTTCAGCCTGAAACACTGGAACGTTTCCCTGAAAAAGCTGTGCAGTTTATTGATGATGAATTTTTCGGATATGCCTATGTGGGTTTTTTTTCCTATAGTAATGAAAGTGAATCATGGATACTGCTTTCTGAAAAAGGAGAAAGAACGATCGATGTTTCCAATATTCCTGAGTTTAAAGGCAGTGCAGCTTTTGAAGAAGAATATGAAGTTTTTAACTTTTTTGATATAAGTGGAAACAGCTACATGGTGCTTGTTTCACTGGTGGGAAAAGACAAAAAGTTCTCTGCAACGGACTATTCTTTTCTTCAGCTTTATTTTTCCCTGATGATATCATTTTTCAGCATGAAGATCCTTGATAGGGAAATGCAGGACACGATCGTTGAGAATTCTAACATGAGAAACTCGACAAGGATCATTACCGGTCTTAAAGAAGACAGGTCAACTCTGGAGGATAGTTTTATAGAAATAGTTCAGATGCTTAATATCGAAGCATTTGTATTTGCAAGGAAAATGAAGGCAAAAGAGGGCTTGAAGATCGTTCTTTCAAACGGAATAAGAATTAGAAACTGGGATGCTTTTCTAAAGATCATTCATGAAAATGAAGATTACCTCGGGCAGGACTGGTATATACTTCCGGTCATGGATGAAAGCCTGATCGTTTATGGTGTGGCGGCATTTAGGATGTCACCGAATGCAAATATTCGTGGAATTCAGGAAAGGGTTCTCGAAACTATCGTTCCCCAGATCAGCACAGTTCTGTCACAGAAGAAATTTCATAAGGATTCTATAACTGACGTGCTCACAGGAGCTTACAATAGACGCTTTATTATGAAGATGCTGGATGAAAGATATAAGAGAGCTGAAATTGATGAAGACTACCAACTTTCGACGGCAATGTTAGACATTGATCATTTTAAGTTAATAAACGATAACTATGGTCATCAGGCTGGAGATGAGGTTCTGAAAAAGATCGTCGCAGTTCTTTTGAAAACTTTAAGAGAAGTAGACCTTGTTGGAAGGTATGGCGGAGAGGAGTTTCTTATCATTATATCAGCTGATAAGAGAATTGCCCTTCGAGTTTGTGAGAGGATAAGGAAGGCAGTTGAAGAGCTCAAAATAGATTGGGATTCTCAGGAAGTATGGGTGACTGTTTCATTGGGTGTCGTTTCTTATAATGATGGTGCCGGAACTGCGGATGAAATGATAGCAATGTCAGATCTGGCCTTGTATGAGGCCAAAAATAATGGAAGAAATAGAGTGATAGAATATAAGATGAGGGATTGATGTTTTTCAGGACTTTTACAGCATTGTTTTTGTTGTTTTTTACATTATCTACCTATGCCGCAGAGATGTCTGAAGCGGATAATCAGCTTCTTTTCGCCGTCCAGGCCATGAATATCTCAAAAGCGCGTGTAGCCATCAGAAAAGGAGGTAATGTAAATGGAGTTGATGATGATGGCTGGCCTCTTTTTATTTCTGCGGTAAATAGTAATAGCGCAGCAATGGTCAATCTTTTTATGAGAAGTGGAGTAAAGATCGATATATCAGGTCCGGATGGGAAAACTCCTCTAATGCATGCACTCAGTTCTGAAAGTTTTAAGGTTGCATACAGACTGATTAGTTCTGGAGCATCTTTGAAGAAAAAGGACAAAAGCGGAAAAACAGTAATGATGTATGCGGCTGAAGCGGGGAAGGAAGATATAGTCCGTAAGGCCATTAAAAAGGGTGCTGATGTTTATGCAAAAGATAGTCGTGGAAGAGGCGCAATAAATTTTGCAATGGGCCAGAGGAACAAGAGACTTATTAAGTACCTGGGACAATTTGAGGTTCTTCCGACAGACTTTATTTTTGCGGTAGAGGCCGGGAACACAGTCAAAGCAAGGACACTATTAAGAAAAGGTGTCAGTCCCAACCTTAATAATGAAAGTGGTGAACCACCTCTTTTTGTGGCAATAAGAAACAATGACAGAATGATGCTTAAATTACTTCTTGAGTATGATGCGGATGTCAATTTTAAGAATAGCCAGGGTTATACGATTTTAATGTTCTGTGTAGCTAAAAAGAAGGTCAGTCTAGCCAAAGAGCTTCTAAAATATGGTGGCTTAGCAGATTTCAATTTCAAGTATGGAGAAGGCAAGACTGCACTGATGATAGCGATACTTACAAAAGACAGAAGATTCATCAAGTCCATCATGAAATTCAGACAGAATTTTAATGCCAGAGATAATTACGGAAATACGGCTCTTATCTATGCTGCCGGTGTTGGAATGGGTGATATTGTAAAGTCACTTATTAAGAAGGGAGCAAAAAAAGGGATTAAAAGAAAGGATGGAAGGACGGCATTGGATATTGCCAAAGCTAAAAACTATGTCTATATTCAAAAACTTCTTAAATAAAAATTACAGAACATCCGTCACTTTTTTTATCTGAATCATCATTAGTTTCGTCATCATCGTTCTCGATTTTCTCCACCGCTGTTTCAATGATCAGTTCTCCGGCAGTAATGGTGTTTGCCTCCGGTGTGAAAACTGCGTAATAGGTCTTTTCTTCAGATATTTTGATCGTTATTGGAAGGTCCTGCACTTTAATCGAAGTTACAGCCACTGCGGATTTACTTTCCTTAAAATTTTCAAACTGTTCTTCTTCAAAGATATGAACATTGCCGGAAAGACCGTCAAGGGCCTTAAAAACTTTACCTTCATTAAAAGGGTTTGTGTGAGAGATATACTGAGAAGCAATAAGGTCAACGGTTACTTCATGCTCACCTTCAGGATTGTTTGTGCTAGTTATTGATACCTCTATAGGTTGAGGTAGTTTTATGTTAAATTTTGCTGTATATTCAAATTCTGAATCTGGTTTAGCATTTTCAGATGAAATGATCTTTTCAACTTTCTGGATGCCTGG
>Ga0222695_1001204_pt1 | contig 10952 bp, 8 predicted proteins | sample AntAcemetage1398_FD_179834 | JGI IMG/M metagenome (GOLD analysis project Ga0222695, IMG submission 179834) | Saline water microbial communities from Ace Lake, Antarctica - #1398 | ecosystem: Environmental > Aquatic > Non-marine Saline and Alkaline > Saline | place: Antarctica: Ace Lake...
TCTTTGATGACAATGGTCCTGGCTTGAAGAAAAGAACCTGGATAAAATATTTGATCCATTCTTTTCAACAAAGAAGAGGGGAACAGGTCTGGGATTGGCACAGGTCTATAGAGTTATAAATAAATTTAAAGGCAGTGTTAAGGCTCTTAATACAGAAAATGGAGCCAGAATAAAGATCTCTCTTGAAGTAAACGAGGAGTCGTAAATGTTTAAAAACAGAATTCTTGTTGTTGATGATGAGCTGAGTATGCGTCAGTTCCTGATGATACTGCTTAAAAAAGATGGTTACGATGTTGAAGTCGCATCAAATGGGAAAGAGGCGCTTGAAAAACTTGAAAAGAGCAGCTTCAGTGTAATCCTTATGGACTACAACATGCCTGAAGCCATTGATGGACTTGATCTGCTAAATGAATTTATCCAGAGGACTGCAAATACACAGATAGTCGTTATAACAGCGTTCGCATCTACTGAGCAGGCAATAAAAGCCATTGAGCTTGGAGCTGTGGATTATGTCAGTAAACCGTTCAATGTTGCTGAAATAAGGGATATTGTTAAAAAATGTATTTTAAATATTGAGGAAAATGCCGAGATACAGGTAAAGAAAAAAACTCCAGTACGATCAAGCACAAAACTGGTTGGTCGAAACTCAGCTGAAAAGATCGTTGCCAATAGTCCTCAGATGAAGAATATTCTTGAGATGGCGAGGCAGATAGCTCCTAGCGGTAGTACGGTGCTACTTACCGGAGATAGCGGAACAGGAAAGGAAGTGCTGGCTAAATTTATACACGCATGTTCAGACAGAACTGATCATCCATGGTATCCGATAAACTGCGGAGCTATTCCTGAAACGCTTCTTGAAAGTGAGCTTTTCGGTCACGAAAAAGGTTCTTTTACCGGTGCTCATCAGATGAAAAAAGGATACTTTGAAGTTGCCGGAGCAGGAACTCTTTTTCTTGATGAGATCGGTGAGCTGAGTGAGAATATGCAGGTTAAGTTGTTGAGAGTTCTGCAGGAAAGAGATTTTACAAGGGTAGGTGGAACTGAAAAGATCCAGACCAATGTTCGTCTTCTTGCAGCAACGAATAGAGATCTTAAAGAACAGATAAGAAAAGGACTTTTCAGAGAAGATCTGTATTTCAGGCTTAATGTGCTTGAGATATATATTCCTCCATTAAGTCAGAGGCGGGAGGATGTTCTACCGCTGGCAGATATTTTTCTTGAAGAGTTCAGCACAAAGGCTGGAAAAGAAATGCGTTTTTCGGATGAAATGATAAAATTCCTTATAAACAACGATTTCCCCGGCAATGTCAGAGAGCTCAAGAATATAGTTGAAAGAGGGACAGTTTTTGCTGTTGACGGTGTTGTTGATAATCGAAGTTTTAACACCACAAGAGAGATTTCGGAAAAGATAACCGATGAACTAGAGATAGATCTGAATTTAGAAGTGTGTCTTGATGATATCCTTGAGGAAGTTGAAAAAAAATACATAACGGCAGCTTTGGAAAAAACCGGTAACAACAGACAGAATACAGCAAAAATGCTTAATATTACTGAAAGATCGCTAAGATATAGAATAACAAAACTTAATATTAAGGGATAACTGATGTTTGATATATTTAACAGTGAAGGGTTTCTGCCCTTTACAACTACGGCTGTGCTTATTTTCGGAATGTTGACGGGAAGTTTTTTAAATGTTGTCATATATAGAGTTCCGCTTGGTAAAAGTATCGTTTTTCCACCTAGCTCATGCACCACGTGTTCTCATAAGATAAAATGGTATGAGAATATTCCTGTTTTAAGCTGGATCTTTCTAAGAGGAAGATGTTCCGGATGCGGTCAGAAAATATCGGCAATTTACCCTATGATAGAACTTTTAAACGGTTTTCTTTATGTTCTGGCTTTTTTAAGGTTTGGTTTTTCGCCGGAACTTCCCTTTGTCTTTTATTTTCTTTCGGCGGTGACTGCTACTGCAATAATTGATTTTAAAACGCAGGATGTCTACAGCCTTATTGTTCTTCCTTTAATTGTTTTTGGTGTTGTCAGAGCCTTTTTTTCCACTGAAATAAGTTGGCTGGAATCTCTTGTCGGCGCAGCTGTAGGCGGAGGAATATTGCTTCTTGCTATTGCAGTTTTCTATGTTGTGACAAAAAAAATAGGAATGGGCCTGGGGGATGTTTATATCCTTGCAGCAATAGGTGCGTTCACAGGAGCGAAGTTTGTTCCTCTTATACTTCTTACAGCCTGTCTTTTTGGAATATTGTTCTTCTTTATTGCAAAGCTGATATTCAGGAAAAAGATAATAGCACACAATTTGAAAAAAGAGGATCTTAATACTGATAATGAAAAAGATCTTGAAAATGCCATCTATTTTGGGCCTTTTCTTGCTGTTGCAGGAATAATCGTTCTGCTTTGTCCATCTATGTATTTGAATTTACTTGTTGAAATAAACTTTTGAGGTAGAAATGGAAAAGAAAAAAGCTCTGGATTACCATAAGTTTCCAAATCCTGGAAAGATAGAGATCGTTCCTACAAAAAACTGCAAAACACAGGAAGATCTATCCCTTGCATATACACCTGGTGTTGCAGTTCCCTGTCTTGAAATTGAAAAAGACGATTCTATGAGTTTTGATTACACTGGAAGGGGAAATCTTGTTGCTGTCATTACTGACGGCTCTGCTGTTCTGGGACTGGGGGATATTGGTCCGCTTGCATCAAAACCCGTTATGGAAGGTAAATCACTGCTTTTTAAACGTTTTGCCGATGTGAATTCCTATGATATTGAAGTTGATGAAAAGGATCCTGACAGGTTTGTTGGGATAGTTAAGGCACTTGAGCCGACTTTCGGTGGAATAAACCTTGAAGATATTTCGTCACCGCGATGTTTTGAAATTGAAGAAAAATTAAAGAAACTTATGAACATTCCGGTTTTTCATGACGATCAGCATGGAACGGCTGTTATTGGTGCTGCAGGAGTTCTTAACGGTCTGGAGATTGCCGGGAAAAGACCAGAAGATTGCAAAGTTGTTATGACAGGTCCGGGAGCTGCTGGAGTTGCAATAGCAAAGCACATGATCAACTGCGGATTTAAAAAGGAGAATATCTTTGCCTATGACAGTAAGGGAGTTCTCTATAAAGGACGTGAAAATAAGAAAAGTCCTTTTCATACCTTTCTTTTTCGTGATACCGATAAAAGAACTCTCTTAGAGCTTTTTGATGGTGCTGATGTTTTTATAGGAACTAGTGTCAAAGGCCTTGTATCAGAAAGTATGCTTGAGAAAATGGCTGAAAATCCTGTTGTTTTTCCAATGGCTAATCCATATCCTGAAATTTCATACGAAACAGTGATGAAGGTGCGTCCTGATGCACTTGCAGGAACCGGAAGAAGTGATTATCCCAATCAGGTTAACAACGTTCTGGGATTTCCTGCAATTTTTAGAGGAGCACTTGATGTAAGGGCCCGAAAGATAACAGAAAAGATGAAGATGGCGGCCACTCATGCCCTGATGAGAGTTACAAAGATGCCCGTTTCTCAGGTTATTCTTGATATTTATGGTCTGAAGGAGCTTGAATTCGGTAGGGATTACATTATTCCAAAACCATTTGATCCCCGAGTTCTTGTGGAAGTCGCATGCTCTGTTGCAAAAGCCGCGATGGAAGAAGGCGTAAGTAGAATAGAGATCGATATTGATAAGTACAGAGAAGAACTTTCCAGGAGATTTAACAATGAGAACTGATAGTTTTGTTCATGTCTACACAGGAACAGGAAAGGGGAAGACTACAGCTGCCATTGGTTTATCGATCAGAGCTGCAGCATCCGGCAAAAAGGTCTTTATTGGACAGTTTGTGAAGGGAATGCACTACAGTGAGCTTGATCTGCTGCCCAAAATTGGAAACATTGAGGTTAAGCAGTACGGCAAGGACTGTTTTATCTACAAGGATCCAACGCAAGAGGACATTAAGATAGCTCTTGAAGGTCTTGCCGATGCATCATCAAGACTAGCTTCAGGAGATTATGATCTTGTTGTTCTTGATGAGGCAAATATAGCTCTTTACTATGAACTTTTCACCTTTGAAGAACTATGGGATGCAGTTGAAAAGAGAGCTCAGGGTGTTGAAGTTGTTATAACAGGAAGAAAAGCTCCAGCTGAACTGATCGAGAAAGCAGATCTTGTTACAGAAATGAATGAAATAAAGCATTATTATACAAAGGGTGTCCAAGCAAGAACTGGAATAGAAAAATAGGAGAAGATCATGAAAAAGCTGATACTTTTTATTGTTTTTGGACTTATTGCCGGTGTTCTGGTGACAGGTATTGTTCTGTACAAAAAGTATGAATCCTTCAAGAATACGCCGATTAAGCTTCAAAAAGAGATAGTTCTCACTGTTGAAAAGGGTGAAAGTTGGAAAAAAGCGGCGGTTAAGCTTCAGAAAAATGGTGTTATTTCTGACAAGGAAAAGTTCTACTGGATGATCCGTGAAAAGAAGTGGGGTTCAAAACTTAAAACCGGAGAATTCATTTTCAGTGGCGATGTTACACCTGTTGATGCGGCAAAGATAATCATGTCCGGAAAAGTGAAGCTATATTCTTTTACTATTCCGGAAGGATACAACAAATATGAGGCGGCAGAAGTCTTTAAAGGTCTTGACTGGATGGAAAATAGCGGTGATTTCTTAAAGATATGTGACAGCAGGGATTTTCTGACAGAGATAGGGCATGGAAAGAGAAAAAGTTGCGAAGGACTCCTTTTTCCATCTACATACAGTTTCCCCAGAGATACAGATATTAATGCTGTAATGAAGATGATGTCAAACGAGCTTGAATCTGTTCTTAAAAAATACGAGAAGGAAATAAAAGCTCTTGATATGACCCTATACGATCTTCTTAAACTCGGTTCCATAATTGAAAAGGAAACCGGAGTCAGGAAAGAACAGCCTCTGATAGCATCGATCTTTCTTAACAGAAGAAGAATAGGTATGAAAATACAGACAGATCCTTCTGTTATTTACGGTTTTCTTCCAAAATTTAAAGGAAATATCACAAAGAAGCATCTTCTTACTGACCATCCGTGGAATACTTATACCAGATACGGATTTCCTGTAACTCCGCTTTGTTTTGCAGGTGAAAGTGCAATAAAGAGTGTGCTCCATCCTGATAAGACCAAATATCTATACTTTGTCTCAACAAACAAAGGTTATCACTATTTTTCAAAGACACTCAAGGAACATAATGCAGCGGTTGAGCACTATCAGGTCAAGGGGCTGAAGTCTAAGTTTAAGTATTGACTCTTAAATCTAATTATGACTGTACCTGGACTAATAATATCTGTGTGGAACTTGATAATGATAAAGTTGAGTGCCTGAATCCCATAGAAAAGTGTGATACAGATGCTCAAAGCTTCTGTGCCATTTTCTTCTTCATTAATTTCAATGTCTATAGTGTCCCCCAAGTCAAGACAATTCTGTGAAAAAATTGTGTATAACCCATTGTGTATAAACCATCATGCCTTCCTCCTACAATTGAGGTGACATCTATATTAGCATATATTGGGAAACTCTAGTTGGCTTTTATCTTGAATTTTTTTTTGGTCGTGCTATTATTATTTTATTTTTTTGGTGGTTTTGTTTTTATTCAATTCAACATGCCAAAGAGATTGTTTTTATTAAAGTATTTTTGATTTTTTATTTAAAAATCGAACGAGTTGGGTAAGCAGGTAAATTTTTATTTTTCTAAAGAGGTGTTTTATTATGAAGAAAATATTTGTTATAATAATTGTTATGGCATGTATTATTCCATATACAGTGTCCGGAAAAGAAAAACCTATAATAGTATTTTTCCCTATAAGTGTTCCTATTCTTGACGGCACAGATGATTTCCGGGAAACCAACAGGGCAATAATTAAAAGCCTTAAAGTTCCTTCCTCAGTAATACTTTTTAAAAGTGAGGTCGTTTTGCAGAAACTTGAACAGGCTTCATGTTCATCAAAAGTTCAATGCTGCTTTCAAAATGCAAGAAATCTTCAGGCGGATTACTTCGTTTTTTCACAAATAAAAAGTTCGGCCCGGGGAGGAGACAAAATAGTCATGATTTTGGGTTCTGTGGCAAAGAAAAAAAAGATAGCAGAGTGCTCGAAAAAAGTTGATTCAATGGAAGCATTACAATCTGCTGCTGTGGCATGCTTTTCGAAATTATTAAAAAAAGCAAAGGGTACTTTTATGATACCTGTTTCAGTACAGACAAAACAGCTTAAAAAATCTGATAAAATAAAGGAACCGAATCTTGTCCCAACTACATTTGATGAAAAGAAAAAACAAAAAAATGATAAGTTTTCTCTTGGCAGATTAACTTTTGACGGCAAAGAAAATGTTGTTCTCATACCTTTGATGAAAAATCTTCCGAAAAGACGAAAACCTAGTGGCAAAATTAAAAAAGCAGTTGTAGTTCCGGCAAAGATAATGGTTCCTCCCTCTTTGCAGACAACATATTTCGAAGCCGTTGAGTCGGATAACGGTAAAAGAAACTATGTTAAAGCTCTAGGTCTCTGGAGAACTATTCTTGATTATAAAGGAGCCAAGAATCCGTATTTTAAACAGGCAGGACAAAGGTACGATCTGCTTAAAGAAAGGGTTAATTATGAAATGACGCAGGATTTTAATGTGATAAATCAGAAAGAAAAAAGACTCCGTTTGAATCCGAATAAGGTTCTTGATATGTGGGAAGATTTTCTGGGCAGACATCCGAACTTTTCCGGTAAAAAAGCAAAAGAAATAAAAAAACATATTAAAATATATAAAAAGCTGATACAGACCCAGAATGAATACAAAAAAAAACATGAGAAATTTATGCAGCAATGGATTGAAGATGAACAGAATCTTAAAGATCATTTTGCTGATAAAAAAATTCCCGTTACGGAAAAAAGAAAAAATGCGGTGGCATTTGCTACAAAATATCTTCCCGTATTCGGCCCCTATGTTGTTAAGGCGTTTGCTTTAGAGAAGAATCAGGAAATTTGGGGATTTCTTTCAGAAGAAAAATTCTATTCAAATGATTTGTATGAAAGATGCCAAAAAGGAATGAGAAGTGAATTGTGTGCGGCTGTCGGATATATATTCATTATTCAGAAGAATCCCGCTGCAGCGGGTTCTTATCTTCGTGATGCCTGTAGAAAAGGTGTTATTTCAGCCTGTCGTGAATATTCAAAAATATCAACCGAGAAAAAAAAATATTATTTAGGAAAGGGATGCCTAGGTGGAGATGGCGAATCGTGTTATATGCTCAGTGAAGACAGGTCTTTTTCTATTGAGGAAATAGGTTCCCTGATTATTCAGGCATGCACTCTGGGTTATAGCCGTGCATGTAAAAAAGGAGCAGCTAAATGATTTTTAACAATAAAGTAGTCATTTTTTTAATGGTAAGCTTTTTTATTTTCAATTTGTTTGCTGAACAGGAAAAAGGGAAACTCTACTTTGAAGGCACGAAGGTAGTCAATTCCGCTATAGTGAATATTCATGAACAATTTGCCTCTGTAGCAAATAAAACAATCGATACTGAGCTTTTTGTATCCAGAATAATGCCTTTTATGAACAACGAAAAGAAAACAGAATTCCAAGAGAAAAGATCAAGGTGTAATAATCCTAAATGTAAAATAAGAGCAGCTGCTGAGAGCGGGGTTTCTCTCATAGTTACATCAGAAATTTCATTTGCCTCGAACTCGTTCAAAGGAACGCTGACAATGACCGATACTGAATATGGCACAATTGTAGCTGAAATATCCAAAACGGCATCTGTAGAAAATCCGGAAAAAATATATGTGAAAATGGTAAAGGAACTCATTACGGAAGCTCAATATTTTTTTTCTTTAAAAAGGTATACAAAAAAAATAGATCATATCGAAGGATTTTCATCTTCCCCTTTTAATCCTTTTGTAGACCTTAAACTTTATTCAAATGACAGCGGAATTAAACAAGAAGGCATTCCTGCAAGAAAAAATATTTTTCCTCCCGAAAAGATGTCGGAATTTCACGATCTTGGAGACAAAGTCGGAAAAGATGTTATTATTGCCTACGAGAACGCTTTAAGAGCTGACCGGCACGGAGAAGAAACCCCTTTGAAAGCTTACGATGCATGGAAAAAAGTTTACGAATTGTCAGATCTTGAAAAAATTAAGAATTTTGCACTGGTAAGAGCAAACAAATGGTTTGGATACAATCAGGAAGTTAAGGAAACCGAGTCTTTTAGAAAAAACATTGTTAAAGAGAAAGAAAAACAATTTTTCCCTGATCTTATAATAGAAATGTGGCAGAAATTCCTTGTTGAAAAGCCTATCGAAGAAAGAGCTGTTTATGCACGGAAAAGAATTGAGGTATATTCAAAAAGAGCAAAAGCAATAAAAAAATATGTCGAAGAAAAAAATAGCCTCACAGCGAAAGCAAAGGCGGCTTATCTGAAAAACATTAAAGCAATGAGTCTTGAATTGATACAGATGAGCAGTAAAATTGACTTGTTAATTAAGTTTATTGAAACATACGGAGTCGTTGACACTGATTTTTATTTTTTGGAAAAATTGATAAACGGTATTCCATCGAAAAGCAACAGAACGCTTGCACGAAAAAACTTATATAATAAATGGATAGCGGAATTTTTTAGAGATAAATGTGTAAACATGGATTCAGGGGCTTGCATTATTTCTGAACGTATATTTAGAAAAATAGGTGAAAAAACGAAAGCGGTGAAACTTCAGGACGAAGGGTGTGAGAGGGGTGTTTTGGAACTTTGTGCATTATCTGCTGAAACAAAATTGAACAGACCTAATGATCTGAGGCTTGAAGAGCTTGCTGAAAAAAGTTGTTTTATGGGAAGCGGTCTAGGCTGTTTTGTTTTAAGCGAATTTTATAAAATTGCCGTGATGAAGAAACCTAAAGTAAAAAAAGAACTTCTTTATGAGGTGAGCTGCAGAAGAGGTTATAAACCCGCTTGTCCTTTAAAAGCGAAACCGGTGTTTAGTGGGCTTCCGTTGATTAAAAACAAGGCGGATTTCCCCAAAAAACCAGTTAATTCAAAAAAAAATAAAAAGAAAACTTCAGGTGAATTTTTGAAGACACATCCATATTTCTGGTATGGCTTTTCGTCATTGGTTGTCGGAACGGTTTTAGGAATTACTTCAATATCTTATGGTGTCAAAGCCAATGATAAATATGACACTTTTAATGAAAAAATAGAAGAGGAAAGTCTACTTTATGTAAGTGAAAACTTTTCTTACAGTGGAAGAAAAATTTATGTTAACGAAGTTACGGCTTTAAAAGATGATGGAGATAAATACAAAAAAATAGCCATTGGAACAGGAATAGTTGGCGGAGCTTTGTTTATTACTGGTGTAGTTTTAATGGCTGTGAAGAAATCTCCCAAGGAAGAAAAGACGATGATCACTTTTATCCCGTCAAAACAGGGCTTCATGTTGGGAGCATCGTTCAGGTATTAGATTACAAGGAGAAGAAAAATGAAAAGAATATTGGCAATATTTTTTATTTTTACCGTTATTTCCTGCAATAGTCCCAATGATGTAGATTGGGATTCATTTCTCGGTGAACCTGAAAATGACAGTGAAGTTGCAGATATTGACACTGGAAATACAGGGGACACAGGCGACACAGGGAATACTGGTGATACATGTACCGGCAGTGACAAGTTCTGCCATTCACATGACGGGTTGGATTGGTCGGATGCTTCAAGTGGTTTAATGACTTGGGATGATGCGGTGACTTATTGCGAAAACCTTGGCGGCAGGCTCCCCACAATATCAGAACTGAGAACACTTATTCAGAACTGTTCTGCAACAGAAACTGGTGGTGAATGCGGAGTCACCGACAGTTGTCTTTCCTGGGATGATTGCTGGAATGAATCATGTAACGGATGTGAATATGACGAATCCGGTAAATATTCAGTTTTTGGAGATACTTATTGGTTCTGGTCGTCGTCCGTGCGGTCAGATAGTGCAGTTCTCGCTTGGCGCGTGCGTTTTGGCAATGGCAATGTGAACAACAGCCCCCGGGGCAGCAAGCGCAATGGCCGGTGTGTCAGGTGAGACCAATTTGGTCATTTAGGCTTCATTTTCTTGGAAAATGGAGCATTTTATCCGCTGGAAGGCGGATTTGAGATGTTTTTGATGTTTTTTTGTTCTTTGTTTTCTTTCTCAGATTTATTTTTTAGAGTTTGTTTTTAGGTGTTGATTCTGTTAGGGATGTTTATTCTTTTGTAATTTCTCATTTGTATGATGCTTGGGGGTTTGCTAAGTTGGGTTTACCTAAACAAATGGTACAAATTCCCCATGGGAATTACTGTAACTCTTTGATCTAGCTAAACAAACACTTTTTTACGCCTCCCAAAATTCTCAAGATTTTATATTATTTTACTAGAATTGAAATTATAAATTTTAAAGAAAATCTGCTTGAGATACCGACAACTAAAAAGGCAAGATTAAAGACTTTGTTTTTAATACTTGTTTTTGCACTTAAATTTGAGAAAAAACAACATCTTTTGTTCTGGTGCGATAAACGGTCGTTTTTAGCACTTGCGTTTTAAGAATGAATTTCTGAATACGGGACATTTATCATAGGGAAAAGGTTTTACCGCTTAAATCGAAATTCTCGTGGGGAATTTGTACCAAGGTAATGGAACCCATTTAAAGACTTAACCCCTTTTTTGAATTTTATGGTTTTCCGAGAAAAGGGAGCAACCACAAGATGTAGTGGTGTCGGGTGGGTTTTGATGAGGTGATTTATTGCTTAAGTGCTAAGTCTTTCAAGTGTTATGGTGGTTCATGGCAGCTTTGCTTTACAGGACTCCATTTACTAAAACGTTGATTTGGCAAAAAAAGATGATAGAATTTAGGCAACAGAAATAATCTCCTAAGGAGGAACTCATGAAAAATATTCTGGTTTTGAGTTTAACAGTTTTT
>Ga0222695_1001218_pt1 | contig 10884 bp, 3 predicted proteins | sample AntAcemetage1398_FD_179834 | JGI IMG/M metagenome (GOLD analysis project Ga0222695, IMG submission 179834) | Saline water microbial communities from Ace Lake, Antarctica - #1398 | ecosystem: Environmental > Aquatic > Non-marine Saline and Alkaline > Saline | place: Antarctica: Ace Lake...
ACATTTTACCAACTCAAAAGAGGAAGAGTTTAATTGTAATTCATATTAGAAGAGCCGTATGACGGGAGACTATCACGTACGGTTCTGTGAGAGGCTTGGGGTGAAATTCCCCTTGCCTACTCGGCGTGTGCACAGAAGATTAAGCAAGATACACTTCACAAGTGTATTGCAAATTGTCATTGGGTTTCCAACCCCTTTGGGGATTTGAAACCCAACGCACAGGTTTCAAATCCTCAAAGGGGTTGGAAATCTTAATTTCCACTCAAAATCGCCTTAAAAGGTTTCCAGATAGACAATCTTATCTGTTGCTTTATTGGCTCTGTAAAATACTTCATACAAGCTGAATTGCATCTCGCTTCATATCCTGCCAAAGAGTATGTTTATATTCTCTCGGAAACTCTTGTGTATATAAAATACTTTCTGAGCAAGAGTGTAAACATCCTTAATAACTTGTAATTCGTAATATAAAACCATAAATGTAATTCTCGAAAAAAATTCGATCCGCCTTTGGCGGGTTAAATGGTTAAATAGATAAATTGTTAAAAAACCCGAACAGCACGCACTCTATAAGTGCAGCCCTTACCGGCATTCCACTGGGCGCCATCGTTGAAGTGCTGTCCCCAAGCAAATTCCCACACCTCGGTAGAACTCCAATAGAGGGTACTTACGAAAGCAGTGCCTTCATTTGCCAAAGCTGTTGCATCAATTGTGGCTTTATTAATGTACATCTCGTTTAATTCGTCCTTTGAAGGCAAAAACCAATTATTATAACCGCCTCCAGAATAATTTTCACAAACTGTGGCAGCATAACTTCCTGCACCTTGAGAATTAATTATTGTCGTTGTATTTGCCTGTCCGCTTCCTATTGCAGTGTCTGTGGCTCCTGTAGTACTATAACTTCCATTCTCCCATTGTATCCCACTACCACCATCCTGATCGCTTACGGCACATACCAAGCCACCTCCACTACCGTCAAGATAAAAAACGATTCCGCCTGCAATAAAATCTCCAATCGCTGGAGGTAACATCTGTTGTCCGTCAAAACAAAGCCAATAACTTCCATCGTAAAAAACAGGTTTCTTGTATGTTGTATTATATACTATCAGACCCTCAGCCGGATTGTCGATGGCATAAATCTCAAGTAATGAAATACGAGGAGGTAGAAATCCTTTTGTGGTGCTTTTAACATCCAGCATAGCAGAGCCATCAGCATCGCTTCCATCGGTATTAATTGCGATCTGAGTCATAATTGAGGGTCCTTCAACCTTCATTGTATCCGAGACTTCAAAATTGCCATTTATGCGGATTTTATTATTATCAAACTCTCCATAAATCAGAGGTGAACTGCTTTCTGAATTTTCGATATAAAGCCTATTACTGTTGGTTTCATTTTTACCTGCCTGATAACCGAGGAATACACTTCCTGAAATGAAGCTACCGCAATTACTTCCTGCATCAGCACCGATTACAGTATTTTGACCTCCGTTAGCGTTTGCAAATAAAGTAGAACGCCCGATAGCAACATTATGAAATCCTCCTGAGTTGGAATAAAGTGCACAGCCACCTACTGCGGTGTTTTGTGAGCTTGTATTGTTTTCCAAGGCTCCTTTACCAAAAGCACAATTCCATTCACCGCTACTATTTTGATTGAGGGCGTTAATACCTGTGCCTGTATTACTATTACCTACTGATTGAAATGTTCCTGCTCCGCTGCCGAGAAATAAGTTTGAGCCGTCAGAGCTTCCATCCGCAAGGCTGTTAATATCTATTGCTTCCGAGCCTATTACTACCCAATTGCTTCCATTATAAAAATAGAAACCCGGAGTGTTGTCGGTTTGGTAAATTAATAATCCGGTGGCAGGTGAGGCGATGCTATTTCTTTCTGCAAGGCTCATACGGGGTATCAATACCCCTTTCGAGCTCGAAGATGCATCCAGAATAGCTGAACTGTTTGCAGCTGAACCGTCGGTGTTGATAGCAACGCCCTGAGCAAAAATGTTCAGGCTACCGAAAAGAATTAATGCAATTGTAAAAAAATTAGTAAATAATCTCATTATTAAATGTTTAGTATATTAATTTATTATTTTTTATCATAAAATTACTATAATTATTGTTGTTTCAAGCAATTTCAATATAAATATCGTATTGATATTTAAATAGTTCGTTTTGCATAAATGCTGATTTCTATTAATCATGGCGAAAATAAAAAAAATATCCTAAATATATTAAATTATTAGTGTTTTATTCTGAAATAATTTCTATTTTTGCATAATTGCGATAGTTTTGTTTAAGATTAAAAACATGAAGCATTCATGGCAAGGAAAACTAAATCAATGGAAAATGATGAAAAATAGCAGCGGATACTCTGTAGTTATTCGCAAATTAGTGGCTAATAAAACAAGTAATATTAATTAATTTAAAAATTAAAACATGAAAAAATTTTACAAAATTGGCTTAATAATTATAAGCCTTTTCATTTCACAACAGATTTTTCCGCAACAGGAAAACTTAAAAAGTATAATAGATAGCGATCAACAAATTGAAATTGTTGAAGGTTATAGTTTTATTTCCTCGCGAATTATTACTGAAAATCCTGATATGTTAATTATCTTGGAATCAATATTAAACGAAAACCTTGATTTTGTCAGAGATTCTGAGGGCGGTATGTTAAGAAAAATCGGCCCAAACTGGGTTAATGGAATTGGTGATTGGATAGTAGAGGAAGGATACTTGATAAAAGTTTTTTCCGATGATTCTTTTAGTATTGAGGGCAATGCAGTTGATCCGACAAGTCCGGTTCAATTAGAAACAGGATTTCAATTTGTAAGTTATTTCCCGGAAACTACTATGGATGCCTTACTTGCTTTTGAAACTATTCTTAGTGAAAACCTTGATTTTATAAGAAATTCACAAGGAGCAATTTTACGTAAAATCGGCCCGAATTGGGTTAATGGAATTGGTGATTGTAATTCCGGTGAAGGCTATCTTGTTAAGATGCTTGCTGATGATATTTTAATATATCCGGGTTCTTCATCATTTACTTGTGGTGACCCATTTACCGATCCTCGCAACGAGCAAACATATAATACCGTACTTATTGGTGACCAATGCTGGATGGCTGAAAACCTTAATTTAGGAGAAATGATAGAAGGAACTGAAGCAATGGCGGATGATGGAGTAATTGAAAAATATTGTTATAATGATGACCCGGCCAATTGTGAAACCTTCGGCGGTTTATACCAATGGGATGAAATGATGCAATACACAAGTTCACCGGGAGTGCAAGGTATTTGTCCGGACGGTTGGTATATTCCAACAGATGATGAATGGAAAATATTGGAAGGTACAGTTGACAGCCAATATCCGGTGGGTGATCCTGAATGGGATAATGAATATCTTCGCGGCTTTGATGTCGGAAAGAACCTGAAATCTACTTCCGGTTGGACTAACAACGGCAATGGTGTCGATTTATATGAATTTACTGCATTGCCTGCGGGTGCACGCAGCGTACTTGGTTTTTTCTTCCTTGCAAGTGACTATGCTGTCTTTTGGTCTTCTACCGGTAGCGGCATAAATGCATGGTATCGTATATTAAATTATGCTAATGACCAATCACAACGCAGCAGCAATTATTATACAAGCTATGGTTTTAGTGTCCGTTGCTTAAAAGAAAATTTTACACCCGTAAACCAAGCACCTGAGCCACCCAATACACCAAATCCTGAGGAAGGCTCAGAAAACCAATCAATAGAATCTGATCTTTCCTGGACATGCACCGATCCTGAAGGCGATCCGCTTACATATGATATTTATTTTGGTACTGAAGCTACACCACCACTCGTTGCATCAGGGCAAACAGCAACAACTTATGATCCGGGTACATTAGAATCCAATACAGAATATTTATGGAAAATTATTGCCCACGACGACCATAGCAATACAACCGAAGGGCCAGTTTGGAGTTTTTCTACAATAAATGAGGAGTGGCAATGCGGCAATCCTTTTACAGATCCACGTGATGAGCAGATTTACACTACTGTGCAAATTGGCGATCAATGTTGGATGGCCGAAAACCTAAGTATCGGAACTATGATTATTGGTACAGAGGAAATGACTGACAATGGTGTAATTGAAAAATATTGCTACGATAATGACCCCTCCAATTGTGAAACTTACGGCGGGCTATACCAATGGAACGAAACGATGCAATACACTACAACACAAGCTATACAAGGCATTTGTCCAAGCGATTGGCATTTACCAAGCGATGATGAATGGAATATACTTGAAGGTACAGTTGACAGCCAGTATCCTGTCGGCGACCCTGTTTGGAATGGTTCAGGATGGCGAGGTTATGATGTGGGAGTAAAGCTTAAATCTACAACATCTTGGTACTCCGGTGGAAATGGAACAAATGATTTTGGATTCACAGCACTTCCCGGCGGTTCTCTTAGTGATGGTTATTTCCACGTTCTTACTGAGAGCGGCTACTTTTGGTCGTCGAGTGAGGGCAGCAGTACTTACGCCTGGTACAGGTGCCTAAAATATGACAACGATGAAGTATTCCGTTACAATTACGATAAGAATCATGGCCGTTCAGTTCGATGCCTGCATAATTAAAATTCAGTATTTGATAATTACTTTATTTTAAAAATTAATGTTAACTTATAAATTATACATATGAAAAAATTTTACAAAATCGGCTTAATAATTATAAGCCTTTTCATTACACAACAGATTTTTCCGCAAAAGGAAAACTTAAAAAGTATAACTGATAGTGATCAGCAGATTGAAGTTGTTGAAGGTTATAGTTTTATTTCCTCGCGAATTATTGCTGAAAACCCTGATATGTTAATTGTATTGGAATCAATATTAAACGAAAATCTTGATTTTGTCAGAGATTCTGAAGGTAATATGTTAAGAAAAATCGGCCCGAATTGGGTGAATGGAATAGGCGATTGGATAGTAGAAGAAGGATACCTAATAAAAGTATTCTCCGATAATTCTTTCAATATTGAGGGCAATGCTATTGATCCGACAAACCCGATTCAATTGGAAACAGGATTTCAATTTGTAAGTTATTTCCCTGAAACTACTATGGATGCCCTAATTGCTTTTGAAACTATTCTTAATGAAAACCTTGATTTTATCAGAAATTCACAAGGAGGAGTATTACGTAAAATTGGCCCGAATTGGGTTAATGGAATCGGTGATTGTAATTTGGGCGAAGGCTATCTTGTTAAAATGCTTGCTGATGAGATTTTAATATATCCGGGTTCTTCTTCATTTACTTGTGGCGATCTTTTTACCGATTCTCGTGATGAGCAAATTTACACTACTGTGCAAATTGGCGATCAATGCTGGATGGCCGAAAACCTGAATATCGGTACAATGATTAATGGTACAGAGGAAATGACTGACAATGGTGTTATTGAAAAATACTGCTATGATAATGATCCTTCAAATTGTGAAACCTACGGGGGGCTTTACCAATGGAACGAAATGATGGAATACACCACAACGCAAGCTGTGCAAGGCATTTGTCCGGAAGGTTGGTATATTCCAAGCGATGATGACTGGAAAATATTGGCAGGCACAGTTGACAGTCAATACCCTGTAGGTGATCCTATTTGGAATAGCATAGGTTGGCATGGTTTTGATGTCGGTGTAAATTTAAAATCCACAAGCGGCTGGTTCGATGGAGGAAATGGTAGTGGGCTTTACGGCTTTGAAGCATTTCCCGGAGGTGAACGTAGTGTAGCCGGTAGTTATTCCAATTTTACTTATAGCTCAGGGTTTTGGTCGTCAAATGAGCACGAGAATGATATTCAGGCCTGGATGCGGACAATGCTATGTTGGGAATCTATGATAGATCGAGAACCTTATCCTAAAAATTCAGGAATCTCTGTTCGTTGCCTTAAGGAATAATATTTTAGACCTGACAGGTTTTAAAAATTTGTCAGGTCGGTCTTTTTTTTATTCATAATGTGGTTTGATACCCCGACCCTTGTGTCGGAAACTAATATGTTTGCAAAGCAAACTCCATTTGATACCTCGGGGCTCTGCTTTGGGGTTATTCATTTCGGGGCTTAGTCCCTGTTGGTTCACAGCATAAGAAAAAGGATTAGCATCTTCCGAGGGTGGATGAACCCCTTTAGAAGGTTGAGGTGTTGTCTTTCAGTTCTTTTATCAGATATTTGAGAATTAAAAAAGTGAATCCAGAATCCAGAATCCAGTTTCTATTCCACAAAAACTTTCCCACACACAAAACTCTTATCTGTAATTATTCTGACAACATAATATCCTGTTTTTAAATTCAAATCAAGAATATTAACAGCTTCTGAATATTGCTTTTCCATTAAAGGCTGTCCAAGCATATTAAATAATTGAATTGTTCCGTTTTCTATTTTTTTATCAATTATGAAAAGCTTGTTTTCGTAAACATAAAAGCGGATGCTTTCAGGTTCTTGTGTTTGATCTTCAATGCCTGTCGCATTATTAAAATGTAAAACGAAGCGTTCGCGAATTTGACCCAGTTCGCTAATATTAAATGAATATTTTTCGATCTTACGCAAGTCAATCAGGCTACCGGTTTTTTTGTCTTCTAATTTTATGGAAGTTGTTTCGTCAAAGTTTTCCGATTCAATTAATTTGAAAGAGTAATTGCCGCTTTGCGTAACATCTAAACCTAAACTTACTTCAACCTTTTCATTATCAATCGGAGGCAAAGCCTGAATAGCAAAATCAACTCCATTGTCTTCAACAAGCTTAGTGTAAAGAGCAATATCGGGATTGCCTTTTAGTTTGGCTGCATCATAAGAAGGATCGAGTCCGAATGTCATATCCGGTAGAAATGCAATGCTTGTGCTATTACTTGTGTTGTTTAAGCAATTAACAATGATTTCTATACGCGAAATATCATCGCTGTTACTGTTTTTAAAAAATGTTGAAGTGCCGTGTTTTCGTGTGCTTACATTTAATTCCAAGGACTCACTTGCACTTTTAGCCATAACAATAAAACCCTGCCCGGGATCAGCATATATTGCTCCACTGGCATTATTTTTTGTTTCATAATCATTTTGACTTTCGTCCCAATAATATACTGCTTGTGCATCATCACGTAATACCGATGAATTCTGAGCGATGAAATTATTGGTAGTTTGTGCACTTGTAGTAATTGCAATAGTTGAACAGAATGGGTTACCAACAAGGTTAGCGCCGGGGTTTGTACCGGCATCTGTTTTTGTGATGGTTATAGTTCTGTTTTCAGTATATGGAACTCCGTTAAAATTAATTGTTTCCGAACCGGTGCCGGCATAAGTAATGGCATAAGCTTGCGATGGAAGAAAACTATTTTCGGTGTATGATATTCCTGTTGGATCATTCAAAATATCAAACCAAATTCCGGTATAACCGTTATAAGTTCCATCTTCATCCCACCAATAAAATTGATCATTGTTTGCCCCGGCAGTTAAATTAAGAAAAGTATTAAAAACCCTTGTATCATTTACAGGGGCAGAAATATAATGCCATTTACCCTGTGATAAATAACGCTCAACTGTTATATCACCGCTTGCAGTTCCATTAACGATGAGGGAGCCGGTGCCTGTTGCGTTGCTTTTGATTGTAAGTATTGCATAGTTTAGTACAGTTAGGTTATTACAACTGGCATTTGTGATACTGCTTATAATGGGATCATTTTCTACATCGAGGATTGTGATATTGTCATCTGCACCTGGTACATAGCCTGAATTCCAGTTGTCGGCATTGGCCCAGTCGGTGTTTGCACTCCCTGTCCAACTGTCAGAAATATAACCTTCCAGGTTGGGATAACCATTGTTATACCCTGCAGACAAAGACCAAATTGTATTGAAATCCCAGTCAGTAAAAGTGGATTGGGTTTTCATTTCGGCTGTAGTTTTGCCTGTACCGGCAGCACTAGAAGTTTGTAAACTAGCGTTTATATCCCAGAATGAATTACTTACTGTGCCATAGGTGTGGGAATACACTAATCCTCCTGCAAAATCATTGGCAGATACAGCTCCGGCGCTATAACAATTGTTAATTGTGCCGTTATACTCTGAAACCAGACCTCCAACATAATTATTCCCGCTAACTGAAGCTGTATTATAACTATTACTTATTGAGTGTGTCCAACCATAAATATAGCCAATCAGTCCACCAATATTGTCGTTGCCATGTATAGAGCCGCTCACATAGCATTCAGAAACTGTCGGGTCTTTTCCATAGCCCATCAAACCACCTGTATAGTCCTCCCCGGTAATATTGCTGTTGCTTAAGGATATATTGCTGCACGTACATTCCTCTGCATAACCAAAAAGGCCAATATTATCTTCTTCACTGTTGATATATAGTTGGTCAATTTTATAATGCTGTCCATCGTAATTGCCGCCAAAAAAGTAGTCATAATAATCATCCTCTTCGATGCCGATGGGGAGGAATCCCTCATCAGCATTCCAGCCGCTGGTAGAAGAAGCATCAATATCAGCAGTTTGATTATAGTACTGTGTCCATCTGGTTTCATCCAGGGATATCCAATAAAGGTTATTTAATGATAATATCTGATAAGGATCGCCACTTGTTCCGATGCCCGAAGGGCTTTCAGGATAGTGCTCACTTTCCTGCCACCAAAGAAAAGGGTAACCATAGTTTGTATTCGGGTTGAAACACCAGTAATCATTTGTTCCATTGGTTGTTTCATCTTCAAAATCCCAAAGGTAATAATTGGATTGCAGTTTCATATAGCGGGTTTTCCTGGCATAGGTTGAGCTTTCCGATTGCCCCGATGTTTGTGTATCATAATAAGAGTTGTTTATGTATGAGGGGCTTACTCTTTCGCCTACCAGGCCGCCAGTGTAAGTAGAGCCTGATATCCAGCCGGTACTATAACAGTTCGTTAATTCAGCATAGTATTGGTGATATCCAGCAATACCGCCAATGTAGTTAGTGCCACTTATATTGCCTCTATTGTAACAATTAATCAAGTAGGAGCCAATGCCAAAACTGTATCCACAAATCCCACCTATATAATCGGTACCTGATATTGTTCCTGTATTATAACAGAAACTGATTGTGCCGCCGAGTTCAGTAATAGTAGGGGCGCTGTTTGAACCACAGATACCTCCACTTGTACTTACAGTTGCGGTAATTGTTGCTGTGTTGTAACATTGCGTAATAATGCCATCTGTTGTGTTTACGCCAGCAATACCTCCAACAGTATTATTTCCACTGTTGTATCCTTGTTTACGGTAGCAGTTCTGAATTGTGGTGTTTTTATTAAACCCAACAATCCCACCTACAATATTGCCTCCGGTGATGGCTGAAAGTTCCAGGCCCAGGTTTTGGATGCTTGCACCATCGGTTTCCGAGAAAATTCCGATGCGTTCCTCTGTTGGGCGATTAATTTTCAGGCTGGTTATACAATGGTTTTGCCCATCATAGTTGCCTGAAAATGAATTGTCGGAATTGCCGATGGGCAGAAACCCAGCTCCGCCAAACCATCCCTGAGTAACAAACGCATTAATATTTTCAGTTTGTTCAAAATATTTCGGCCACTCGGAACTGTTTTGAGACAGCCAAAATAGTCGGGTTAAGGTGGAAATTTGATAGGGATTGTCAACAGATCCATCGCCGGAAGCTTCAACTGCATAATGATTATATCCTTCCCAGAATAGAGAGGGGTAAGCACTTGAGGAATACGGATCAATCACCCAAATATCTAATGATTCATTTCCAAAATCCCAGTTTTCGTAAGTTCCTTCCATCTGCATTTCAGCGGTAGTTTTTCCTAATCCGCCTACACTTGAACTTTGTCCGCTGGTTTCAGTATCCCAATAGCAATTGAGTATAGTAGAATTTAAACTGCCACCGGAAATGCCACCGATGTAACTGTTACCCGCAATAGCGCCTGTGCAAAATGAATAACTCACTATACTATTAGAGTTGTTACCGGAAATACCACCGGCGTAGCTAGTAGGTGAATAGCTTTGGACACTTGCTGTACTGTAACAATTTTCAATATTTGAAGACTCATTGAAGCCAACCAATCCACCTAAATTAGACGCTCCTAGAACAGAACCTGTAGAATAACAGTAACGTATTGTAGAAGATGCTGATGCTTTACCGGCAAGACATGCCGTTAAATCTGTTCCAGAAACATCAGCATTAATTATGCCTAATTTTTCAATAGTTGCTCCGGAGATATGGCCAAAGAAAGCCTGGTAATAGTCAGACCGACTGATGAATAGATTATCAATAAGATGCCCGTCTCCATCATAGCTTCCGGTAAATGGTGTTGCATTACCAATGGGAATAAATCCACTGCCGCTATTGTAAAAATCTCCCCCAGCTTCAAAATCGGAATCCAAAAAAGTGATATTAGCGGTTTGGATGAAATGTTTCGACCACAGGTCTGAATGCTCCGACAGATATTTTAGGTCATCTTTGCTAGAAATATGAAAAGGGTTTGCTGTTGTTCCTGATCCGCCGGAGAAAGGATTGCTTGCAATTGTTCGTGTGCCAGCAGGTGCTTGAATTGTTGGAGTCCGTGCTAATGCATCTACTGTTACGGAATTGCATTCTCCGTCAACGATATTTCCAAGCGTTGCTCCTGAAGAAACATCATATGTAAGCCAGAAATAATTAGTTCCCATAGCGAGTTCCTGATTTCCTGTAAAAATCATTGCACCATCAGGATTTGGGGCTACAGAGCCAAAAGATACGGAATTAGAAAAAGTTGTTGTTGAAGTATAATAAACATGTGCATTACTGATATCAGAGACGTTGCTTGTTCCGTTGGTGTTGAAAGTGATGGAACTTGCTGATAATGGATTCAGGGAACCACTTGTTTCAACTAATAAGCGA
>Ga0222695_1001221_pt1 | contig 10864 bp, 12 predicted proteins | sample AntAcemetage1398_FD_179834 | JGI IMG/M metagenome (GOLD analysis project Ga0222695, IMG submission 179834) | Saline water microbial communities from Ace Lake, Antarctica - #1398 | ecosystem: Environmental > Aquatic > Non-marine Saline and Alkaline > Saline | place: Antarctica: Ace Lake...
TGGAAAATGTGAAGGCGATACGACTACAGCGCAATCAGGTTTCCGAATGTACTTTTGGTTGTTGTCAAATGTTTCAGGTTTTAGACAAAGAAAAAACTCTAAGCAGCTTCCTTCCACTCATACCTGTGATGTAATCCGCCGACTCTTGGCAATTCCACAAGTTTACCATCCTTGGGTTTATCCTGCACAGGTCTTTTATACGGTGCGTCTTTATCAAGGCTCAAGTGATTCCGGTCATGGTGGTAATATGCAAAATACTCCTTAAGAATTTCTTTCACATGACCATCACTTAAAACAATGACATGATCTAAGCATTCTCTGCGGATGGAGCCAATAAGTCTTTCGGCAAATGGGTTTTGCCAGGGACTTTTGTATGCTGTTACAACTTGTTCAATATTCATATTTTTAATACGAGTTTTAACAACTTCTCCATAGATAGCATCCCGGTCTCTGATAATATATTTTGTTGTAGTTTCCCAGGGAAAAGCTTCCACAATCTGCTGACCTGTCCATTTTGCTGTAGGATTTGATGTGACATTGAAATGGATGATTTTCCTGCGCTCGTTATGAATGATAAAAAACACAAACAGAATTTTAAATGTCGCTGTGGCTACAGTAAAGAAATCCATGGAACAGGTGTTGAACATATGGTTTTTCAGGAAGGTTCGCCATGTCTGAGAAGGTGGTTTTGGTTTTCTCTTTGGCATATAGTTTGTCACTGTGGCTTCTGAGACTGTAAACCCTAATTTGATCAGTTCTGAATGTATCCTTGGTGCTCCCCAGGTAGGATTAGCCTTTGCAAATTTTTTTATTAGTTTCCTGATTTCAGGATCAATTTTTGATCGCCCTTTTAGTTTTGATTTGAATTTCCAGAATAGGTTGAAACCCTTTTTGTTCCATCGGATTACTGTTGCTGGTTTTACAATAATCAGAAAATCTCGCCATCTCTGACACAACAGGGAAAGAATTACCCAGAAAAGACGATCTCTATTGCGGAGCTTTGGCTGTTTGATAGATTGTTTCATAATAGCCAATTGCTGACGCATGGCCAGGTTCTCAATGACAAGGTAAGAATTCAATTTAATTGAAAAAAGCAGGATGAGTAAAGATATCATTAGAATTTCCATAGTGGTGGAAATTTATCAGGGATGTGAAAAAATGTCAAAGCTTTCAACCTGAACAGATATTTAGGATGGACAGGAAGTGGTGACAATTTAGAGGTACCTGATTGAACCGACAATCATTTTGTGAAAATATTACGAATATTATTTTTTCAAAGAGCGAAATGTAAGTTGCATTGAAAAATACTCTGAAAGCTCTCTCTCAAGGTGCTTACCGATATAGGAATTTTTGTAAAGAATCTTCAGACGATCTCTAATAATCGATTTGAGATCCGGGTGTAACTGTTTTATCTGATTGCGCGAGGTTGCGGAGTATAGAATATGATATGGCAACGTTAGCCTCATAGTTGCATAAACAACACGATGAGATTTGTGTAAAACCGCTTAAACCATAGCGTTGTGTTCATTTATTGCCAATATACTGAATTCAACTGTCAGTGATATCCAAAAAGGAATCTTTTTTCACCGTGTTGTTCACCCCATGGGAAAGCCGATGATACCCCATCTCCTTTGTTGTCAAGGGTTCGCAGTAAATGGCTACGGCTTCACCCTTGACGCCGCGGATCTGAGGCATTCACGCCAGAGGCGGGCAAGCCTCGACTTTTGCAACGTTGAGGTTAGGATTTCCAGACTTCTTTGTCTTTGTAAACACGGCCCGATTTAAAATCATCTGAGGATTGAGCCAATTTGTTTAGAATTTCTTTATCGCTCAATATCTCAATTGTTTCCATCAAAGCATCGTACCTTTGGGCCGTCATCAAAACGCTTACGGGCTCCCCGTTTTTTGTAACTGTTATCGTCGACTGATCTTCGTTCATGGTTTTTAAAATATCAAGAAAATTCCTTTTGACCTTTGTCACAGGCATAATCTTCTCTATTTCAGCCATAATACACCTCTTAAATGTTAATAATAATGACCATAATAATTCCGACGCAAATTGTTGTCAAGTGTAAACTATTTAAAAAAATCCATATACCAGTCGGCTGCTTTTTCTAAACCATCCCGCACCGAAAACTCCGGGGCGTAACCTAAAAGCGCCCTGGATTTACTGACGTCGGCAAGGGAGTGGCGGACATCGCCGGTACGAAAATCCCGGTATTGTGGCTGTAGATTTCGAATATGGGGAAACTTTTGGGAGACCTGTTCCTGTATCAGCTCAAATAGTTCACCCTATAGTTGCATAAATAACATGACCAAATGGGTTTAAAAGAAATAATTACAAGCCATTCAACCTGTTTTTAACTGTTCTGCTGGAATGAACTCTATATGGCATCCTGAAATCAGTGAAAAGCAGCCATGTTATTTACCCTACGGGAAAGCCGATGGCACTGCATCTCCAGCGTTGTCAAGGGCTTGCGGTAAATTACTACAGCTGTACCCTTGACGCCTTGGATCTGCAGCACCCTCGACTTTTGCAACGTTAGGATACAATGGGGACGTCTATGATTTTATGCGTTTAGTTTTGGGTTTTTGGGACACCCCAGTACCATCTGCCGGAGCTACCCCAGATGAACACCCAAAGGGTACCCGGTTCAACGGGGCGGGCGGGGCAGGCAGAGATCGCAGAGATCGCTGAGTTTTTATATCTTTTTATTTTCCGCTGACCCCAGAGGAGAGGCATTTTGATTGTTAAAGATTAAATTCGTTTTTAATTTCGAGCTGAATCTCTTGCAATAAGGAATGTCTTATATATAGCGTAGTTTTCAGAGGCATATCTTTAAGAATGTCCAAAACTTCTTTGGGGCTCTTCTGTCCTCGACGTATGGATCTGACGAGTATGCCAATTGTACCATGAACGTTGAACCCCATTTGTATAGCAACAAAACGAGCAGCAGCATCATCTGTAAGAAATATTGATTGAGGCCTTTGTTCCATAAGAGCAAGGGCTTCGATTTCTCCAGCATCGAGAGAGAATATTTTACACAGTGTTAAAAGTGGTTCACCAGAAGGCGGTTTCCCGGGTCGTTGAACAAAGGACAAATCCGCTTTGTTTAATGCAGATGGGCGATGTCGTTTTATTTCTTCCCAAACGGTATTGGGCAACAAAACTTCTTGAAAATCATTGAGTAAATCAAGACAACCAAGTTCATCAAGGTGTATAACAGGACCAGCATCACATACTACAGTAATTTCTGATTTAATCTTTCCCACGCAAGCCCCATTCCACATCATCACGAATAAACTTTTCCATCAGATCAGGGCGGTGGGTATCCAAAAAACGTCGTATGGCTTCTGAAAAGATGTCTTTTTCATCTCGAAACCATCCCTCTTTCACCAGCACCTGGGCCTCTTTATAAAGCTGCTCAGGTACTTCAGTTTGTATAGTTTTCATAATTTATCTTTTCTCCCTTGAAAATCAACAAGGTGTTGACTCGTTGCTCTGAAAATTATCTATTGCATCTTGAACAGGCAATCTTGATATAGTAAAAATATTAATATATTTTTTCCATGTTGTTTACGATCAAGGTGTCTAATAACATTTTAAACATTTATCATATTGCCTTTTCCTTTTGCAACCAAAAATATATGGTTCTTTATGACATCCAAATCACAGTGAAAAGGAAGGGGTCAATGAAAGAAACTGCGGGACGTCCATAATTAAGTAAATAACTCGCTGCTGAGGGGTTCATAAAATTTAATTTGTTTTTCTTTGTGAGCTCCGTGTGCTCTGTGAGATATTGTTGTGCAAGGGTTAGGCTCATACAGCTCCGCCTTGTCGATTACATTGTGTGATCGAAAATAAAGAAGATATTGGGGCTTTGGGTTTGGGTTGCTAGTCCAAGAAACTGGAAACTATATCGCTGGAAAAAAGTTGCACTAAAAAATCGTGGTTGTCTGTCGCTGTTTGTATGATAGTTTTGTAGTATGATGACTATTTAATTTGTGGATGTTTTTGCTACAAAAGATCAGGGAAATGCTGAACCGCAAAGGTTTTGGAACCGCGAAGACGCGAAGGATGCAAAGGTTTTTTTTTATTTCCTGATCGGAACCCCGGTTAAATACGCCCCAGTACGATCTCCCGGACCTACGGGGTAAACTTCGCTGTCCTTCGGAATTGAACTGGGCAGACGGACGATCAGAAAAAGAACCATGCCCTTCTGGTAGGGTATCAACGGGACGTCTATGATTTTATGCGTTTACTTTTGGGTTTTTGGGACACCCCAGTACCATCCTCCAGAGGCGGATAAATCTGCCGGAGCTACCCCAGAGGAATGACTGGAAGGTTCCACAGGGCAGGCGGGGCAGGCAGATACACGCAGATGATTTTAGATACAATGCCGGCAACTAAAGAGCAATTATAAAATATTTCTATCCGCGTTTATCTGTGTTAATCCGCGGCTAAAAAGGGTTCAGAGCAAATATGCAGGCACATAAACAAAATCAGGGGTCTCATCGATATGAGATTTGTTGACAACTAATTTTTTTATTTGGCCTCCAGTCTTTCGGTATTTTTTTTCAAACTCCTTCATTGCTTTGACCGGGCGGTTAAAAGTACCAGCTTTCACCTCAACAAGTCTGACATCATGCTCCCGGCAAACGACAAAGTCGATTTCTGTTTTGGCCTGAGTTCTGTAAAAATAGTTGGTTGTCAGAATATCTTTTTCCTGATCCAGAACATTGAAAACATAATTTTCATAAAGCGCACCGATATCGGGACGCATGTCTAAATCATGGAAGTTCTTTATTTGTAAATTGCGAATACCAGTGTCTTTGAAAAAGATTTTTCTGGTTTTGGAAATTTCCTTGTCCTTGTTGACGAAATAGGGTGGCAGCTCCTTTATGATAAAGGTCTCCTGCAAAAGTGACAGGTATTTCTTAACCGTCTGCGCCGACAGGCCAATCGTACTTTGTGCGGAAGTCAGATTAAACTGGGCACCGAGGTTGACGGAAACATATTTCAGCAGGTTGTTATACCCGTCAATATTGTCTATTCTGCCGAATTCCCTGATGTCCTTCTGAATATAGGCGCTGGCAATGGAGTCAAGCTTTTCCACCTTTGCACGCTTTCCATCGGTAAGAACAACTTCAGGATAGCCGCCATAAACCAGATATTCGTCCAAAAGCTGCAAAAAATGCCCATGATAGGTTTTCATCAGGGGAAGTACCGCATCTTTTCCGCCTTCATTGAAAAAAGATCGGATCTTGATCAGCTGGCCCTCATTTTTAAAAACCAAAAACTCATCAAAATTTAAAGGTTCAACATTAAATACTCGCTTTCGCCCGGAAAGAGAGTCTGAAAATTTATGTTTGATGCGTAAACTGGAAGAACCTGTGGCAATAATTCGGAACTTTGGAAAATGATCATGCAGCAGTTTGAGGAGGTTGGCCGGGTCCTCCAAAAGCTGGATTTCATCAAAGATCAGCAGGGCCGGTTGGTCAATGTTTATCCCCTCGAGCTTGAAGATATTTTTGAGCAGCTGGATCGAGACGGTATCAAACAGGCTCCGATACGCTTTGTCCTCAAGATCAAAAAAGAAGATTGTATCGGCGCCGTATTCAGAACCATCTGCGACCAGTCGGGTAAGTGTCGTTTTGCCGGTTTGGCGGGTGCCCAGCAGAAAAACGATTTCATGCCTTTTAAGCTGGGTCAGTATTTTCGGGGTAAGATTTCTGGGCAAAGCCATGATACCATCCTTGCTGAATGCTGCATAGCCGGAGGCTTTCATGTACGAAATTAAGGGACTATGTATTTTAGGAATAGCCTTCCGCCTTAAACTATGTTAATTTGAAACTTATCATCACATTTAACTTAGTTAAAAGTAAAAAGCAACCACACAATTATAATCCACTAAATTTTTAAATATTTCTATCCGCGTTCATCTGCCTGCCCTGTAGGTCCGGCAGATCGTACTGGGGTGTTTATCTGCGGTTAAATTATTTCTTTTTTTTGCGTCTAAACATATTCCTAATAGGGGACGTTCGTGCACAGCGTGCATAACTTCCTGTTGATCTTGTCTATCTTTCGTTTTTGAACCGCCCTAGTGGATATTTTTAACCGCCCCAGTTAAATACGCTGCGCTGTCCTTCGGAATTTCACAGGGCAGGCAAAGGCGCGAAGGGCGCAAAGGTTTTTTTTTCTTTCCTGATCGGGGTGAACCGATCAGGAAAAGAACCATGCCCTGACGGGCAGATCACTCCTTCAGTTGGTGCAAGGAAATTGTGAGCGGCGACACCCGGCGGTCATAATGTCTTTCTTGGCCATAATGGGGACGTCTATTATTTTATGCGTTGTCCCTATTAAACCCCCGGGATTAGCTAATCGGAATAGGATATGTTCTTGGAGAAGTTCGGAGGTCAGGGTTCAACGTTCAAAAAGTTGAAACAGTTAAAGGTTGATGCATTCGTAAAAAGTCAAAATATTCAAAAATCGTCCTTATAACCTATTGAAATAATTAATGGCGAAATGAATAAAATGCCATTTTTCGGACTTTTTACGAGACCGTCAAAGGTGTTCAAATATCGTTTTAATGCGATAGAAAATGGAGTGACCAAGAGAATCTACAAAAACTCCAAATGGTTCTTCATTGTTTTTTTGGAATGCCGTTGAAGCAGGCCTAACAATCTTGACATCATTTCTCTGAATGGAAGTTGTTTTGAAACAATGATCCCCCAGTGTTCTTGGCGGCTTTTTGCATGTTGATTACAAGATTTAGGGGACGTTCGTGCGGGGCGTGCACAGCCTTTATGGGTTCTATGTTCAAGGGTTCAGTGTTTCTCGGTTAAATAGTTGAATCGTCGACGCTTCCGGAACATTCTTCAGTTCATAAGTTTCTCATTTTTATTTTGAACCGCCCCAGTACCATTCTTGAACCGCAAAGACGCAAAGAGCCCCAAAACCATCTGCCAGAGCTACGGGGCCAGCGCAAAGGGTTTTATTTAAAGTCGGTATCAAAGCTTGAATTAAAATCTTATGGACATTCCATATATACACTTCTATCGACTCTAAGGTAAGCGCTTTGTTATTAAAATCTTTTCTATATGATCCAGAACATCGATAATTGTCACTCTATGCGAAGGAGAAACTTGATCATTTTCATGTTTATGGTGCGGGTAGGTACTCATATCTTTCCAATGCGGTTTATTATCCCACCTGACAATTAAATCACCATCATTTTTTTGGCAATGGTATGAGTATTTCTGGTAATCTTTAGTATGCAATTCTGTGATATATAAAAGGAGGTTTTCCTTAAGAACGGCCTTTATCTTGATGAGTTTGACAGAATCCTCGTCAATAAGTTCAAACACTTCAATATCAAGAACAATAACTGATCGTCTGAGAACGGAAATTATTTCATACAAAGCTTGAGATCCTTATATTTTCTACTCCAATCCCTGTACGCGAGCAAAAATCCCTCCCATAGTAGCAAATCATCCCATTCCTGAAAGCTTTCATCCCCTTTCTCTGTTTTTTTCTTGAAGGAAGTATAATTAGTCCCGTACTTTGACTCAAGCATCTTGATTTTGCTTTTATATAAATCCTTTTTCCCAAGTGCCTTATCAAGTAGCAATTTTATGATTTCGTTACTTCCGATATCCGCAGCAACAGAAGGCGGTATTCTTAGGGTCACCTCGTTGGTTTGATTTTTTTCCATTGCGATTCTCCTGTTATCTTAAGGGGTTATTGGGAATTTTTTCATATTTCAATTGTTGTCAACTTTACCGCGAGTTTCCTGTTATTGTCAAGAATGTTATTGGAAATTAGTAAACTGCGGGACATCCATAAATAAGTAAATAACTCGCTGCTGAGGGGTTCATAAAATTTAAATTGTCTTTCTCTGTGAGCTCCGTGTGCTCTGTGACATATGCGGGACGTTCGTGACATATGCGGGACGTTCGTGCAGAACGTGCACAACTCCATAATTTTGGTCTCACATATGCACTTATTTTTTGGGTGGGGTAAAAAAGAGTGTTTTAATTTTATTTTATTGAGAGGATTCTTTTCAGTGCTATACGATAAACTTCCATGTCTTCCCGCTTGTCGATTGCAATAACTTTAATGATATGGCCAATCTCCTGATAAACAATCCTGATTCGCTTCTTATCAGCGTACAGCTTGAAATAACCTTCAAGATTTATACCGGCTTTGTTGCCAAGAGGATCGCCGTACTTTGGATTCTGCTCCAGTTTGACAAACTGTTTCAGGACTTGTTTCTTTACGCTACCATCTAACTTGTTAAAGTCCGTATGGGCTTCCGGAATCAGCTCAACTTTCCAAGTCTGCACGGGTCAATCCCTCTGCATTTAGCAGATCATCAAGATTTACAGTTGATTTACTGCCTTTACGTTCTTTAATAATCCCGGCCAGGTAAACATGCTCAAGAATGTCTTTCGCTTTCTCGGTCCGTTCCCAGTCCTCAAAAGGGATAATTGCCGCGGTCCTATTACCTTTTACATCAGTCACAAATTGTATTTCCATTATTAACCTCCATTTAAAAAGCAGAATAATGGGGGACGTTGCTACTTAACTGCATTATTCCAGTATCTCCCACATCTCTTCATAGTTGTAAAGCAATTTCCTGCCTTTTTCCGCACACCTTCCAGCAGTTACAGGGTGAATTTTTAAAGTATCAACAACTTCATTGAATTTATAACCCATAATGGGGGACGTTCGTGCACGGCGTGCATCACTTTATACTGGATACCAGATAATTCTCATATGTTTTTTGGATTCCGTTCGTTAAGCTGACGTTAGCTTTCCATCCTAAGCCACTCAATTTTTCCACATCGAGGAGCTTTCTCATGGTTCCGTCAGGCTTAGTGGTATCAAAAACAATATGACCCTCAAAACCTATTATCTGTTTGATCATCTCACAAAGTTTTTTGATAGAGATATCCTTGCCGATTCCAATGTTTATATGTGTATTTCGGATGTCTGTTCCGCCTTCAGCCAAATCCTTGAAATCAAACCTTTCCATTATGTAAACACAGGCATCTGCCAGGTCTTCTGAATAGATAAACTCTCTACATGGTGTACCTGAACCCCACAACCGGACTACCGGCGAGACAAAATTATTGATTCTTGATTGTTGATTGGAGGGTGCAACTTTAAAACCTAAATCTGCTTTTATGTCTTTCGGGATCTTCAGGGACGTTCATGCAGAACGTGTATAAGTCCAATTTTTGTTATTGATAATGGAACATCCATTAGTTTATTGGTTGCTGGCAAGGGCTGAATGCTGAATTCGCAAGAATTTATTGCAAAAAAAATTTCCAGGCCGGAATCACCCTGACATTTTTCGGAATCAGTTTCGGGTCCCAATCATTCAAAATCAACGCCGTGTCTGCGTCCGGCGATGCTTTTTGGCCCTCTTCCAGTCCCGACAATTCACGTCGGGCCGTATCGGCCGTCTGGACACTGTAAGAAACATTGATTAGATGGTGCTGTGCATCCTTTTCATAGAAAAAATCAACTTCCTTGCTGCCCCTGTAATAGAATATAGAATCGACGTCTGTACACGTTCTCAGGTGAAGATAGACGGCATTTTCCAACTTCCTCCCGATATTTGCCTCCGGATCGGCTGAAAATGACCGCATGATACCGTTGTCAATGACATAATACTTCGAGGGATTTTGCTGCTGAACCCGAATGGAAGAAGCACGCTTCTTGGTTCGAAAGAGAATATAGGCATCCAGCATGTATTCCAGATATTCATAGAGAGAATTTTTAGAAAGTGAAACGCCCTGGGATTTCAGGTCCTGAAAAAGCTTGTTGGCGGAAACCAGTGTAGCGGCATTTACCATAAAGTGTTTTAAAAGATATTTTAGAAGAAACTGATTTTTTAGGCCGTACTGTTCGATCAAATCCTTGTACAGAATCAGGTCGGCATACTCCTCGAGGATTTTTCGCCGGATTTGGGAATCTTCGGTTTTGACGACTTCTGGAAAGCCGCCCCATAAAAGATATTCATGGAAGGCATTTTGAACCCTGGCTTCCGACTCAGTCGAATATGGCGTATATTCGATTTTCTTATAGTCCAGCAACTCCTTGAAGCCCAGTGGGAATACCTCGTAATGAATTCCCCTTCCCCTTAGAGTCGTGGCAATATCTCGCGATAGCATTCTGGACGAAGAACCGGTCAAATAGATTCGGATACGCTCCGTATCGTAGATCCGGCGTATATATTTCTCCCAATTCTCCACCTGATGAATTTCATCTAGAAACAGGTACTTTGTTTTGTCAATATTGTCCGGGTACAATTCATTGTAAGTCCGGAGTATCAGATCCATATCGCTTAAATGCACCGGAAAAAGACGGTCATCTTCAAAATTAAGATACACAATCCGGTGTTTTTCAACACCTTCTTCCAGAAGGCGACGGATGGTTAGAAACAAAAGACTGGTTTTTCCACTTCTGCGTATCCCGCTGAGGGTGATCACCTTTTTCAAATCCAAAGGCAGACGCAGGGCGCGATTAAAAACATCCGGGAGAGGTGCGGAATGAAAATCAATTAGAATATGTTTTAATGTTTCCTTATTCATAGAGATACTTTTAGACTATAATTCCCCTATTATCAAGGACATTTTCCATAGATCGGAAATCAGATGCCGGAGGTCGGAGATCAGAGATCAGAGATCGGAGTAATAGGGGACGTTCGTGCACAGCATGCATAACTTCCTGTTGATCTTGTCTATCTTTCGTTATTGAACCGCCCTAGTGGATATTTTTAACCGCAAAGGCGCGAAGGGCGCAAAGGTTTTTTTTTATTTCCTGATCGGGGTGAACCGATCAGGAAAAGAACCA
>Ga0222695_1001229_pt1 | contig 10829 bp, 5 predicted proteins | sample AntAcemetage1398_FD_179834 | JGI IMG/M metagenome (GOLD analysis project Ga0222695, IMG submission 179834) | Saline water microbial communities from Ace Lake, Antarctica - #1398 | ecosystem: Environmental > Aquatic > Non-marine Saline and Alkaline > Saline | place: Antarctica: Ace Lake...
CATAGCACCAATCGAGTTTCTTACATATTGAAGGTCGTCATTCAAGATTTCAGCAACAACTTCAGTCATATCAGGAGTTTCAGGATTAATAAAGCTTGAAACAAATTGGAATCCTGGTGCAATATCAATTGTTTGTGCGGCACCTCCTTCAACTGTTAAAGTTACAGGAATATAAGAAATTTTGTTTTCAGGATCATTACTAAAAACTACGATGTCAGCAACATGAGTACCAGCTTCAACACCGGTAGCATCAAAATTAACACTTACATCTTCAGTTCCTGCAGGAACTACCATTCCGGTTGCAGGATCAACAGTTAACCAGTGGACTATTGGTTCGCCTACTAAGTTAGCTCTAATATTCCAGTTGTTTGGAAGGTCTGGATTGGAAGAAAGATGTCCCCAACCTACACCAGTTTTCAACCAGTCTCCGTTTGGATCATTTGGACCGGCATCACAACCGGGAACAAAAAGATCTGCTGCTTGTTGTGTGAATGAATATCCAACCCAAAGGTCTCCACCATTAATTGTTAAAGGTTCATCAAGTTCAATAAGGTGCCAGCTTGCAGCGGCTGGGGTGAAATCTTGTTCAACCAAAAGCGAGCCAGGTGCAATATCGGTTCCCATTCCATAGACTTTCAACTTAAAGTTTTCACCAAGATCGTTAATGAAAACAAAAACTGAAGTTAATTGCATACCTGCATAAGGACCGGTCATAGAGGCCGGATACATAGCCGCAACTTCTGCATCGATAGGAGCAGTAGTCCAACCAATAGCTGAATTGTTTTCATCATCATAATTCAATGTTACTTCATCATCAGTAGCAGTAGGACTTTGTGAGTTACCAGTAGCAATAGCCGAGCATGATAAATCAAGAACATGATTTGAAGGAGTTTCACTTGGTATAATCGGTGTACGTTCATCACCAACATTATATATAACAGCAATTTCAAAATCAAGATCAATAGCTCCGATATTTCCAACTGTTAGTGTTTGAGTTGCTGTTTGCCCTTGATTTAAAGTTTGTTCAAACATAAAGGGTTCTAAGGTAATAATCGGGTCTTGTGGAATTGCAGTTTGACTGTATTTCACATCATCAATATAATATTTTGGTACATCTGTTGGAAAAGCTGCGTCAGCACCTGCATAAAAGTCTATAGCACCTAATTGATTAGCACCGGCAGCACCCTGTGCTTGTAAACTCCATTGCCATTCTTTATAGAACACTCCATCAATGTATAGTTGTGCAAAGTCATTATCAAGATCAATTTTCTGTTCAAAATAGATCCATGTATCATGTAAATAGGTATAATCTTCAAGTACTTCACCTGCTATATTGAACATACAAGTTCCATCAGTATGGAAATACATTTCATTTGCCCATTCAACTCCGGGAGATTCCATATGTTGGAAATTATAATAAGCGGAGTAACCGGCTGGAACATACATATAGAAATTTACATCATATTCTCCAGAAACTTTATCACCGAGTTTCCAAAGTAAGTCTGTTGCACTAACGGCATCATCAACGAGAACTGATTTTGAACCACTCATTGCAACATCTTCGCTAATCATTCCATCTTCGCCACCACCTGGTGTTCCGCTCCATGTTGACCACCACTCAGGATTTTGCTCAGCAATATATCCACCTGTGGTATATGCTTCGAAATTATCTTCGTAAAGGGCAGTTACTGCAACAGAATAATTTACATCATCTAAATAATATTTTGGTACATCACCTGGATTAGCGGCATCAGCACCTGCAAAAAAGTCAATACCACCTAATTGGTTTGCGCCGGCAGCTCCCTGCGCTTGTAAACTCCATTGCCATTCTTTATAGAATTCTCCATCAATCGAAATTGTTGCCAGATCATCATCAAGATTTATCATGTGTTCAAAATAAATCCATGTGTCATGAATGTAAGTATAATCTTCAAGTGTTTCACCTGCGATTAAAAATTTACAAGTTCCATCGGTATGGAAATACAATTCAATTGCCCATTCAACTCCGGGAGATTCCATGTGTTGGAAATTATAATAACCGCAATAACCTTCAGGAATATACATGTAGAAGTTAACATTATATGCACCTGAAACTTTATCGCCGAGTTTCCAAATCAGGTCACTTGCACTAACGGCATCATCAATGAGAACTGATTTTGAGCCTGTCATTGCAACGTCTTCACTAATCATACCATCTTCGCCACCACCTGGTGTTCCGCTCCATGTAGCCCACCATTCAGGATTTTGTTCAGCAATATATCCACCTGTGGTATATGATTCAAAGCTATCTTCGTAAATAGCTGTTGATGGTCCTGATCCTCCAGTTGCTACTACGAGATCGTCAATCATAAAGACAAATGCGTCAAAAGAAACACATTGAATAGCAATATAAACATCTTGACCGGCATAAGCACTTAAATCGTAACTGTATTCAGTCCATGCAACAGGTGCTTCAACAGGTGTTCCTCCTGAAATAACTGAAAAATCAGCAGGATCATTAGTTGATGTAGAAACAGCTACATTAAATACTTCAAGGCCATAATCAGCGGTATATGATTTTGCCCAAAAAGTGAATGATGCACCATCTTCTAATCCTAATTGAGGAGTGATGAACCAGTCATTGTTTCCAATACTTCCACTTGGAACAGAGGCAAAACAAGCCCCAAATTGTTCACCTGAGTGAGGTTGAATTTCAAGGTCATCAGTCATGGGAGGTACTGTGTTGGCAGGATCAAATACTATATAAGCCATTTCAGCATATGAATTAGGGAAATCAATTCCTGTAAAACCATATGTAGGAAGCCCGTCAACATCTGCTACAGTCCAAGGTGAAAAGTCGAAAGTAAATTCAACTTCTTCTTCAAAATCAATTTCCGTATTACTTGCCATAGGGATTAAAGCATCAGATTTTGTCATGGTTTGAGGTTGAAGATCAGATTTTACACCCCTGTTTTTTTGCGCAGTTTGTGCAAAAATAACTCCTGAAGTAAATAAAACCGTCAGAAGAATTAAAAACAATTTGTTAAGATTTTTCATAATTAAATTTTTTTGTTAATACTTAGTTTATTTTTAAAACAAAATTATAATAAATTTCATTACAAACAACAATTATTTTCAATATTGAATTATTGTTTACTTTTAATTCCATTATGATTTATTACAAGTTGCTTTATAGTGAATTAAAATATTTGCCTTGCCATATATTTTTTTCCGATAATTTTTTTTCAATCATATTTAGAATTTGATCATTTCTAAATAAACCCCAATTTGGCCCTACAAGAAATCTTGGCGGAACTTCTCCGGCAAAGCGTTCTATTACAATATTCGGACTAAGATAAGAAATAAATTCACATACAAAATCAATATAATCATTTAGTGAAAAAAGATTGAAAGACTCGGGATTTTTGGAATATTCAACAGCCATTTGTGTTTCTTTAATTATTTGTAATTGATGAAATTTTATATTATTTAAAGGTAATTTAGATAAGATTGAAGCTTCATTCATCATTTCCTCGCGCGATTCGCCGGGAAGTCCGAAAATTACATGCCCTCCGGTTTTAATGCCAAGATTTGCCGTTTTTATGATTGCTTCAACACTTTGTTCAAAACTATGGCCGCGATTTATTCTTTTTAATGTATGATCATAGCAGGACTCAATTCCATATTCGATCATAATATAATATGACTCTGACAGTTTACGTAAAAACTCAAGCTTCTCATCGTCAACACAATCAGGCCTTGTGCCTATAACTATTCCTATAATTTCAGGAAATTGTAAACTTTCGATATAAATTTGTTTTAGCCTGGATATTTCTGCATAAGTATTTGAATATGGTTGAAAATAAGCAAGATACTTATTTGCTCTTCTATACCTTTTTCTATGAAACTCTATCCCTTCGATTATTTGTTGACGAACAGATTTTTTTGAATTACAATATGATGGGTTAAAAGCATTATTATTACAATATGTACACCCTCCGATTCCAAGTTTACCATCACGATTTGGGCATGTAAATCCGGCATCAATACTCAATTTTTGAACCCGTTCACCAAAATGCTTTCGAAAATAATTTGAATAAGCATTAAATCTTCTAGCATGTCCCCACGAATATTCCATAAGGTAATTTTTTATTATGCAAAAATAAGTAGTGTTTTCTTAAATTGTTAATTAATCTTTCTTCATTATTCAATTTTTAAAACATGTTGAAAAAGTAATTATCAATTTTTAGAATGAAATGTTTTTACAACAATCAGGAAAACAATATTGTAAAACAATTGTGCAACTATTATATGATTATTATTGTCATAAGAAAAAGAAAACATAAATTATGAGTTATAATAATAGGTGCCTTTATATAATTACGAAAATCTCTAATTATCTTTAAATATGTATTTTACCTATTGAATTCAAAATAGTTTTAATTTCAATTATCAATAACCATGGAAGGAATCGAAAAAAAGGAGAGAATTGAAGACAATTTTTCAAAGGCTGTTAGGGCAGGCAAAAGAACTTATTTTTTTGATATTAAGACCTCTAAATCAGGCGGGTATTATTTAACAATCACAGAAAGCAAACGGCGTTTTAATACTCATGAAGGCAAATTCTTTTACGAAAAACATAAGATATTTTTATATAGAGAAGATTTTGAGAAATTCAGGAACGGTTTAGAAGATGTTATTGAATATGTAAACAACGAAGAAGATTCCATATTAGAGGCTGAGGGTAAAATGTTCATTGAAGATAATATTGAAAACACTCAGCATGAGGATAATGAATTTTACGATTTTAATTCTGATATTAAAAAAGTCAATTAGAATTTAATCACTCTTTAAAATTTCATCTTAATTTGCTCTTTTAAAAAAAAGGAGATTGCTAATTTATTTGTTTTACTGAAACTATCTGTGGTTTAAAGGATTAATAATCATTTAAAATTATTCCAGAGGAATTATTTTTATATATTTTCCTATTTGTTCCTAGAAATTGTAATTTTGTAGAGAATAAGAATTGTTAAAATTAAAAGTGTTTATAAATAATTAATTCTTTTACAATACAATATGGGGAAAGTAATTTCAATTGCAAATCAAAAAGGAGGTGTAGGAAAGACTACAACAGCAATAAATCTTGCTGCAAGTTTTGCCGTACTTGAATATAAAACAATAATTATTGATGCTGACCCTCAGGCTAATGCCACCTCAGGAGTTGGTTTCGATCCAAGAAATATTAAGACAAGTATTTACGAATGTATAATTGATGGTGTTGATCCCAAGAATATTATTCTTAATACAAAAACTCCGTATCTTGATATTCTCCCTGCACATATCGACCTGGTTGGGGCCGAAATCGAAATGATAAGCTTATCAAACAGGGAGTTTATGATGAAAAAAGTAATTGATAAATTCAAGGACGATTATGAATTTGTAATCATAGATTGCTCACCTTCATTAGGATTGATTACTGTTAATGCTCTCACGGCTGCCGATTCTGTTATCATTCCGGTTCAATGCGAATACTTTGCTCTCGAAGGATTGGGAAAATTATTGAATACTATCAAAATTGTACAGTCACGACTTAACAAAACTCTTGATTTTGAAGGCATTTTACTCACAATGTTCGATTCAAGACTAAGATTGTCGAAACAAGTTGTTGAAGAAGTTAAAGTTCATTTTCAGGAAATGGTTTTTGATACCATTATTAGTAGGAATACTCGTTTGGGCGAAGCTCCATCTTTTGGAGAGACCATTATTATGCACGATGTCAGCAGCACAGGTGCAATAAACTACCTGAATCTTGCACGCGAAATTCTTCAAAAAAATAAAATGACCAACATTCCCTATTCAGAAAATTAAACAAAGCAATATATGAAGAATAAAAAAAAGGTCTTAGGTAGAGGACTAAGTGCAATTTTGGAAAGTCCTGATACGGACATTACTTCAAGCGATATTTCCGGCAATTATGTTGTTGGAGCGGTTGCAAATATAGAGATAGAAAAAATTGAACCAAATCCTTTTCAACCTCGAAATTTGTTTAATGAAGATTCTTTAAATGAATTAGCCGAATCTATAAAAACTCAGGGAATTATTCAGCCCTTAACTATTAGAAAATTAGGCTTTGATAAATACCAACTTATTTCGGGTGAACGTAGGCTGAGGGCTGCAAAAATTGCTGAATTAATTGATGTTCCTTGCTTTATCAGGGTTGCAAACGATGAACAAATGCTTGAAATGGCACTTGTTGAAAACATTCATCGCGAGGATTTAAATTCTATAGAAATTGCAATAAGTTACCAGCGTTTAATTGAGGAGTGTCAACTGACACAAGATGAGCTTAGTAAAAGAATTGGAAAAAATCGTTCAACTATTGCAAATTATTTAAGATTACTTAAACTTCCGGCTGAAATTCAGATCGCACTTCGAGATAATACAATTTCTATGAGCCATGCTCGAGCCATTATAAATATTGAAGGCACAAAAAATCAAATAAATATCTTAAAGAAAATCATCAAAAATAATCTATCCGTACGCCAAGTAGAAGATATTGTGAGAAATCTTGAAGAACAACCTATATCAGAAATAAAGCAAACTAAACGGGAGGAGCTACCTTTAAAATATAAGAACTTTAAAGCAGACTTTATCAACAAAAACAATCACAGACTCAATATTAAACGAAACGAGAAGGGAAAAGGGCGACTAATGATTTATTTTAAATCAGATGAAGAATTAGATAAAATTATTTCGTTTTTTGAAGAATAGATTATTGTTAAGTAAACACTTAATTCCATAATAATATAAAAGAATAGGAAGCGTTGTTTTTATACAATGTTTAATAACTTTAAGGTTAAATATTAATAAGTGAATTAAAAAAGTAATTTCTAAACCCTTGAATTTAAAAACTGCTACTTGCCGGAAGAACTTTCTGATTTCTATCTTGATTTGCTTATTATTTTCACCAATACTTTTAAATGCGCAGGATACTGAAGATGTAAAAAGTAAAGTTCAAAAAGAGCATTCTCCCAAAAAGGCAACTCTATATTCCATGATTTTGCCGGGATTAGGCCAGGCATATAATAAAAAGTACTGGAAAATTCCAATAATTTATGCAGGTTTCGGTGTAATGGGATACTTTATGGCTTTCAATTCAACTGAATATCGAAAATTCAGGGCTGCTTATAATTTTGAACCCAGCGGTACTGATACCATTCCTCCAAATGATTATTATTATAGGTATGATAAAGATGCATTAGGAAGGGGAAGGGATGATTACCGAAGGAACCTCGAATTCACATACATTCTTACAGGAATTTGGTATATTTTAAATATCGTCGATGCAAGCGTCGATGCTCACTTATTTAATTATGATATTAGCGATGACCTTTCATTAAGGATTGAACCTGTTATACATCAACCCAATTTATTCGTTGAACCTAAGCCCGGAATTAAAATCACTTTTAATTTTTGACGTGAAAAATTAATTTGTTTTTAGGGCATTTTTATAATGACCTTTTTTGGCATGGAGAAAATATTTTTCTTAGAACAATAAAAATCATTGATTTTAATTTAATTTTGCGTAAAATAGAATACTTTTAAAGCAGTAAGAATTATGACTAATTGTCAGAAGTAATAAGAGTTTTTTTAAGGAATGATTATTGATTGAGATGAAATTCAATTAATATATAAAAGTCATTAATAAATAACAAAAAAAAAATTAAGATAATGAGTTTTTTATCACAATTTTTAGGAAATAAATCAAACAGAGATTTAAAAGAAATTACTCCAATTCTAAAAACAACAAAAGAGGCTTATGAAAAAATCAAGACTCTAAGTAATGATGAATTGAGAGCTAAAACTTTAGAGTTTAAAGAAAAAATTTTAGGTTTTATTGAAAATGAAGAAAATCAAATCAAAGAAATAAAGCAAAAGATTGAAGCTGATCCTAATATGAATATTGATGAAAAAGAAAAACATTATCAATACATTGATCAGCTTGAGAAAGAAAGCTATGAGAAATCACAGGAAATATTAATGACGATTTTGCCTGAAGCTTTTTCGGTAATGAAAGAAACTGCAAAACGGTTTTCTGAAAACGAATTTGTTGAAGTTACCGCCAACCAAAGAGATAGAGATTTATCAGCCGTTCGTGACAGCATCAACATTGTTGGTGATAAAGCAAGATATAATAATTCATGGATTGCCGGAGGCACTATGATTGAATGGAATATGATTCATTACGATGTACAACTTATCGGTGGGATCATTCTTCATCAGGGAAGAATTGCTGAAATGGCAACCGGCGAAGGGAAAACTCTCGTTGCAACATTACCGGTCTATCTTAATGCTCTTCCCGGAAAAGGTGTTCATATTGTTACAGTTAACGACTATCTTGCAAAACGTGACTCTGAATGGATGGGAATTTTATACGAATTTCATGGCCTAAAAGTCGATTGTATCGATAGACATCAGCCTAATTCAAACGAACGCCGGGAGGCTTATTTGGCTGATATTACTTTTGGTACAAATAATGAATTTGGCTTCGATTATCTGAGAGATAATATGACAGGAAATCCTGATGAATTGGTTCAACGAATACATAATTATGTAATTGTTGATGAGGTTGACTCGGTTTTGATTGATGATGCCCGAACACCTTTAATTATTTCAGGTCCAACTCCGAAAGGCGATAAGCACGAATTCGATGAACTAAAACCCAATATTCTAAAATTATATAATGCTCAGCGAAGTTTGGTAACTAAATTGCTTGCCGAATCTAAACAAATTCTAAATTCCCCCGGACTTTCATCCGAAAATGAAAAAAAGGGTGGAGAACAACTTCTACGTGCTTTCAGAGGTTTGCCGAAAAATAAAGCTTTAATTAAATTTCTGAGTGAACCGGGAATGAGAGCTTTGCTTCAAAAAACCGAAAATTTCTATATGCAGGAGCAATCAAAACACATGCACATTATTGATGATGAATTATATTTTAATATCGACGAAAAAAATAATTCTATCGACCTGACTGAACAAGGTATTGATTTGATCACAACTTCTTATGAAGACAGCAACTTTTATATTATGCCTGATATCGGATCTGAAATTGCCGATCTTGAAAAATCTAACTTATCTGAAGCAGAAAAAAATTCAAAAAAAAGCGAAATGCTTGTTGATTTCTCTATTAAATCTGAAAGAATTCATACTGTTAATCAATTGTTGAGGGCTTATACACTTTTTGAAAAGGATGTGGAATATGTTATGATCGAGAATAAAATTAAAATTGTTGACGAACAAACAGGCCGTATCATGGAAGGTCGTCGCTATTCTGATGGATTACATCAAGCTATTGAGGCAAAAGAAAATGTGAAAGTTGAGGCTGCTACCCAAACTTATGCGACAATTACGCTTCAGAATTATTTCAGAATGTATAAAAAACTTGCCGGAATGACCGGTACTGCCGAAACCGAAGCCGGAGAGTTATGGGATATTTACAAACTTGATGTGATAGTAATTCCGACAAATAAACCCATTATTCGTGACGACAGACAGGATTTGGTTTATAAAACAAAACGTGAAAAATATAATGCCGTCAGCGATGAAATACTTAGTTTAGTTGAAGCCGGAAGGCCAGTTTTGGTGGGTACAACTTCGGTAGAGACTTCAGAGTTGTTAAGTCGAATGCTTAATCGTAAAAAGATTAGTCATAATGTTTTAAATGCAAAATTGCATCAAAAAGAGGCTGATATTGTTGCAGAAGCCGGTATGGCCGGAAAAGTTACCATTGCAACAAATATGGCAGGTCGTGGAACGGATATAAAGCTTAGCAAAGAAGTTATAAAAGCCGGAGGTTTAGCAATTATAGGAACCGAAAGGCATGAATCAAGGCGAGTTGACAGACAGCTTCGCGGACGTGCCGGACGACAAGGCGACCCGGGAAGTTCGGCGTTTTTTGTTTCTCTCGAAGATGATTTAATGCGAATGTTCGGATCAGAGAGAATTGCAAAGATAATGGATAGGCTTGGCCTTTCAGAAGGTGAAGTTATTCAACATTCTATGATTACGAAATCCATTGAACGTGCTCAGAAAAAAGTTGAAGAAAATAACTTTGGAATTAGAAAACGACTCCTCGAATACGATGATATTATGAATTCGCAACGTGAGGTGATTTATAAAAAACGAAGACATGCTTTATATGGTGAACGTCTTGCAATAGATGTTTCAAATATGATGTTTGATGTAATTGAACAAACCATAATTGATTATCAGGATAACAAAGATTTTGAAGGATTTAAAATCGAAATGCTTAAAGTTTTTGCATCTGAAGTTTCTTATTCGGAGAAAGAATTCTTTTCATTATCTACAGAAGAAATTACTGATAAACTTTTCGGGGAGATTTTTTCAAATTATAAATTAAAATCAGAAAGAATTGCTCAAAAAGCTTTCCCCATTATTAAAGAAGTTTATGAAAATAATTCTCAATATGAGCATATTGCTATTCCGGTAACAGATGGAGTGAAAACCATGCAAGTTGTGGCTGACCTGAAAAAAGCTTATAACGACAACGGAAGAGAAGTTTGCCTTGCCATCGAAAAAGGTATTACACTTGGGATGATTGATAATTCATGGAAGGAGCATTTACGCGAGATGGACGACTTGAAACAATCGGTACAAAATGCAACTTATGAACAAAAAGACCCATTATTGATTTATAAATTTGAATCGTTTGAATTATTTAAAACTATGGTTCAAAAAATCAACAAAGAAATCGACTCATTCCTTATTAAAGGTAATTTACCGACTCAAGACCCAAATGATATTAGTGAGGCCAGAACCCGTAAATTGGA
>Ga0222695_1001230_pt1 | contig 10827 bp, 5 predicted proteins | sample AntAcemetage1398_FD_179834 | JGI IMG/M metagenome (GOLD analysis project Ga0222695, IMG submission 179834) | Saline water microbial communities from Ace Lake, Antarctica - #1398 | ecosystem: Environmental > Aquatic > Non-marine Saline and Alkaline > Saline | place: Antarctica: Ace Lake...
TAGCACCGTCGTCGTCGGTAACCGTAAGGACGACGGTGTATGTGCCGGGTGTGTTGTAGGTATGGGAAGTCGTTACACCGCTGCCGTTACCATCACCAAAGTCCCATCCATACGAGACGATCGAGCCATCCGAGTCGCTTGACCCAGACGCATCGAAATTAACCACCAGCGGCGGTACACCCGAAGTTGGATCGGCCGTGAAGCCGGCCACCGGCGGTGTGTTAGAGGGAAGCTGATAGGGAAGCCCGTATATAGAACATCGATCTCCACCGATAAATACAAGATCGATGGCATCCCCGCCCGGGGTTTGAACATCTAAAGTGACAGTGGCCTCCGCCGGAAACTCGAAATCAAACCCGTCGAACCACGGCCCCCACATGGAAATGTCAAATATAATCTCTTGAGGATTGGAGGTGTCTAAAATATCAGATCCCTCTATACTCACCGGCGTTATACCGATCAGCGGCATATCTGAAACCATGCTGCCGGTATAACTTCTCGATCCACTGAATCCCGCCATAGCCCTCAAGTGCCACACATTGCCTTCTTTCCACAGAAAAATCCCATCCTCTGCCGCCGGATCATAGGTCGGCACTCCATACGGGTTACATTCGGCTGAAGTATCGTTTACGGTGACCGTCACGGTTGCAGTATCAGTGCCGCCGTTGCCGTCATCAATCGTATAGGTAAAGGTGTCCGTACCTGAAAAACCCGTCGGTGGTGTGTAGTCGATAAAGTCGTCACTTGGATCAACCGGCGAAGCGTTATCATTGACGCTGGCCGTACCCCCCTGGTCGGTCGGGCTCTGAACTGCAGTTATGGTCAGCATATCAAGATCCGGATCACTGTCATTGGCCAGAACGTCCACGGTAGTGGCGATGTCCACATCCGTACTGGCGCTGTCATCCACTGCCACCGGCGGGTTAGAGCCACCCGAAGGTTCCACAACACGAATGATTTGATCAGCGGGAATATTTTCTATCGTCTGAATGATGCCGCTCGGCCAATGTATTTCTAAAACCTGGACGGTTGTGTTTTGCCCGAGGCCAAAGTGGATACGCGTGTGATTTTGTGAATATCTGTGCATACCACCACCCTGCTCACGCAACTGAGTCACACCCCCTGCAGTTGCAAACACGCGGGCACCAATGCCGTCTCTATTGGAAAGCGTGCCCTGCAAATCGATTTCAAGCCAGTGATTAGCATTTCCTTGATTTTTAAATAATTGAATAGGGCCTAGATGATCAAAAGGCGGTGGATACATTCCATTTGTCACGAACAGATCCAGAAAACCATCACGGTTGTAATCCGCGGTGACTACAGCATCTCCTGCTCCCAGAAGGGTCCCTTCTGCCCCACCTGCATTAGCGACTTCGGTAAATATTCCATTTCCGTTATTCTCCCAAAGAGTATTGGGAGCATTTGCAACCCTGAAAGAATTGACAACATAAATGTCCAAGTCCATATCATTGTCAAAGTCACCAGCAACAACACTTCTTCCAGGCATAAAAGTGTTATTGATACCACTTTGCGGTGTCTTATTTTCGAATTCAGATCCATTGTGGAGATAAAGAGTGTCATTAGGTTGTTCTACCGGATCAAATCCAATCCTGTTAAATTCGGTTATCGAATTTTCGGTTTCAATGATGACTCTGAAAAGAAATTTTTCGTCAATAGAGTTTGAAGAGTAAATTTGCCATTCATTTAAACCCACATCAAAACCGATATAAACACCATCATCTACTCCCGGTTCATGAGGATAAATGCCATGCACTTGGGGATCAGTGGGCGAAAGCTCAAAATAAATAGGGATTCTCGGCCAAAAGCCCCATATTCTCGGGTCATCCGGATCAATGTCTGATGGAAAGTCTCCAGGAAGATGCCCCGAAGACCCAATGATTATGGGTGTATCTATATCACCAGACTTTACTCCAATCAAAATTTGAATATTGCCGCCATTGGTTTTGAATGTTATCCCTTTTTCACACCCGCACAGTTCGGTTATAATATTCGCTGCTAATTTATTGGGCGTTACCAGCATGGCGTCTTCTTCTCCTGCAACTCTTGTCATATAAAGATCCGGGAGAAGATCACCGTTAAAATCTGCAAAAGCTACATCAGGAGTCCATCCTGTATAAAATGGGAATAGTTCATTCCGGTAATCTGTGAATGGAAAAGTCGTCATATCGTAAACATAGCTTGGATATGGGTTGCCATAAGGTATAAAATCCATTATCCCGTCGCCTGTAAGATCGGACAATATGGAAAATTCGGAAAACTCAACTTCAATTCCTGCCTGGGAATTTATATTTTCAAACAACCCATCCCCATTTTGTCGAAATAAGGCAGGGCCGTTAAGACCACTTTTTGGATATCCATCCATATAAACATCTAAATCCCCATCCCTATCGAAATCCAGCCACGTAGCCCCGCGCCCTCGATTTGCTTGATAAGAGAGTCCGTATTCTTCAGAACGTTCGTAAAGGATTCCATTATCGTTTACATAAAACGGGTGTTTCTGCTTGTTAGCACAGATCAGCACATCCTGATCTCCATCATTGTCAAAATCCGCCCAGGCAGCGCCATGAGTGTCAAGATGCCCTAGGCTATAATCCCAAAAACTAGCAGTAATATCTTCAAATGTGCCGTTACCCTTATTAAGATATAGGCTCGGTTCTAACGCTTCATGATTGGTAACTAATATATCAGGATAACCATCACCATTATAATCCGCCCATGTTGCACCCCAGGTAGGTCCGGTATAAGTTAGACCTGCCTCTTGTGTGCTCTCTATAAATCCTATCTCAGCCCCCGCAAAAGTTGTTAGGGTTGCTGATGATAGGAACATAAATAAAACTATGCGAAAAAGATTACGGCTATAAAAAGAATTCTTAAGAAATAAGGATATATCAATCCTTTTTTGAAGAGAGTTTATTTTAGATGCCATTAGATAGTCCTCCCGTGCATGTTTATAAGTATAACATTAACATTGTCTTTTTAATAAATTTAGTTTATACCATAATTGCTTTTAACTAATTTAGGGCAGTGTATTTTCTGTTTAAGTGTAATGCAAAATTCATACACAATTTTTAAGCTTTTTAATAATTTTTCAATAATTTCAATTTAAACTATAATATCAATATGTTATTAAATAAAAGGGCGTCAAGAAAAGATTTATTAAAGGAAATAAATCTGATATTATGTAATTTAAGTTATGAAATATAAGTAATACAAACCACAATGTGGTATTTATTACATAATCTGGCAGTATAAAATTTTTGTGTCAATCACATGGCTAAGATACTTCTCAGATTTTTCTTTCTCTTATACTGTACCAAAAGATTTATAAAATTGTCAAAGAATGGCAGAATTATTGGCAAATTTTGTCACAATACTTGCGAACTATCAATTCTGGCAATTCTGGCATTTAAGCTAACTAATTGAATTTTAATTATTATTTCATTTATTAATAAATTTTTTTAATCTTGCATGATTTTTGCATTAATAATTTTACTCTTAATGGCTAAGAACATTGGATGCCGCATAAAGAAAAGGAAACAAACAAGTGTTTTTTTAGATAACACCCTTATATTATTCTTTAATATCATCTGTCATCTTGTATGTGGGTATTTTGCCTGCTCATATGGCATTGAATTTATATAAAAAATTTCAACCGTAATATAAATTATTACTTTTTGCTTAAGGTATTTGATCGGAGCATGAATCATAGAGGCATAAATTGTCTTAATCGCAACTATAATCAGATAATTAGAGGGATTATGCTAATTTTTTTAATCGAAATTTAACATAAATATAAATGCAACTCCAGAACAACATCCTCATAAGAATGGATTCTTTAGGGGTTGTGGAAAGGTCTTAAGGTGTTACTATGAAAAAACAAGTAGTTAAAAGTGATAGAAAAATATGGATTGCTCTAGTTTTCTGTATGATAATTTTTATAGTTGACAAATCTGCACAAGCTGTACCTCTCATATACCATCACCATGTACATAGTTTTAATCATTCAGGATGTAAACACGCCATTGAAATGAGTGCCTCTTTAGTGGCAGATGCTTGGACACAATCCTGCGTGGACGACGATCCTGAATATAGTAGCCTGGGAATAATTGTAAACTCGAATGCTAAAGAAGGGCCGATGCGGATTTATGAAAACGGTGGGCAAACAATACAGGTTAGATACCATTGGTGGTTCGAGACTGAGAATAGCAATAAAAACGCCTTTGCGGCTTTGCTTGGTTTGAGTCGAACTAGCCAAGAAAAACTCAACATAACCCAAACCGATCTTGATGCAATCCGAAACTATTGTGCAGGAAAATCAGATACGAGTGGCATTACCTTAGCGAATGTAACCTTTCAAACCCTTGTAGATAAATTTACTACAAGTTGGGTTCAGGGTTCTTCTCCGAATAGATCTATGAATCTAGTGTTGAATCTTGAAAGCAAGAAAGTCGTCAATGATCTAGTGGCCGCACACACAGTAAATTTCCCTTGGAGTAAGTATAAAGCGTATTTCTTTGATACTGTTGGATTCAATCTAACGACATCAGCATACAACAGGAATTGGGGTGGACTTGGTTCTTATGCTAATTGGAAAACTGGACAGCTATACCTATGTAAGCGTGTTGCTGAATACGCTAGAAACACCGACCTTACTGGATTAGATGAACCGCTTGGTGTGTTTGCTAATCTTTATCAACTGAAAAGAGGTTGGACGTATGATGGTGCTGCAAAATGGTACGCAGACAATGATTTGCGTTTTGACCACTATTATTATGAGGAAGGGAGGGACAAGGATAGAGATTCTGATATTGCACCGAACGGTGTAGTGCCTGGAACAAATGAGCCAGCATATGTCGATCCATCTAACCCTACTGGATCGTATATTCCAGCCAAATTAGTTTCACTGGATAATGTTTATACTGGCGTGGGCACTTTTGCTCAGCACTTGAATGCTACAGGAACTGCTGGACTTTACGGAGCATGGTTTGGCTGGTATGGCGAGGATTCCACAAGCTCATATTCCGTTGACTATAAGATACTGCGAGCGATTCCTAATTGGGATAATCTAGCTGGCGTTCCAGTTCCAGCTTATAACAATCCACAGCCAAGTGACCAACGCAAATGGAATGGAAGTGTATATTGGAGTACTAACAGCGGAGCATCTGCGGATGTAATCTATTCAAGGAATCCTATCAATGCGGAATTTTATATTGTTTTTAAGACTCTAAATGGAATTGCGTATCTTCCAACAAATTCAAAGGTCAAAGAGGGTTATTTTACCGATCAAGATTTCGCTAAGACTGGAACGAACGCGCTCTCTGCTCTTGAAATTGTTGAAAATCAAATTCGTTTGAAACCTGAATATTCTAGCAGACTTAATACTGGTATTAGATTAACCATAATTAGCCCACCGGTACTTATAATAAAAGGGACTAGTCCATAGGACTAATCTTCATTTAGGTTCACAATTGTTTCGCCGTAAGCCGAAGAATTTTCTTTAAAATATTTATACAAGCCGTTTTATTGCTAACGGCTTAACAGCTTAATATCTTATTGTTTTTTTAGTTTCTATGGAAATTCAGTGAATTTTTCAAGAGAAATACAACTGGAGTGGGAGACTCGGGATCATTTAACCAGATCGGAGGCTCGACTATGATGACTTGTTGGAATCCGGAGAAAGAAACAACTGAAGTGAGCTGAAATTTTTAGGGCCATTTAGAGCTATGGGCATACGGTACCAGTTTTTGTTCACTATTATCTCAATAATAATACCCATGAGTCGGTGATGTCCCACGATTTAATGTGAAACCCAAAATTTTTTCGTTGGGAATCATCTCCAGAACCTTTTCTATCTCTTTAATCGATGTCCGACCTTCTTCAACCACTATGAGAATACAGTCAACCAGTTGCGAAAAAGCAATAGTGTCTGCCCCACTGAGAACCGGTGGAACATCAAAAATAACATATCGATCATCATAACGATTTTTAATCTCCTGGACAAGAGTCTTCATTTTCGGTGAGCCGAGAAGCTCGGCACTATTGGCAATGGTTTTTCCACCTGAAATAAGCGTGAGTTTATCAATGCCCGGCCAAATAATAAGCTCCTTAAGCGGCCGATCTTCCACAAGATAATCGACAATCCCATATTCGAATGAAAAATTCAGATATCGATGAATATGCTGCCGCCTCAGATCACAATCCACCAATAGGACCGTGTGGTTAACTTCTTTAGCAAAAGTAATGGCCAAATTGATAGAGGTAAGAGTTTTACCCTCACCAGGATGTGCACTCGTGATCATAATCGTATTCCAGTTGTTTTCTTGGGCCCGCTGTTGAATATTTGTTCGCAGGATTTTGTAATATTCAGCTTCCGGCACATCAGGAATTACACAAATACACCGGTTTTCGGCCAATTTTTCGAAGTCAAGTTCTACTGGCTTACTCTCGGAATAGACCGGGGAGATCCACTCTTTTGTGATGGCTTTTTTGTCTATTGAGAGAGCTTCTGTCGGTGTTTTGCGAATGGCGTCCTGGCGTTGTTGTTTGGCCTTTTCGATCGATTTTTTTAATTTCATTCTTTCTCCTTTTATGTTCGTTTGGAGCTTTAGGTTTGTTATGATCGTTTGATTAGTTATATTGGTCTGATTGGTTGTATTGGTTTAGTTCGTTTGATTGGCTATATTTGTTAAGTTGATTTGGTGAGTTTGGTTGATTTATTTTACTTTCATATGTTCTTTTTTATAAAAACAAATTGAAATAATAAAACTAATTAAAATAGTTAACCTGGCTTTACCCCTGTTAAATTGAAAATTATTTATCTGAGGCCTGTGTGGGTCTGTGGCTTACTCTATTTCAAGCTATAATGGAAACTTCCTCATCAGTTTGGCCCAAAACACATTGAGATCCATGACCAGATAGTGAAAAGCGGTGACTCCCGCAATGACAATCAAAACAGTCGCTGATATCATGAGCAAACGTTTGTTACTGATTTGCCGAGTGTCTTGTTTGGTTAAAATTTCCGGTATTACTGCCAGAACAGGAAATGAAGTTGCCCGTGTAAGGGTATCTGAATCTCGGATGGATTGGTCGTTAAATTCTTTCAATGACGCCCAACCAACACCGGCCCCTATACTCAATACAAAGCCTATCAACATTATGGCCATGCGGTTTGGTTTGTAAGGCTTCTCCGGCAATCTGGCCGGATCGATCAACGTAAAGCGCTCACCTTTTTGCTCTTTTTCAAGTCCCTGGGCTACCCTGGCATCCATGTGCTTTCTCATTAGATCATCATATTTGGCTTGTGTGTTGTTCCGTTCGATATAAATTGCCTTGTAAGCTTCTTCTACTTTTGGCGTATTCGCAATCCTGGTGCGATATTTATTTGCCGTTTCATTGGCTTCTTTAATCTGTTTCTTGACCGAAACGATCTCTGCCTGAATGCTGGAAAGTTGTGCGGCCAATGTAATGTAGGCGGGGTTGTCTGGTAAATTACCCGTTTGAACGGATGATCCGGTTGAATTGTTCCGTTGATTTTCGAGCTCGGAAATTTCAGCCTTAGTCTTTATTACATCCGGATATTGGTCAGAGTATCTAGCGCTAAGATAGGCCAGTTGGGCTTTGAGTTGGGCCAGGTGATTTTGGTCAACTTCACGTGGAATACTGGCGAGCTGGCTCTGGAAATAACCTTCCCTTTCCCTGAGGCTACGAAGCTGTTCGTTTAACCGTTCGATATTGTTTTCAATATTATTCAAACTCTGCATATTGACCTGCAAGAGTTCAGGGAGTTCATTGACGTGTGCAGACTTGAATACAGCCATTTCTGCCTCGAGTTTGGACAAATCGGCTTTAACCTTCTCCATTTCGTTTTCGAGGAACGTAGAGGTTTCTGCGGCCTGCTTTTCACGAACCAGCAGGTTTTCTTCAAGAAACATTGAGGTGAGTATGTTGGCGACTCGGTGAACTGTACCGGGGTTCTTCCCCTCATAGGAGAGCGTAAAAGCAATGGTGATGGCCGAGGGCTTTCTTGTGCGGTGATCAGCCGCCTCGACACTTATGGGTTCAAGGATGATGTCCTCACGCATCTTTGCAACAATTTCATCGTCGGTCCACTTATCTTTCAGATCCGGATAAAGGTTGAAGCGATTGACAAGATCGAAAAGTCTCGAAAAGCTCACAATCCGCTGATGGATAGACTGGAGGCGTTGTTCAGCATAGCTGGTCACCGTAGTCATTACGAAATTAGCTGGAATATCCTGCTCCTCTATGAGGATCGTTGAGGTGGATTTATAGATCGATGGTAAGGCCAATGCAACAATTGCCGAAGCCAAGAAAACAATAATAACCGGGCAGATCAGGCTCCATTTTCTTCTTCTGACGATTGTAAAATAGTCGTCCATGGTCATCGTACTTGGTTCCATGCAGGTACTCCTTTAATCGTTAACTGGTTATAAGATGTTTCCGATGAAATACGCTTTGCTATCACTAAGTGCCCCGGTTGAATAGGCTATGCCCCGGAGAAATAAGTGTTGCATAGTTGAATAGTCTGCGAATTCCACGGGGTAAACATTTCACTTGTCAAGCATTCAACGAGGTAAAAATTTTATGGGATAAATTATGATAGTTGATATGGTTATTCAAACAAAGGCAGACCGTAAGCAACATTCAAATAAATCATGTTTCGTCTTGTATCTTCATTTTCGACACGATCATCGATATAAATAAAGTTATAACCCGCTTCCAAAGTAAAATTTTCAAAAAATTCCCATCGGATATTGGGCCTGACAAAATAAGCATTTTCATCAATTTCCCGGAAAGAATAATCTCCACTGTCCGCCTTGTTTTTATAAAAACCGGTGACAATTGCAATTACCGACCTCTCTGCTATTCTCCTTCTCAGATTAAATACCACATCAGATCGTTCAACGGTCGTCCCTAAGCCGCTGCCCGGTCTGATGGCATGGCCAATACTCATACTTCCCCGGGTCAATTCACCCCGTATTTCCAAAATTGCCTTTCCGGTTCCTCCAAATTCCTTATTATTGTCTTCAACCAGCGGAGAAATTAAAAAGTCTGAATCCGTGTACTGCACTCCTAAATCGACGATCAGGTTGACCGTCTCGCTGAACCAATGCTGTGCGCCGATGGTTCCGGAATAAGAATATGTATCCGACGTCTCGGTATTCAACCACTCAAATCTGTAGCGTTCGAATCCAAAGTTCAGTCTGCCTGTTGTAGAAGCCCACCACTGACTAAGGTTATAGATATAATTTAAGCCTGCACGATAATCTTCTAAGTCTTGTTGATCAAGATCTTCAGTATCCCATGTGTCTTTTAAATAACCCAAAGAAAGCGCCATCGAAGCTTTTTCTGTCAGCGTATAGTCAAACCCAAGTCCGTAGTCCTGCCGTTTTCGTTCATCATTAGATAACGCCAGTCCAGCGGTTTCGATATCGCGATCCCGACGGTTGCTCACATCGTAAAGTGCATTTGCCTTGATGCCAAGTAACGGACTGATCTGATAACCAACCCTTCCCAAATAGTTTTGATCAACGTCATCAAACTCGTCATAGTCCGCGTAATAAAATGGAGAAACTGTTGCTGAAAGGTAAAGATCAAGCCGTTGGGTACGCTCGATCAATTCCAGCCCCGCCAAAACAGTGGTGACATAATCATCTTTCTCGTCATTTTCCGTAAAAAACAGGTTATCATTGAATTCTTCTCTCACGGCAATTGAAGGGATCAGTTTAAATTCGTCCGCCATAATGTCGTTGGCGTATATAAATGTCAACGCAACAAACCAGATTACCAGGGTAACTTTTTTCTTACCGGTCATAGATTTACCTCCTTATAGCTTATGGCACAACGACCACATCGCCCCTTTCGAGTCGAATGTTTTGTTTAAGGCCTTTTCCTTCAGTAACTTCATCATATTCGAATTCGAAAATCATATTTTTATCATTTGTTTTCCGAAATATTTTGATATTATTTCTCTTTGCAAACGGATTAAGTCCACCGGCCATGGCAAGAGCTTGCAGAACGTTGACATTGGTATTGAGTACAAATCGGCCGGGATTATTGACTTTACCAATTACATAGATTAACATGCTGTTGAGCTCCTGGACCATGACCGACAAATTCGGACTGGGAACAAAAGGGGAAATTCTGTCTTCCAGTTCTTTTTTAAGAACTGAAATTGTTTTTCCGCCGACCACAACCTCACCGATCAAAGGAAAGTGTATTTTGCCATCCGGCATTACCGTTACCTGTTTTGTCAAAGCCTCGTTATTCCAGACAGAGATGTCCAAAACGTCACCTGCACCGATGGTATAATCCGAAATTGTGACCCATTCCGACCAGTTAGACTTAGATGCCGATGGGTTGTCTGCTGCACACAAAGGTAATGCGACAATAAGTACACAAATTAGAAGTGTTACAGTCAAGCTTTTTCGTTTCATCTATTTCCTACCCCCTTTTGTATTCGTTTGGATCGTTTGGAGCGTTAAGATCGTTAGGTTCGTTATTATCGTTAGGATCGTTTAGGGCGTTGAGCACGAAGATAATGGGGTATTCTATCAATAATCTGAAGTTTCCCATTTTTTTAATTGGGGTGGATCAGCGCAAGTGTTGGCGTGCTAACATTAAATGCAATAATATAAGGTAGTTGCAAAAATATCGATGGTCTGTAACCTGCTGATATTATTACAAATAAAAATGGCCGTTTTTAGTATAAAATAGCAACTTTTTTAAATAAAACATATAGTTATAGTTGATTGCGAGGCCATATTATGGTATGTTTATTTTGTTCGA
>Ga0222695_1001237_pt1 | contig 10776 bp, 11 predicted proteins | sample AntAcemetage1398_FD_179834 | JGI IMG/M metagenome (GOLD analysis project Ga0222695, IMG submission 179834) | Saline water microbial communities from Ace Lake, Antarctica - #1398 | ecosystem: Environmental > Aquatic > Non-marine Saline and Alkaline > Saline | place: Antarctica: Ace Lake...
CTCCCTTTTTTGTTAGTGGCGAGGGAGCCCCAACCCCCTGGTGGCCAGAATGCTTTTCTGTATTTCCGAAGTGCCAGCGCCTATTGGACCGGAAATGGAGTCCAGATATCCGATCCCGACTCGTCCTCCGAAAGGAGCCCTGGTCGAGCCTTTGTCCAACAACCCGTAGGGACCGAGAATGTCCACGGCCGTGTTGGCCAGTTTGACGCTGAGTTCGGTAAAAACCAATTTGAGGGCCGAGGCTTCAACTTCCGGCACTTTCCCTTTTTCCTGCATACAGACTGACTGCCAGTAGAAGGTCTCGAATATCTCAATCTCAATCGCGAGGTCCGCCAGCGCCCTTCTGACTGGGTTGTTCTCCGACAAGGGACGACCGTTGCGAACATTCTCTTTGGCATATTGGATGAGTTCGTCGAGCACCCTCCGAAACGAGCCTGACCCAATGGTCAGCCGTTCGAACTGAAGGGCCAACATGACGTTGTAGAAGCCTTGATTGACTTCACCGACAACATATTTTTTGGGCACCCGGACATCGTCGAAGAAAACTTCGTTAAATGAATGATTGCCGCAAATGTTGATTATCGGTTTGATCGTAACCCCCGGTGTATCGTTGGGGATGATAATCAGGGTCGCACTCTTATGAGCAGGCGCATCCGGGTCGGTTTTGACCAGGGCCCAGGCGTATTCCGTCACGTGAGCGCCGCTGCTCCATATTTTCTGGCCATTGATGATATAATCGTCCCCGTCTTCCACAGCGGTGGCTTTCAGGGCAGCCAGGTCGGACCCGGCGTTGGGTTCGCTGTAGGCAAGCCAGAACCCGGCCCGACCATCGGCGATTTTCGGCAGGAACTCCTTTTTAAGTTTTTCGGTGCCTACCAGAATAATCGTGGGGGCAACTATGGAAGAGGCAACGCCTCCCGCAGGCGCTCTGTGATAAGAAAGCACGTTTCCAACAATGGCCGCTTTCATCACAGAGGCTTCTCCTCCATATTCCTCAGGCCATGCCAGACGGGTCCAATCCTTTTCATGCAGCTTAAGACTGAACGCCTTTGCGACTTCCTGGAATCGCGTTTCAAAGATCGGAATGGTCCCGTAGCCACCCGGCCAGAACACAATCTGGTTATCCCAATTCGGCGGCAACTCGCGCCGGACAAATGCCTCAACTTCCTGGCGCAAAGCCAATTCTTCCCGGGTAAAATCCAAGTCCACTTTGTTCCTCGTTTTGGTAAGGGTTGCTTATATCTGAATATGGTCTGTTATGTTATTTTCCTCTCTCCGGGCTTGGGTCCGGCTACAGGAGGGCCGGCAAAGGCCTGGGCGATGAGCATCCAGTTCCGGGCTACATCGCCCCTCACTTCAAGCCGGGTGTCGTCCACGTGTCGACGCTGAACCACGACCAGGCAGAAGTCCTCGGCCTGACCTTTAATGCTATCTGAGGCGTCTTCCGGGCCCCAGGTCCACAGATCGCCTGAGGGGCCGATCAGTTCCAGACGCACGGCCACATCGGGCACTTCCAGACCCCGGCTGACATGGCTCCAGCCAAAGGTCGTAACGCCGATATGGGTCACGTGCCTGAGCCGGTCGGTGGGCTCCCGTTCAATACCGAGGGTATCCACCACATCCTGACCGTGGGCCCAGGTTTCCATAATGCGGGCCGTGGCTTTGGATCGAGCGCTCATAGTGGGACCGACCCAGGGGATGCGGTCTTTGGGGCCTTTTGCGGCCAGGGCATCGACCAGGGCCTTCCGTTCCCGCCGCCAGTATTCCATGACATATGCCGGTGTAGCTTCTCGAAGCTCTCGCTGGGATTCCATATAGGCCTCTTCAGAGACAAACATGCTTCCGATGAGTTTTTTGAAAGCCGATTCATCCGAGGCCGCCAGTCTGGCCGCCATGTCCCAAAAGGTTACATGAGCGATTTCATACTTGATGGACCAGCCGATAAATGGCGTAATGAGGTCCCATTGTTCGTTACTGAGCTTAGAGACGATAACGTCCAGGGCCTCTTGCTCGTTATACAAATCGCGGCAGATCTCTTTCAATTTTCTCTCCTTTGGATCTTCTGTTTTGCGTTCACAATATTAATCGCACTTTTACACCTCGATGACACAAATCAGGTTAGCGTCCCTCCCAAAAAATCTCTGCACAAATTAACGCCCACTTTGGGATCAAGGCTCCATGCATCGGCACCCACATAATCGCGTACAGCACCCGTGGTGGGACCACCTCCAATGATAACATATCGTTCGTCCCTCAGACCCCTTTCCTCTAACAGCTCCACCGTTCTCTTCATCGACTGAAAGGTAGGGGTGATAAGGGCCGACATGGCTACAATCGTACTATCTGTTTCAGCGACCGCATCTGCAATTACCTCGGGTTTCACATCTACACCAAGATCGAAGACATTGAACCCGCCCACTTTGAAAAGGGTTGCCACAATATTCTTCCCAATATCATGAATATCCCCCTTGGGAGTAGAGATAACCACTGAACCCAAGGCCGAATCTCGTCTGTCTTCCATTAACAGCGGTTCTATCATGGCCGCCACTTTTTTGAATATGTTCGCTGACATGATAAGTTCGGACAGAAAATATTCCCCGGAGCTGTAAAGCTCCCCCACCTGATCCATCCCCGCGCGACAATCATTCAGGATCGACAAAGGGTCAACGCCGTCTTTAGTGGCCTGGGTCACCATCTTCATCACGTCATTATAACGGAGTTTTGCTATGGCCTGTGCGATATCCCCCATAAGATCGACCTTGCCTGCAGGCTTCTTTTTGACTGCAACCGGCCTTTTAACCTTGCGCCGGCCCTTTTGTCCCCGGTATTCCTTCCCTGTTTCCACCATCGCCCTCAGGTTTTCGGGTTTTGCGTCGATGGGGCATTCACATCCCGTGGTTAACATGAACCCTCCTCCTTCTCCCACGTGGTCGATCAGCCTTTTGCAGTATTCAGAAACCTCCTCTGGTTTTCCTACGGTTAACAGGCTCGCCGGGACATCGCCGCTGATACACATATGATCTTTCAGTATCTCCTTGGCCCTGAATATATCTGTGGTGCCGTCAAGGTCGCAGACACACTTCCCTTTTGGGAGTTTTTTGAAGTAGGGCAGATTCATGCCCCAGTCTGTATCAAGATGCAACCATGGAGTAATCCCTTCGGACACAAAGGCATCTACGTAGCGCTGCAGGAAGGTCCATTCAAAGCGCTCAAATACAGGCAGACGATAATAGAAACCCGAACCTCTCTCCAGGACAATAAAGGCAACCTTCTTGCCATTATTCTTGCAGACCTGAACGGCGTTTGAAATCAGATCATCGCATGATGCCTGCATGGCGGCTTCCACCTTGTCCGGGACTTCATAAAGGTCTCTGGTAAATTCGTTTAGGGTCCGACTGAGGGAGAAGGCCATCAGCACCGAGTCAACAGCGACTCCTAAAAAAATAGGCATCCCCCTCTCCTCGCAGATTTTCATGTCATCCACGTATAGTTGATTGGAGATACTTTGCATTAGCGTAAACTGCTCCCATGTCTTCGTGCTGATCTTTTCATAGTGCTCATCCCAAAACCCGTTCCATCCCAAAGAGGTAATCTTATCGTAATCTTCGCGGGCAAAGAGGACCTTCTCATCCACCTGGTAGAGGTCATCTTCAGCCAAATGTTTACCCGGTATCAGGTTGCGGACAGGGGCTGCGCACATTTTTCCAGGGAGCATAGAGTAATAATAGTTCGGCTTGCTCCCGTAGTCGTATCCAAAGTCCTCAAAGCATCTGATTAAGGCTTCTCGGGCCACATTGTGGTCTTGCCATGCCGCTGCCTGGATGATTCCATATAACCTGGGAGCGGTTGTCACAAGGATGGGAAAGACCGGATGCCGGTCAACGGGATCGAGGGCAATAGCGGCCTCAAATCTCTCCTGCTTTGTCATCCATTCGTCGGTCATTTCAGACACCTCCTAAACCATCTTGTATCTTTCAAAAATTCCGGCACAGGGAATTCCTTCTCATACCCAGGTGTAAGCACGGGCCTTGAATCGGCACAATGCACCGGTTCTGTTTTAAAGTGCCACTTGGAGCCTTTGGTAAATGAGTTTTTTACTGAATATAGACAGGGGCCTTGCAGCGTGTCAAATGAAATCATAATGTGTCCCTTCACAGGCCAGGATCAGGAGAGGATTGTCGAATATCTTCTCAGCCTGTAAAAGAAAGATCTCAATATCAATCTATTGACTTGAATTTTCTCTGAACATCCGGTATTTCTTCATCTTATGTTCACCAAAATCATTTCAGGCGGCAACATTAGATAACCAGTTTGAGACCCAGTTGTTGGAATCGATTCTCAGAGAGCAAAAGATTCGCCGCCTGAAGAGATCTTATCATGATACGGCTCTTGGAGGTCTGTTTCAGACCTTGAAGGGAAGAGTGAGCCGGGTCGAATTCCGGAAGGGAGGTATTTAAAATGAGCAAGTATATGCAGGTTGATATACGGGTTATCCCTTTTTACGAGAAACGTTTTGAAAAACGTTTCCCCAATATCGCGGATTTGTTAAGGCGAATGTCCCATAAGGACCTGGTGGAAAGGGAAATCTCTTTTTATGAAATAGCCGATTATTTAGAGACTATCACAGATAATCCTGGCACGCCCTCTGATGTGAGAGATAAACTTGGGCCTTATGCAGAAAAGATAATAGAGCTGAAGGAGATCGCGAGGGAACATCTTCTATCGAGACGTCTCAATGAGCTGGATCAGGTGCTTTACCAGATGGAAGATCAGTTTGTGGACCTGGAAGAGGTCCTGTGAGACGGAAAACCTTGAGTCTGCTCGGAGGTTATTACCGTGTCCTGAATGCGAATGGTAGAGCGGGGCGGGAAAAGATGAACGTCCAGGTAAGCGAAGACTCCGACATCGAACATCCAACATCGAACGTCGAATGAAAAAACAAAGATCCAATAAAGAGTGCAGAGATGGAAAAATATGATATCGGATTTGAAGAAGCTCTTTCTATGGTCCTTGGTACCTTGAAAAGGCTTCCGCCAGTGGTTCTACCGGTGGATGAGGTCTGCGATCTGATTGCGGCAGAGGATCTCTTTGCATCTGCTGATTGCCCCTCCGCAACCTCATCACTTAAGGACGGCTACGCGGTGGTCGCAAAGGATATAAAAGGGGCTTCGAAGGACCACCCTGTTAAGCTGAGGGTGACCGGGATGTCGGCTGCCGGTGATAATATTAAAGGGTCTGTTGAACCGGGATTAGCGATAAAGGTTATGACCGGGGCTCTCCTCCCTCAAGGAGCAGATGCGGTTATCGCGGTTGAATTTACCCGGGAGCAAGCAAACCAGGTGCTCTGTTTTAAGAATGCCGAGCCTGGACGTAATGTGCTCTTTCGTGGCACCGATGTGGAGACAGGGAAGCTTGTTGTGTCCAAGGGAGAGATGCTTACCCCTGCGCTGACAGGTCTTCTGGCCGCCGGGGGGGTGCACCAGATTCCTGTGTTCCCAAGGCCGCGTATTGCTATCGTTGCTACCGGCAATGAAGTGGTGGCTCCGGGCCACGCCCTCAAATCAGGCCAGCTTTATGCCAGTAACCTCGTGACTCTTAATTCCTGGTTACGGCATTTCGGGATGCCGGTAAAGAGCAGGGTGGTAAAAGACAATTCAAAGGAGATTCGCCGTACCTTTACCTCAATGGTTTCGGATGCCGACGCCCTTGTGACCAGCGGGGGGGCGTGGAAGAGCGAACGTGACCTGACTGTCAGGGTATTGGATGAAATGGGGTGGGAGTTGATCTTTCACAGGGTCCGTATAGGCCCGGGTAAGGCAGTGGCAATGGGAATGTTTGATGGGAGGCCGGTTTTCTGTCTTCCTGGCGGTCCCCCTTCCAATGAGATGGCCTTTCTCCAGTTAGCGTTACCCGGTCTTCTTCAGATTGCAGGGAGGCGGCCAATCCCCTTTGGGATTAAAAAGGTGCGTTTGGCATCAGGTGTAGGGGGTGATTCCACCTGGACTCAGTTTTATCAGGCTATCTTAGAGAGAAGGGGAGGAGAGTGGTGGGGAGTGCCACTGAAGATGAAAAGCCGTATCCAGTCGCAGGCGCGCGCCGAGGCGCTTATCAAAGTCCCGGAAGGTGTGGATAGAATTGAGGCGGGAGATATGATTGAGGTTCAGGTACTTTCTTAGGGCTCTTATAATCTTTGAAAGAATCTTTGAAAGAAGGGTTCAGAACGTGCCCGGCCTTCTCATCCCTGAACAGTTTTTCTTATGTGTTCTTTTTTTGATAGATTCATACCTGAAGCAGTCTGTAACATGATCATTAACCATTCCTACCGCTTGCATAAAGGCGTAGCATATCGTCGAGCCAACAAATTTATAACCTCTGCGCTTTAGTTCTTTACTCATTCTATTTGACGCTGGAGTGGTAGTTGGAATTTGACCCGATTTTTGCCAAGAATTTTGGACAGGTCTACCACCAACAAAGGACCATATAAATTCATCGAAACTTTTGAACGCATCAGTCACTTTCAGGTAAGCCCTGGCATTGACTATTGCGGCTTCTACCTTAAGTTTGTTTCTTATGATTCCAGGGTCTTTTAATAAACGATTAAGTTTTTTGCTGTTCCATTTGGCAATTTTAACTGGATCAAAACCATCGTATGCAATTCTGTATGTTTCACGTCTTTTGAGGATAGTGAGCCAACTCAGCCCAGCTTGAGCCCCTTCAAGAATAAGCATTTCAAAAAGTTTTGTGTCATCATGAAGAGGCACTCCCCATTCCCTGTCATGGTATTTCATATATATTGGGTCATCTGTTACCCAGCTACATCTTTTCATAACTGTCCTATATACACATAACGCAAAGGTAAGCGGGCGCGGTTTTCTGCGTCGGCTGAATTAGCCTTGTTTGGTGGAATTGGACGGATGCTTACGATGGATTGACTGAATCATTTCGTCGAGTTGCTGAAGAAAACGTGACCGGTCACGTTTTTTTAGCGGTGGAGGCCCGCCCGTTATCTCGCCTGCGTCACGAAGTTCTGACAACAGGCCCCGAGTCGCGACTGACTGACCGATGTTGTCTTCCGTGAACGGTTTTCCGCTTGGACCAATTACACATGCGTGTTTCTTCAGGCAGCGGCTCGCAAGGGGAATGTCAGCGGTGACAACGATGTCGTGAGGTTGCACCTGTTCGACAATCCAATCATCGGCCGTATCGAATCCATCCTCTACAACTTCGAGTGCAATCCATCGTTCATTTGGAACTCGCATCCAAGAGTTGGCCACCAATGTGACATCAAGGCGAAATCGGCTTGCGACGCGGTACACCTCCTGTTTGACCGGGCACGCATCAGCATCGACAAAGATGTGCAGCAAAGAAAATCCTCTCATTCCTCCGGATCTGGTCCGGGTGCCACCTAACAATTAGTATAGGCGAAAAAGTTTCCATGTATTGCTTATATATTATGGAATAAAGTCCATTTATTTATCTCAGGCCAGATTCTTTTTGCTCAAGAAAGCTTAAATATAACGCCGCTGTTTCTTCCGGTTTCTCAATCATGGGAAGATGGCCCACGGCATCCATCAACTCTGTCTTAGCGTTCGGCATAATCGCTTCGAGAATCTTTGCACCAGATACGTGAAGCACCCTGTCCTGCACACCCCAGATGATAAGGGTTGGAACCGGCAAGCCTTTCAGCATAGCCTCTAAGGGAGGATTATCCACAGAACTACGAAGTTGTTTGAAAATCTTGCGATTGAGCGACTGATGCTCGATGGCTTCCTTAATTAGGTACTTTTTGATGGCACGGGGTATGAACGGCCTTTTCACAAATACGAAATCCAGCAAGCGCTCATAGTCTTCGATGCTTTCCGCAACCAGTGGATTTGGTTTTCCATCCTTTAGTCGGCGGAACATTTCACTTGGTTCAGAAGAAGCAACACCGCCCGGGGCAATCAGGAGGAGACTTTTGAGATCCTTCGGATAGCGTGATGCGTATGCCCCGGCGATGTTGCCCCCCATGGAGTTTCCGCCGAGGTGCAATGACTTGATTCCTAAGGCCCGAATAAATGCCTTTATCCTCTCAGCCTGAACTCGAATGGTATAGTTGCCGTCAGGGTCAGGACTGCTTTCCCCGAAACCTGTAAGATCTGGAGCAATCACCCTGAAATGAGAAGTGAGGTATTTTCCGAATCGTGTCCAGTTGTCCTTGTTTGCACCGAATCCGTGGAGCAGTACAAGAGTATCGCCTTTTCCTCCTTCCAGATATTCAATACGCAACCCCTCCACATAGACGCTGTGCTGCTTAAGACCTGCGGCACTTCTTTCTGCCGTTTTCAGAAGATCAAACATCACTCCCGGAAATAGAAAATAGACACCAAACAAACAGAGGAGGATGATTAAGGGAGTCAGAATAAATATCTTTTTCATTTTATTTGTCATGGTTTGTACAAATACTCCTTCAAAGCACTAATAAATCATAATTATCAAGTCAACTCTTAACTCATACAAATTTTGACAATGAGTCAAAATTAGGCCCCTTCATCTAAGGGGTGGTGTATCGATTAGCTGGTTCGGCAAATATTTGTTCCTTAGATCCCGGGACCATGATATAATACAAGGTTACAGGGGTGTCACTTGGCGCCCTTAGCGGCATAGCAGGGGACCTCACCTTTCTTTCAGACACAAAAGCATAAAATCACATAACCCCTTTTCACATAATGCCATATCGATATTTGATGAGGCCTCGTTTTTTATGGATGAAGCTCTTGTACCAATCCTCTACGCGGTATTCGCGGCTTTTTGCTTTGGCGGGCAAGTTGTTGTAACCATGAGGAGTTTTACATATGTGGACCCTCAGACCAGTTCAATGATTACCATCGGCACCTGCGTGGTGATTTTCTGGTTGTTGTCTCCATTCTTACTTAAAGCTGAATACTTGGCGAATCCCGGAATGTGGATCTTTTTTGTCAATGGCCTGGCCCATCCACTTTTTTCCATATATCTGGCATTCGAAGCCGCCAAACGGATGGGTCCCACTATATCTGCAACAATTTCGGCAACGGCGCCTCTCTTTGCTACCGCTGGTGCAGTGTTGGTGCTGGGAGAGCATATCACTATCGTGTTTCTTATGGGTATCATAGGCACTGTGGCGGGGATAATGGTGCTTTCCTGGCGGCAGCAGGGACGCAGGGATTGGGCCTTGTGGGCTCTTATTCTTCCCATCGGCGCTGCCGTTATCCGCGCGGTCAACCACAATCTTGGAAAATTCGGTTTAGAGATGCTTCCCAGTCCCTATTTTGCAAGCTTTGTCTCTTTCACAGTCTCCTTTATCGGCTCCGTGCTTATCTACCGTCTCCGGATCGGCAGCCTGCCGTTTATTCTCCCCCTGCGAGCTCTCATGTGGAGCGGGCTTGCCGGAGGATTAATAGCCATGGGGGTTTTAAGCATGTATTCAGCGCTTAACTGCGGAAGGGTGGTCGTGGTCTCCCCGATCATCGCAACTTTTCCGGTCTTTACCCTTGTCATCAGTCTCCTATTTCGTCAAGAGCGCTTCAGGTTGCGCATATTGGCCGGAATGATGCTGGTAATGGGAGGCGTCATCTGGATCTGTATTCAATAAAACTTAACCAACAATCCGCAAGGCAAAATACGGCACTAAGTTGAGCAGAAGTATCCCTATTTTAAATAGCGCCATACCTGCATAGTGCATGGAATCGAACGTATCAACAGATAAAGTTTTGAACCATTTAGTATGATACCGATACGTCCAATCGTGAGCCAGGGTGAAAAATAGATACCACCATATCAGCAATCCTATGTTTATTACTGAACACCAAGCAAAAACGGCACGGACGATTTCAATAGTCATGATCCCTCCTTTTACAGTTAGTAATTATGGGGTCAAGCTTGCTCTGATCATAAGCCAAGGGTGGATGACCGTTTTATCATTATTACATTGAATTTAAATTGCTTTTTGAAACTACTTTCTTCTTACCGTCCTTTGTTTCTATTATATACCCGTCAACACTGTCCACCACATCAGGATGTAAGTTGTTCTTGACATAATTCAAGTAGCCACAAGGACCGAATGGACCCCCTGTCATATTTTTCACCGAAATGATGATTCTCAACATGACTGTACATATCAAATCTTTGGGCTTCTTGGTCTCTACCAAGTAGTCATAAACCTGCAGAGCCAGCGAAAAAAACTCGCCAGAATCAGGCGATTTTCCCTTGAAGTTGTGGAAGTAAAGATTGCTAAGAGTATCCACTATTTTCTGATCAGTAAGGTTAAACTGTCCCTTTTTATAGCAATCAGCAAAAAAAGACTCAAACGCATATGCAACCGGTTTAGCTCTCGGTTCTTTGAAAATATCGTCATGTTCAGAATGGGGTATTTTCCCCAATTCAGCTCTGAGCTCTTTTTCATCTCGAAGTTTTTGTTGATAGATTTCATTGTCAAGATAACGACACTCCCGATCACACGAAATGTTTTTTAGGCGATTTTCCCCGCAGCATTGAGGACAAATCAATTTATCCAAACCAGGACAATATCGCTTTGCGACTTTTCTATCACAGTATCCGCATTTTGGCTTCGGCATAAATCTGCCCCCATCTGTATTTAGTTTGGATCGATCCCCATATCAGAAGTGAGACTCTGTTCAACCTTTTCCCTTTTTCAACATGTTCCCTTGAATGATGACCCCTGTTAGAAACAGTGCCGCGAAAAGGATTGCAGAAGGGACGGCGCTGATTTGAATCGTTTGGGTAATAAAGGTGGCGCCG
>Ga0222695_1001255_pt1 | contig 10667 bp, 10 predicted proteins | sample AntAcemetage1398_FD_179834 | JGI IMG/M metagenome (GOLD analysis project Ga0222695, IMG submission 179834) | Saline water microbial communities from Ace Lake, Antarctica - #1398 | ecosystem: Environmental > Aquatic > Non-marine Saline and Alkaline > Saline | place: Antarctica: Ace Lake...
ATACCTAGCTTCTTAAGGAGCAGCTTCTCGTATTTAATATTCTGACCTATCTTTTTAATAGACGGATTTTCAAAAATCGGCTTTAAGGCTTTTAGTATGTCATTTTTCTGCGAATAGGTAACAGGAGCCTTAACAAAACTTACATATCGCGCCGCTTGTCTCTCCCAACAGAATGAGACCCCCACAACTTCGCATTCTAAGGGGTCTGTTGATGTGGTCTCAAAATCAAAGGCCCACTCCTTATATTTGCTTAGCGACAATAAAAGCTTTTCAAACTCTTCCTTTGACGATATAACCTCATAGCGCCCCTCCAGTTCTTTCTTGGGAGAAAACTCATCAATGAGCCTGCGAAATTCCAGATCTGTGAATAAAATAAGCAGCTTTTCGTTATCCGGCTCTTTTAACAGCATATCTCTAAAATCTATATCAATATCAACTGACCTGTCTATTGTCGCAAGCTCACGGCTAAAATGTGCTTTATCCAGGTTGCTTTTTATTATCTTCTTCTTGGCCTCACTCTTTATTTTTTCTATATTAGTAATTATATTATCAAGCCCGTCAAAACTCGATATAAGCTCTATAGCTGTCTTCTCTCCTATGCCGGGCACTCCGGGAATATTGTCACTCGCGTCCCCCATCAAGGCCATTATATCTACGATTCTCTCAGGGCCTACGCCATAACGCTCTCTTACTTTATTCTCATCATATATAAAGCCTTCTTTGTGAGTTGAGTAAACTTTAATATTCTTCGATACAAGTTGAAGCGCGTCTTTATCCCCTGTTACGATAAATGTCATTATCCCATTTTTATCTGCTTGTGACGCTATTGTACCTATTATATCATCAGCCTCAAAACCGCCCTTTTCATATATCGGAATATTATATGCCTTAAGAACCTCTTTTATAATAGGCATCTGGACGACAAGATCTTCCGGCATAGGTTTTCTATGTGCCTTGTATTCCTCATAAAGCTTATGTCTGAACGTCGGCCCTTTTAGATCGAATGATACAGCGATAAGATCCGGGGATTCTGACTCCACCAGTTTCCTAAGCATAATCACAAAACCATAGACAGCGTTAGTCGGTAAACCCTTAGAATTCGTAAGACTCTTAATAGCGTAATAGGCGCGATAACAAAACGCGTTACCATCAATTATAAAAAGCCTCTTTTTTTTCATATGTATAGCCTTATTCCATTTTTATTAAGGATTAAAAATTCAGAAAGGATCAAAAAAAGATAACAGCAAAATCGTATAAAACTTATTAATATCTAAAGAATACTAATCTAAGGAAGATATGAGCTTTTCCATCTCCACGTTCTCTTCGTCCAGCTTATTGTATAATTCTATGAGATCATATGTAGCCGTTACAAACCACTCTATCTTAGCCTTACTGTAAGGGTAAATCTTATAGCATAAATTATAGCGGCTTTCCGCGGCCTTAAAATTACCGAGCTGGCATTCTTTCTGCGCCTGCTCTAAAAAATACTTTACCGCAAGACTGTCCATGCGTTTAACACGGTTATCATACTCTGCCAGTATATCTGTCATCTTAAGCATTACTACCTCTATCCTACCGCGCGCATCTAATATACCTTCTTGTATAACAACGCATTCAAGGTAAAGTTTGGCTGGCTCGTATGAAGGCTCTATGCTAAGAATCTCTTGGAAGCAGTTCTTGGCTTCGGCAAATCTCTTAGAACGATAATATGACTTACCCTTATTAAAATACTTATTAATAGAGGTTACCCTCTCCTGCGCCTGCTTCTGCTTCATATCTGCTATTTTAGCGAATTCCTTTATAGGTCCATCTTGTAAATATACAGGATCGGCTTGCGAAGCGGTGGGCATTAATAATATAATAAGAGCACAACTATATATTAATATACTTATATAAGAACGATACCTACTTTTCATTTACGTATAATATACACAAATCGATATCCCTTGTCAAGAATATAAGTTAACATCTTTAAAGCTAATTTATGTAGTACATTTTAATCATTTATCTTGTCTAACAAATCCGGGATTTGCTCTAACAATATAAGATATTAATCGGATCCTTTATGAGAAGTTTTTAGTGCACTCGATATCTCATGCATCTTAGATATGAGCAGGCTCAACTTCATCGGGTCTAAAGGGGTTTTTTGGAGTTCTTGCTCAATATTGCCTAACAGATCATCTATCGCTTTTGTATGATCCATGCTTTTCTGCTCTGCTTCTTTTAAATTTCGTATTACCATATTAAGGGAATCCGCAAGGCTTTGAAGCTCATCCCCTTTTCTTAAAGCTATCTCTGTAGTAAGGCTACCTCCGGCCATTTTTCTTAACATGGTCTCGATTCTATACCATGGCCCCGCTATACGATGAGAAATGATAATACTAAACCATGCCGCTATAGGTATTATAATAACTTGAGAAAAAAGAATTTTCATATTCGCTATTCGCAGGATCGCAATAAGCCTACCTTGAGGATAGACATTCGCTAGTTTTTCAGAAAGATAAGGAAAGACCGCTAAATATGTCGTAAGGCTTAATATCCCGGCTGTTAATAGTATAAATAACGATATTATAAGAGCGTATCGTAATTGGAAAGCTCTCTTAACGAGATAATTTCTCCTCGGCACAACACTCATTCCCGTATCTCCTTTCTCCACAAAACCAGGTCTCTTACTATATCAAAAGTAAGATTACCGGTAAAAAGTGAATTGGAAATCTTACTCTTCGCGTCGCTAAAAGGCATGTAACGCACTGAAGCTCCGTCTATATCAGTAATTATATCCCCTCCCATGAGTCCGCTACGGGCTGCTTTAGAACCGCGGCTTAAAGAGGATACTGTCAAACCATCCTCCTGCATCTTTAAGGATAAGCCTATATCATCAAGTGATCTGACCTGTTTGCCTGAGCTATGCATTACCACTCTTCTTTCTACACTCATAATTATCTCCGGGGAAGGACTCTCTAGAATCATCTCCATTATCAAACCAAGATCAATATAACCTGTCAGCCTTCCCCATATAGAAACAATAATATCTCCGGCGTTCATGCCCGACTCGGCTGCCGCGGAATGAGGCGCGACACTTACTACCTTTGACATACCGTTATCAGAGACTAGAACTAGCCCTGTAGCTTCTTTAAAGCGCTCTTCTTCTGTAATAGAGATCTTATCCACTTTGGGATTATAGAGCTTTCCTGATTCCTTAAATAGCGCCTGTTTTCTTGCCATGTCATCCTTGAACTGCTTCTCAGGATTTCTTAGAAGTGTTGAGCGTATATATATAAACTTGTCTTTTGCCTCCTTGTAATCCGGATTAAGCTCATACGCTTTCTTATAATAGGTGTATGCCTTTGCCAAATTTCTATTCTGCTGATAGTAGTCTCCAAGCTTTACCAGGTTTTGTTCCTTCTTATCATAGAGTATATCTTTTACATCTACCTTGTCGAAACGCTTTTCACCATTGATGGTACTCAAGACTATACTCTGCTGGTAATTCTCTACAACTATACCCTGCACTTGACCTCCGTCTTTTAGGCATACTGTATCTGCCTCTGCCGATTTAAACGGGAAAACGAAGCAAACAATTAATATAAGATACTTTAACAGTTTCATCTATCCTATAGACCTTAATATTACATAGATAAGAAACGCTATCAGGGCAAGTGATATAATGTAAAAATCATTAAAATAGAAAAAATCTCTTATGCCTGATAAGAATGTATTTCTATTAGCTGATTCCTCAAACCTGCCTCTTGTAGTCTCGGATGCGATATGACCGCCATATTTACCTCTTAAGGAAAATATATTCTCTTCTTTAAACCTAAGGTACACTCCACCAACATGATATGCGGGGATCTTACCGCTATCAGCAAGATCGCGCAGCTCTTTTTCGGAGAGCCTTAGACACTGGGCAGCTTCTTTAAGAGTCAAAAGTTTATCTTCCATAATTTAGTTCTATCTCGCAGGTTTTACGTTTGTACGTTGTACGTTATACGTTATAAGCTATAGATTAAAATAACAAAACTTAAATCTGCGGCTTAATTACTTAGAAACCTTCTCCTTTGCTATCCAGCTATCTATCTCCTGCTTGTGGAACTTCCATGTATTATTCTCTTTCCTCGCAGGTATCTTGTTCTGCATAGCCCATTCTTTTACAAGCGAGGTATCTACTTCCAGATAGCGGGCAACTTCATCAAGGGCCATAACCTTGGCCTTGCCTGATGTTGTGGCCTGTTCAGATAAATAAGACATCTTACAATTACCGTTGAGAATAGCGCCATCAGAAACAGTAAGCATAGGAGTAACTATATCGCCTAAAATATCTGCCGGCGCGATAAGGTTAAGCCTTCCTGTCGCTACAATATTGCCGGTTACCTTCCCTGCCACAGTAATATTTTCACCATTTATATCAGCTTTTACCTGGGCATCTTCTCCGATGATAAGCTTCCCTTTTGTATCGAGCTTGCCTTCAAATTCACCATTTATTCTCAGGTTAACAGGATCCTTAAATACCATAGTCCCCTGCATTGTCGCATTTATATCCAGCACCTTCTCTACTGGCTGATCTTGCTTTTTTACTCTTCTTAAGCTTGCCATATCATCCCTCCTTTTTTACCCTGCTTTAAAGGTTATACGGTTTGACCAAATCCTACTTACCTTGTTTGCAGCTAACCTTATCATGCACCTTGCTCAGTACCAGAAGGCTTGCAAGTATAAGTACAGTCGCAAATGCTGATACAATAAAAAGTCCTGACCCCACAGCCAGGCCAACACCGGCTATAGACCATAAACTGGCAGCTGTTGTTAGCCCTACTACTGAAACACGTGATCTAATAATAGTGCCTGCTCCTAAAAAACCTATTCCGCTTACAACCTGCGCGGCTATCCTGCCGGGATCCACATCCGCAATACCATTATATATATCAAATATGTGCATTGAGGTAAGCATTATTACGCACGAACCTATGCATACTAATATATGGGTTCTAAATCCCGCTGCTTTTTCATGAACCTCTCTTTCAATCCCAACAATACCTCCTAAAACAGCAGCGTACAAAAGCCTTATTACCATCTGCACCTCTGTAAGCATCTTAAAAACTCCTTTCAATATGTATATTATATTATATCATAATTTGATGATTCAATCCAGCCAATCTTCCCATCTTCTCTTTTAATTTGACTCCACTGGTCTCTTGTTCTCAAGACAATTATTTTTGTGCCCGCATATAACCTGAAATTCACAGCCGTTGATTCCAATGGTTCAAATCTTGCGTTTATCTCATCTGCTAATACTATTGCCGAATGTATATGTTCTATTCGATATATATTGATTGTCATTAACGTAAGAACAAGCATAAACATTACACCAAGAATGATAACAAATTTAGAGATAAATCTACGCATAGTTTTTTTAAAAACGATCAAACTAAGAAGAAGTATTATAGTGAGGTAAATAGATGAAAGCGCCAAGGTCAAGCCATTAATTGTAAAAATATCTAAAAAAGCATTGATCTTTCTGCTTAACCATAAACGGTTACCTTCCATTGGAGATTGCCGCCTAAGAGAATCAGCATAAACCAAATTCGCTTTCAGGTCGCTATCATAGGGAATAAAACGTTTTGCGCGCTCATAATTAAGTACGGCACTACCTAAAAAACCTAGCTTTAAATACGCGTTACCTAAATTGTAATATAATGAGGCGCTTTCATATCCATGGCTTAGTATACCTTCATACAGATTTACGGCATCTTGAAATCTTGACTCTCCATACAAAGAAGATGCTTCTGTAAAATCTTCGTAAGGGTCATAACGAAACTCTTCGCTAAAAGAATCGCCTCCAATGTAAAATAAGGCGGCAATAAATAGCGCAATAGTAAAAAAAGTTCTCAACATTTCGATCTATGCCTTTTTAAAATAACTTATGATCTCTTTTGCCTGATTAAAAGAACGCAACATATCCTTCTCTTTATACCGATATGGCGTAAACTTCGCTATATCACAATCGTTAAAGAAAGAGCTAACCTTGATTATAATGTTCTGATCAAAATCCTTTGGCCGTAAAACATGCTCTACAATATCCGAGGTTATGCCTGCTGATGGCAAGTTAAACTTGTTGCCGAAATACTCTTGCAAGCACTCAAAGATAGCAACATAAAACTCTTCAACACTGCTATCGTTAAGCAAAGACCGGGCCTTCTTTAGGGCGCTTCTGGCTTGCTTATCAGCGATCTTAATACGCGCGTAGCGTATGTCATTCTGAAAACGCTCACGCCTCTTGTAAATAAGCAGCAACGATACATATAAAAAGAGTGGTATAGATTGAGAAATAAGAAACTTCTTGTTGTTATGTAGGTAGCTCCCTTTCCTCTTGAATCTGCCGGGAAAATCCTTAATATATACAATACCTTTACTTAATAGCGGCTGATCATAATCTGAGTTCATATTATCAGCATCTTCCATAATCCGAGATTTTTCTTCCTCACCCGCTTCTATGATTTGGACTTCAATGGGCCCCTTGGTTATCACTTTAAATCTTTCTTCTTCCGGATCAAAAAAACTAAATTTCACAAGGGGAATGCTTTGTAAAGCACTTGACTTAGGGATCAAAGTCTGTTCAAAAACCTTACGTGCTTTGCCCTCATCTTTAAGATAAGACTCATATAAAATATAATCCTCGCTTTGATCTATGCCGGGCGCAGAAAGCAGGGCAAGATTACCATTTCCCGATATCTCCATTGTTATAACTATTGCATCACCAACCTTCACGGGGCCTTTTGGTTCGATGCTAATATTGAAATCAAAATTTCCGATCGCGCCGTTAAAATTTTCTGGTCTTGCGTCATCCGGCACAGGTAAAACAGCTATCTCTTTTATTGTCGACTTAAGCTTAAGCGAATGTTTCTTTGAAGCCTTTTCACCTAATCCAGGAGAATCAATTGGGCTTTGGGATTGTGAGTTAAATGCTATTGTAGCCGGTCCTAGTTTTAAATCCCCAGACAGAAGAGGAAAAAGGCTACTTCGAAACGTAATTATATTATAGTTATATCCTTTTATGGTTTTTCGCGATTTTTGAGGCGCATGGAACTCATCCATTGAGAACCCTTCATGCGCAAGAAGGGGATATTGAATATCCGTAATACTTATATCCCTATAATATAGCCCTACCACTATATGAAAAACCTGGTTAATATAGACCTTTTTCTTATCCGTTGCCATAAGAAGAAAGATATCATCTCTGGCTCTAGCTTCTTCATCATTAACATTTTCGTCTTTATGTGGACTGACACCTAAAATTCTACTACCTACCCGAATATCCGCTTTACCTGATATATAGTCAACGCCGTTATAATTCACGCTAAACGGACCGATACTGAATACGCCTACCTGTTGTGGAGTAATTACGTATGTATGCTTAGTGGCATACTTAAGCATGCCACTCGCACGTGATGCGGCATTTGTTGATCGTAGATAAGTAATTTTTAGCCCATCTATTTCCGCAAGTTCAGGAGCAGACATACCCTGCGTATCAGGAAAGATCATATCCAATCTTATGCTACCGCTTATAGGAATATTTTTGCTGTCAAGAACCAGCTCTATCTCTTTATCCTGTGCCGATGTTGCTATAGTACTAAAAAATAAAGTTACGCAACAAACAGCAAAACAAATTTTATAAAACATGCTCACTCTCACCTCTTACCAGTCGTTGTATGAGTAATTCTTTGCTGGATAGGCCTTTTTACCATCCCTTAAAAGGCCTTTTTCGTTACGGTTATAGGCATCCAATAGCCGATTAGCTTCTTCTCTCGAAAGCCGCTCTTCCGGGACTTGCTTGGATTCCTCCTGACCATATTCGCTTTTAGTATAATCTATTGAATCCTCCCTATCAAGAGATTTCTTGTTATCCCCGATCTTATCTGATTGTAAGCTCTCGTTGTTAAGGCTATCTTGGCCGTTCGCGGAGCTCTCGGCACTTCCTCGGGCATTGCGTCCTCGGTCGTTATCTTGAGCCTCCTGGTCTTTTTTATCTTGCTGCTGGTCTCTTCCTTGTTCCTTACCCCTTGCTCCTTGTGACTTTTGGTCCTGATTCTCCTGTTGCTTATTGAGGTCTTTTTGTTGTTTGGAACGTTCTTTATTAAGGTCTTGTTGAGCCTGGGTTTTCTGCTTATCAAGTTGATCGAGTTTATTCTTTAAGTCTTCGCCCTGGTTCTCCTGCTTAAGGCGTTCTTTTTTCTTATCAAACTCATTCTCAAGCTGTTTAGACTGTTTTTGCATATCACTATTAAGGTCATCCTGGCCGTTCGCGGAGCTCTCGGCACTTCCTCGGGCATTGCGCCCTTGGTCGCTGCCTTGAGGCTTCTGATCTTTTGTATCTTGTTGTTTGGAGCGTTCTTTATTAAGGTCTTTTTGAGACTGGGCTTTCTGCTTATCAAGTTGATCGAGTTTATTCTTTAAGTCTTCGCCCTGGTTCTCCTGCTTAAGGCGTTCTTTTTTCTTATCAAACTCATTCTCAAGCTGTTTAGACTGTTTTTGCATATCACTATTAAGGTCATCCTGGCCGTTCGCGGAGCTCTCGGCACTTCCTCGGGCATTGCGCCCTTGGTCGCTGCCTTGAGGCTTCTGATCTTTTGTATCTTGTTGTTTGGAGCGTTCTTTATTAAGGTCTTTTTGAGACTGGGCTTTCTGCTTATCAAGTTGATCGAGTTTATTCTTTAAGTCTTCGCCCTGGTTCTCCTGCTTAAGGCGTTCTTTTTTCTTATCAAACTCATTCTCAAGCTGTTTAGACTGTTTTTGCATATCATTATTAAGGTCATCCTGTTGTTGCTTATTGAGGTCTTTTTGTTGTTTGGAACGTTCTTTATTAAGGTCTTGTTGAGCCTGGGTTTTCTGCTTGCTCTGTGAACCTTCTTCTCCTGCCTTGTTATTACGGGGATATCTTTGGCTCTCCTTCTTTTTCTCTTCTGAATTCTTTTTAATCAGGAAATAATCAAGCTGCTTCTTAACATACTCATAGTTATATACAGCGTTAAACAACCTAGTCCCAGACTCAATAGAAAATTTATAATAGTCCAGCGCCTGACGGCATAGTTCGATGGCCTTGTCAATATCAGTTTCTAAAAAATATTCACACAACCTGTACTTTGCATTGCCTAAATTATAGCTTGCCTTCGCCTCTAACCTTTTTTTGTCTGTTGCGAGAGCTTTTGCGAAAGCGTCTATTGCTTTGCTATATTCCTTCATTTTATATAAAACAGTACCCTTGTTAAAATATATCGTGCTAACAAGCCTTGGGTCTGATGCCTCAGAGAGCGCTATATCGTATTTTTCGATAGCTTTATCTAGCTTCTTAAGGCTGTGAAAAATATTGGCTTCCTGAGCTGTATACTGCGCTACTTCCTTTGCCTGCGCAATAGAAACATGAGTTAAGAAAACTACAGCTACAATAGCAAATCCTAATCGCATACTATGATCTCCGATTACTAATACACGGTTCTATTATAAGCAAAAAAATTGCAAGCAATAGTGGGATCTGAAATTTTTCATTATACTGTTTATGCATCTTACCCCCAATATCCCTTTTATCCATAATAGAGATCTTATCTTTATAAATTGTCATTAATCCAAAATCGGTTCCTGAGCTATGTATATATGCTCCACCCGTAATAAACGCTACCTCCTTCAGAAGCTTTTCGTTCAAACGGGATATTACCTTTTGTCCGTTTCGATCTTCTATACGCGTTTTGTTTCCATTGGCGTCACTTATTAAAAGCAATGAACCGCCCTTTGAGCCGACTCCAATACAAAATATTTTTATATTTTCTTTTTTAGCGATATGAGCTGCTTTTAAAGCATCTCCCTCTAGGTCTTCTCCGTCACTTACAAGTATCAAAACTTTATATTTTCTCTGTCCTGGCTCATAAGATCTTACAGCCTCCATTATGGCTTCTGATATTGAAGTCCCTCCTCTCGATATGTAGTCTGTATCTATATCCGAAAGAGAGACTCTAAAGCCTTCATAATCTAAAGTTATCGGGCACTGCAAAAAAGCTTCGCCAGAAAATACTATTAGGCCTATTCTATCACCCGTAAGCTGTTTAAGCATATGCCCCACTGCCATTTTTGTACGCTCTAACCTACTCGGGCTCATATCCTGTGCAAGCATACTCCTTGAAGTATCAATAGTAAATATAATATCCAGCCCCTTACGCTTGACTTCCTTCCATTGAAAACCCATCTGTGGCCTGGCAAGTGCACCAAAAATCAGCAAAATAGATAGGCTTAAAAACGCAATCTTCACATATTCTCTGCGCATACTAAATGAAGATGCTATTTCATGCCAGAGAGACGAACTTACGAAAGAGCGCATACAAACTCTCTTTCTGCTTATAAAAAATATCCAAAAGAATATTATAATTGGGATAGACCAGAATACATATATAACAATAAGCGGATCTTCAAACCTCATGGTCAAGGAACCCTTCTTAAAATTGTATTAGACAGCAAGATCTCAAACAATAAAATAATAAGCCCTGCCAATAAAAATCCCGCGAAAAGTTCATTATATTCGTCATAAGCATTGTCCTGCATGCTGAATCTTTCCATGCTATCAATCTCTTTGTAAACCTTCCTTAGCGAATCGATATCAGTAACCCTAAAATATCTTCCCCCTGTTT
>Ga0222695_1001269_pt1 | contig 10608 bp, 14 predicted proteins | sample AntAcemetage1398_FD_179834 | JGI IMG/M metagenome (GOLD analysis project Ga0222695, IMG submission 179834) | Saline water microbial communities from Ace Lake, Antarctica - #1398 | ecosystem: Environmental > Aquatic > Non-marine Saline and Alkaline > Saline | place: Antarctica: Ace Lake...
ATCGCTCCTCAGACTTGTAAGTGCAATTCTGATGGAACAGAGCGAAGAATGGGAAACAGGAGATCGTTATTTAATTTTAGAGGGTTGCAGTGTTTGAGCAATTTACAGAAGAAATGTTGCGTTATCGTTGGTAATCCCAAAAGCATGCTATTGTATATAATATACATATCCACTTTAGAGGAGGATTTAACTTGAAAATTTCAAATGAAGCAAAAAAACGTCTAGTGTTCCTCGAAGAAAAGCTGGACGAGTATCTGAGATTCCCCAAGGAGCATCCTGAAAGTAATGAGGAGCATATAAGACATAAAATGACAGTGCTGGTCCCTCAGTTAAGAAGAGCAATTGAAAAATGCAAGGAAGACTCTTTCCGTAACTGTGATGATTGCGGTGGTGAAATAGGCAAAGAGCGCCTGAACAAGGTAGTTACGGCAATAAGGTGTGTGGAATGCCAGGAAGCCCTTGAAAACCCCAAAGAAACACCTAAAGGAGACCCGAAGGGGAGGTTTGTTTCAGATGAAGATGCGAAACTTATGGCGGATCTGCTTTATAATTATAGGGAAATGGTTGTTTCAAGATGGGCACTTGGCGGTATTACAAAAGAGGAAATGAGTGAGCTGGCCCTTAATTACTGGAGTTACGCTGTTGAGGATTTTCTGGAGAAAACTGATCCTGAAAACCTTAAAAAGTTTAAGGCATATTCAAACAAGGAAAAAGTTCAGAGATTTGGGAGGTTTGAGGATTTTTATAATAAAATAACTACGAACTTTGCCAATAATGATAAACTGAATTTCTGCACAAAGTGTAAAAAGCTTATATCTACAAAACAGGTAAAAGAAGAACCGGAAGTTCAAATCTGCAGAGAATGTCTCGGCATTAAAAAAAGTCAATTCGATGAAGAAGGTAAGAAAAAATCCGATCCCGTACTGCTTGAAATATTTTCCAGCTTTACCTCAATCACTGTTCGGATCTGGAATGAAGAAAAAGAACTGACTGATGATGAAAAGAAAGGTGTTGCTTATAAGAACTGGGAACGGGCAATAAGTGAGGGTATTCTTGCGTTAGAAGGGAAAAACGAGCAGAAAGAGATTGACCTGTTATCAAAAGAAGAAAAGACTAAAGACTTTGAAAAGTCAGATCTCAGTTTCAGGATATTTCTGGAGATATCTGAAGAAATCTATTTAGAAAATATGCGATAGCTTTGTTTTTATTTACGCATTCTTCAGCATGCGCTTGTATAGCTGATTATTTGCTCGAAAAATACCCTGGAAGTGCTATTAATGATTTCACAACCCGGATGCTTACAAATAAAAGCACAGAACAAGATCGAGCTACACATGCGAAAGCGATTCTAAGTTGCTTAGAATAAAACTGTCTATTTACTTTTTCAAAGACTGGAGATCTTAAGATTTAATTGTTAACGTGTCATTTACTTGACACATTTTCTTAGAATTCGTAAAATTATCCTAGAAGTAAATAATTTCTTTAGGAGGTACTGGTGGAATATAATAAAGAATCTAGACCGAAGACGGTTGATATTGCAGTAAATCTACTTTATGGAACTCTGGGTATCGGTATGTTGAGGGTTTTTTGGGAAAACCCAGTCCAACAGACCAATAAATTGGTTGTCGGGTTTTCTGTTTTTATCACTATTTTTGTTTTTGCCTTCATGGTGTTATTGATCTTCAAGATAGGAAAAGGGCGCAATTGGGCACGAGTTACTTTCCTAATTTTATTTGTTATTGGTATTCCTCTAAGCGTTCCTGTTCTTTTACTGACCTTTTCAAAAAACCCGTTTTTCGGAATTATTAATATTATACAGATACTTTTACAGTTAGCGGCAATGGTGTTGCTTTTCCAGAAACGATCTTCTGATTGGTACAAAAACATGAAAAGGTAATAACCATCTAAATTTTAAGGAGAAAATCATGAGTGCAACAATTATTGGAAGAGTTAAAGGTGGATCTTCTGGAAAAAGTTTTGAAGTTAAATGGAATTCAAGTGACAGACGTGTCTACGTGTCGTTTGCAGGCTGGACCGAAGTTGGAAAGGCAGGATCAGCATCGGATGCAATGAAAATTGCAGAAGCGTCAGTTTATAATAGATAATTATTAAGATAAGCAACAATTAAAGACAATTTTCTGATTCAGGAGGCCTTATATGAGTTCTTTACTTAGTACTATAGGGGTTCCAGGGATAATAGTGCTCCTAATTGTAGGCTGGATAGTAAAGTCAATTTTTCACGCCGGTAAATCTGAGGAAGAAAAACCTGAATGGTCTGTACCAGAAACCTTATTCGTTGGTCTTATAGTGGTAATTATAATACTATTTCTTTTGGGAATATAGCAGTATTCCAGCCTATTAGCTAAGCTACCATTTCGTTATCTTCGATTGCATCTATCGATTGCCTGCTTGCATTTGTAACTTTGCTGTTTGCTTTTGTTAACCCAGGGTTTTATAACTGCCTGATAATACGTGATAAATACAATTTTTTAAGACTCATTTAACTTGCAATCGCACTAATTTCGGATAAAATTTTCTAGTGATTTACAAAAAGGTCTCCAATTGAAAAAATACTGCATATTTTTCATATTTTTTACTTCTTTACTTCTTGTTGCTGAGATTAGCAGAAATTTTAAGGGAAATATAAAAATAGATTCTTTCAGTAAAGCTAAGAAGATCCTATACAACAAAATATACAAAAACCTTCCCAAGAAAACCTTCTACTGCGGATGTTCCTATAAGAATCGTCATAGTATCGACTTCAATTCATGCGGTTTTAGCCCCCGTAAGAACGCTAAGAGAGCAAAAAGAGTGGAGGCGGAGCATATTGTCCCCGCATCACTTTTTGGCAGGACATTCAAATCATGGACGGATGGAGATCCTAAATGTGTAACCAAGAAAGGAAAAAGATATAAAGGCCGTAGATGTTCAAAAAAGGTAAGCAGAGAATTCAGACTCATGGAAGCGGACCTTTTTAACCTCTACCCCGCAATAGGAGAAGTTAATGGCGACCGTAGTAATTACGAGTTTGCAGAGATCCCAGGAGAAAAAAGAGTTTATGGAAAATGTGATGTAGAGATCGAGGGAAAGAAGATTGAACCTAGAGAGGGGATAAGAGGGGATATCGCAAGAACTTATTTTTATATGATGAAGGCGTATCCGGAGAGGGTAAGGGTCAGTGGGGAGAAAATGGAGATGTTCCGTGAATGGGATAAGTTAGATCCTGAGAGTGCGGGGGAGAAATTGCGACGTAAAACTATAAGAAAGGTTCTAGGTATGGAGGAAAAAGGCTGAATCTAAAATTAACAGGTATTATTATAAAGAACCTGACCTCTGCGGGTTATAGCGACTGGAAGCTTCCCGAGGTACTTGTCAATATCAAAAAATATAATCCTGTCAGCGATTTCCCTGGAATTAAATCGAGTGAATTCTGGGCGAAGCCTGTTCATGCTGGTGTTACTGACTATGCTTGGAGTGTTAATTGTTAGATATTAACTTTTATGGAGTAAAAAATGGGAATTTTAAATGGTATTCTTGGAAATGCAGGTGAAGTTAAAGCTGAAGACATAAAAAGGAGTACGAAAAGATACTTCTTGAAAATGAAGATGTTGAAGTAGCTTACAAACTGGTAAGAGACGTTTTTATTTTTACAGACAAAAGACTTATCCTTGTTGATAAACAGGGACTTACAGGAAAGAAAATAGAATATCTCTCGATTTTATATAAATCTATTTCAAGATTTTCTATCGAAACTGTTGGTCATTTAGATCTAGATGCTGAACTCAAAATGTGGGTCTCCGGCGAAGCTCAACCGTTCGTTTCAAAGAGGTTCAATAAAAAAGTAAATATTTATGATCTTCAGAAAGTTTTAGCTAAACATCTTTGCAAATAGCATGCTTTTTATCATTCATGAAGGTTACAGCAACGAAAGGAATGTAAATTCTGTACCTGTTCAGAGCTTCTGGCATTTTTACTGGGAATATAAAGAAGAAAAACATCCAAAGCTTAAAATGAAAAAGCCAGGCATCGTCCCTCAGAAAAGTGACTGGCCTATGATGCATGATGACCGGTTAAATAACATAGTCTTTTTACATAAGCTTAGACAGGGAAACGTGGATGCAACCTTCAGTGGGTTTTCGGAAGAAGTTGAATCTAGGATTAAGGAAACCCTTCCGGAATGGGCTGAATTCAAACGGCACAAAAAATCTTTCTCCATTCGTGTTTTTTCGGGAAAAGTAGACAGTAAAAAGTCTTTTATTGATCAGGTCGTCAATGTGGAAAAAGGGTTGCAGAACATTGAAAAAATGAGGGACTGGATAATTGAGAATGTATAGCAAGTATCTTGGGGGTCCTAGTCCTTTTTGGCAAGAGTCTTAAGTCGAATCTTTGACATTTTTCTGCGGATACTAGGTAGGTCCAAGATAGTTCTAAAAATACCCCAGCTTTGAGCTTGTATTCCAAATTAAAAAAATTGTCTTGAGGGTTCAATCTGTTAGAATAATTCGAATGAATTTAGTGCTTCGTTGGGAGTAGATTTTAGAAAGGTTGTCTTACGGAGCGATTTTGAGAAAGTTGAATAAGGGTTTTGTGTATAATTTGAGCCGATGATTTCAAGTAGTGGAGATAAGTAATGCCAAAAATTCTAAGTTGTATTATCATTCTTATGATTTCAAATGTCTTGTTTGCCCAGAGTAAAATAGCAGAAACAATGTCTGATGATTCTCAAAAGAAATGGGTTCGTAAAGCAGTGCTTGGCATAGAACCCGTCTTTGTAGAAAACAGAAACATTAAAGCCCCGGTAATGAAGTGTCAAGACAGCAAATGTTTGCCTTTAGGCATATTCCATTACGATCTAAATGATGAGGATATTGATTTCTTGTCTTGGAATATCTATGAATGGCTCATTACTCCGAGATATGATAGAATAACAATCGGCGAAAAAACATCTATAATTACAACAAAAACCAGCCAGATTGCCGTCAACATCCCAGACATGCTCTCTTTTAAATCAGGAGACGCTAAATCCTTTGATAAAGATGTTCAGAAATACAATTCCATAATTCAGGGTCTTTTAAGCTCAACCATTAAAGAAAGGTATACAGAGTTATCTGAAAAAGAGCAGGGAACATTTATTGTAACAAAAGCAAAGGAATTAGGCCTTGCGAAGGAGTTTATAGCAGTATTAATGAATTCGGCGTATATTTTTGCTGTTAAGGTCAATGGTATTTCGGCTCATGGAACAATCTCAAAGGTTGAGCCAAAAACAATAATGGGGAAAACTACTCCCGGTGGGTATTCTCTGGGTTTTCAGATCGATATAAAAGCCGACGTAATTATTTATAAATATAATCCAGAAGGAAAAAGTTTTTCACATTATAAAACAGTTAAAGCCCGTTCTGGTGGTTTTTTGTTGAGTATGATGGGCCTTGGAGCCGGGACATTTGATTCAGAGGTTTTTCCGCAGGAACCTTCCTTAAATTCTCCGGGTGCGATCAGAATCTTCCGGAACAGTTTTAGGTCTGGAGTGAAAGCACTAGGGATAAGTGGCAATTATGAGCTGAAAAAGGACGATAATTTTGCAATTTTTGCTCCCGTCAAAGAGGTTGATGGAAGCAGCGTTTATGCAGCTTGCGGAGTAGGCGAAGATATCCGTGTCGATCATCCTATGGTTATACAGGAATATATAGACGGAGAAATAAAAAAAACAGGATATGTTAAAGCCCGGAAAATTGGCAAAAACTGCACTGATCCTTTAAATACAACAAGATTTAGAAGAATAAAAGGAAAAGCTGAGGAAGGTGATCAGCTCAGAGAACACCCGTGGACAGGATTGATGTTCACTTTTGGTGGAGGAGTCCGAGATTATCGCATTTCTTTTTCCGAAGGCGAGGTCGATATGGGTGTTGGCGGAGTAACCGCGGGAGGCCAGTTAGGGCTCAGTATGGATCTTGGTTACGCAACAAATTTGAGGTTCTTCAGTGAAACGTGGCTTTCTTTGGGAGGGTATTTATATGGTGGTGGTGGAAAAGCGCTTGATTTTTATAATTATCCGTTTACGGGAGGTTTTTATCTAAATCTTAGCCACAGAATCCATTTTACTGGTGGTGGTGCTTTTTTTGCTCCTCAATTCGCGTTTGGTTATGGTGGAGGAAAAGCAAAAGTTGATTCACGTAACCCGCTAAAAGGGGATATTTCTTTTTCATCTCTTTTTATTGAGCCCGGACTACAACTTGGGTTTTCTTTTACTCCAGATGTAGAGATGATCTTTTATGGGGGATACCAGTTCCCTGTTTATAACGTTTTTAAGAAAAATGATAAGGAAATAACCAATTCCGGTGGTGTCAAATTTGACCATGGATTTGTAGCATCATTAAATTTTCAGTTTCACTTGCCTGTCGTTGGAGCAACCGCTGCCATATACAGTAAGCCTAGCAAAGCATGCAGACAAAAAGCGGGCGATAATGAAAAGAAAGTTTTTTCAACCACTAAAGACAAATATCCTGGAAGGCCGAAAACAGAATCCGAATCCAGTAATAGTTTACCTTCTAAGTCCAAATCTGTTTCTGCCAAGACAACCATTAGTCAACCTGTTTTAGAGCCTGTGCCCCCATTTGATGAAACTGCAATAAAAGGGATTAATCTTCTTGAAGTTGATACTGAGATAATGGTTGCATACGATGATGCTGTAAAGGTTGAAAAAGATAAAGATACAATCAATTACCCTGAGAGGGCTGTTGATGCATGGAAAAAACTTTTGAGAAAAGACAATAATCCGTTCCTTTCAATAGCCGAATCAAGGCTTGTGGTTTGGCTTAAGTACTACAAGACTATACATGACGCTGCTGAAAAACACGCAAAGGCTGTGGAAAACATCAAAAAAATGCTGTCTTTAAGTTCTATTGGCACTGATCAAAAAAGGGATGCAATAATAAAATATATAGAAACTTATGGTATGAACGAAGGTCTTGATCCTATATTCGACATACTTTTAAAGGCTGCTGAAAAAGAAGTCACCAATAAAATAATTAAAGATGAGTTATTTAAAAAGGCATCTCAAAGTCTTATAAAGAGAAGATGTGAGAGCGGTAATGGCAGGGAATGTTATATTTACAGCACTCTTCTGGGTGTTGGAAGTGAAGATGAAAAAGCGTATCTTATCTTCTCATGTAAACTGAACTATGATCCTGCATGTGAAAGACTTGAAATAATTAATAAGACGGAAAGAGAATTCTTAGAAAATGAAAAGAAAGAAAAGAATGAAGGGGAATAGCTGCGATTGCCCATGCCCTGAAGGTATTAAACACTTTTTCCGATTCTAGTAATCAACCCGCCCCAACACAAAGTCAGGGCGAAATTAACCTTAAACTCAGTCAGGGGCAGCTGCACGCTTCGCCCATTCAGCAATTTTATCTGGATTGTTTTTTCTCAGGACATCACACTCATTCTGGAAAGCAGCCAGGTCTTGCTCGCGAAGTCCCTCGCATTTCCCAGTCATATCCGGAAAGTACGTTGTAGCGATGTAGTCGCAGAAATCTTTGGCTGCTAAACCCGCAGGAGCAGAGTAACAGGCCTCTTTCATTTTGTTGAAGTGGGTTGTGTCCCTGCGCATATACTTCCAGGTATATGCAACGCAGTACGTAGCTATAAATGCCGTAAAGAAAATTACTATAGCAACCAGTACGAGAGCAAATCTTTTTAGGGTTTTCTTCATAATAGCCTCCAGGTGTTGTTGGGCAAGTAGCCCTTGTGTTTTTTAGGGTTTTAGCTTTTCATCTCCGCTTCCCTCAGATCATCTCTGAGCTTTCTGTACTTCTTGCCGGTAAGCTCCAGGATGTCTCCGGAGAGGAAATCCGGAGGACCTATCAGAAAACCCATGCGGTTAACTAACCCACAGCCCCTCTTGATCATCTCAGGCTCAGAAAAATCTGATTCCTCATGATAGACTGTGAAGTAGACATTTCCATTGTCTCTGAGGGCTGAGAATGCCGCAGGATCGCTTTCTTTGAGCTGCCGAAGGAAGTGGCAGGAGTAGTAGTCAGCGTGCTTGTCGTTGAGCGTTACCTTTGTTGGGTTAGGCATGAGATCCTCCACCGGCTGGAGCAGTGTCTTTAGTAAGATCCGTGAAAGTGCAGTTGTCCTCGACAAGAACACGGTAGTCGCCGGTGTACTCAGTGTTGTTGATGCTGTCGATGGGATCGTCCTTGAAGTCAGCGAACTGTTCCTCAGTAAGGTCGAAGAAGTCTGTGGCCCAGTCCAAGATCTGAGCTTCAACTGCCTTTTTTATACCGGCCTTATCACCGAGATAAGCAAATCTGTCAATGACTCCGTCTTGAGCTGCCCATGACGGGTCGATGCTCGTGAGTAAGAGAATGGTACATGTTTTTTTCATTGTTGTTCTCCATTTTCCCATTCAAATTTAGGTAGCTCTTCTGTTACGTTTCCGTCCACTGTTATAAAAAGTTTGCTGATGTCGTATTTCCGGCAGAAGGAATTGAGCTTTATGAAAGTTTCGGGATTAAGCCCGTTGCGGATGCAATGTTCTTTTATGAGATTGCCTGTACTGTCTAGAGGAGAGAAGAGGAACCCTCCCGGGACAGGATCGAGGAAGAATGTGGTGAGGTCAATATGGCTGAGGTTTTCTGTGAGATAGGCATTGTCCTGCTCACTGATGTGTGCGGTTGATATGACGGCAAAAGTGCCGGTTATCAGATCCGGTGGAAACAGAAAGTCCTGATTTTTCTTTTTCATGATGTGTTCTCCTTTTAATGTTGTTGTAAGGTTTGGGATCGAAGTCAGTCGGTAATGTTAAGTGATCTCCGGATCCGAAGATCCTCCTCCTTCGAGAGATTGCCATTCTCCTGGTTCAGGAAGTAGAGGAAGACCTGGGACAAGTGTTCAGTCTGGTCTCCGTCCATAGGTTCGTCTTCGGTGAAGGAAGCTGCGAAGCTGGAGAGAGCTGCTACAGGGTTCTGGGAAATGTAACTCGTTACGGTTTTGCTGCATACAGTGCAGCGATAGAGTGCTTCTGAGTTTGTGTTTTTTATCCAGGCGAAGTGCTGGGAGTGGTGACGCTGCTCGTCAATGGGCAGGTCCTCGGTGTTGCCGCAGGGGCAGGTTAGGAACCTAAGCCGGTTGTTGTTTGCATTCATGGGGGGTCTCCTTTTTAGATTGTTGTTGGGATGGGTTGTAGTCAGATACTTATGACAGAAAAAAAATGAAATTTAGAGAGAAAACCTGTCAGGCGTCAAACGAATAACGCATGAGGATCTCGCCGTGACTCTCAGAAAGAGCATCAAAATCTAAGTTGAAAAACAGATTCTGACACCCATTCTGGTTATCTGGGAGTTTGTAATCAAAGCCACAATGAATAGCCGCCGCAATAAACACCCCATTCATAATATAGCCGATCTCTTCCTCGACTATATGCTTCAACCCATAACTAGAAACACGGGTACATAACTTTTCTGTTCGCTTAAGATTCTTTTCTATCCAGAGACACGCCTTTAAAAACTGCTTTGCATGATCCCTGGGCATAGACTTTCTCCTAGCCCTTACTTCCTCAATAGTAGTATGAGCATCACAGTAAGCTATGGGATAAGCCCATCCAGATGGATTAAGCTTTGGATGCTCCTGCAAAAGATCAGAAATTAGTCTCTCTGCTTCTTCAAGCTCTCTCTCAGTAAAAGTAATATCATAACTCATAACAACACCTCCAATAAAATACCAACAATGCCTAGTGTTGAAACCAACTCCAACACCCTTGAAAATACTACCATAAAAAGAGGCTTAAGTCAATAGTTTTATTAGCTTTTTGGAGGTTTTTATTAGCATAAAAACCCAAATAATTACTGCTAAATTATAACGACTGAATATGTCTGAAGCACAAGGCCTTAGCATCACATCAAATATCCTTATAATTACAGCGTGTTACGGGTAAAAGCGCTGAAGCCCTCTGAAAGCAAACAAGGGGTTCAGAGATGAGAATCTGGATGTTACCTTAGAGATATCATGCTGTTAGGTCCGAGCACTCTGAAAGGATAATAGGATTTAAAAAGATACTATATATATTATTATTTCCTGTTAGTGTTTTATAGAGAGAGGGAGAAACAAAGTGTATATAGGGAGCATGCATTTTTGTGTGAGGACGTACCCTTTCAGAGTTCATAGCGATAATCTCAATAAAATCAGCTGAATATAGATGTTGTGCTGTGTCTGAATGCTCAGTGACTTTCAGAGCTTTCTGTATTTTTTGTAAAATCTCAGGGAATGAGTCTGTGTCGGTTTGGCATTGAAGATCTGAATTTCTATACTGTTTTCAGTGACTTCCCCGACAAGTCTGTTGGTGTCTATGAAGCATGCCAGCCCGTAGCTTCCGCCGACAGGGAAGGGGTGCTTTCCCTTGTTCTGATAGAGTTCGGGGATAGTCCAACCCTTTTCAAGTGCTTCTTTCTCGATAGTATCAACTTTTCTTACTGCTGTGAAAGTTAGCTTTGTACTGAACTTAGGTTCATTCTTGTCAGGAATGGTTATACTTGTTTTCGAGAAACCTATGTCTGCTAGGTCGGGTTCCGTATCCGAAGAAAGAAGAAATGACTTTTCATCAAAGCT
>Ga0222695_1001276_pt1 | contig 10548 bp, 10 predicted proteins | sample AntAcemetage1398_FD_179834 | JGI IMG/M metagenome (GOLD analysis project Ga0222695, IMG submission 179834) | Saline water microbial communities from Ace Lake, Antarctica - #1398 | ecosystem: Environmental > Aquatic > Non-marine Saline and Alkaline > Saline | place: Antarctica: Ace Lake...
GTCATAATGGAGCGACATCTTTCTGCTGAGAAATGGGCTAATTTGGCATAGCAACCCAATCGTCCTGATCGTTATCACGTTACACTCCAAACCGGTAGCTCGTTTTAGTAAACAATTCTTGTGGTTGAACCGTGATGGCCTCGCAAAAAGTCGAAATTTTTGCTTTTGACACCCATAACTATTTAATATTCCAGTATGCAGTTCTTACTTTTTGTGTATTTTGTGCCTTTTTGCGGCTATATCAAGTTTGATCTGCTAAATGCCCTAATCAAGATGTGACACCAAATAGATACAGAGATTTTCTTCTATCACAAATGCGAGCAGTAAAGGACGGGCTGAGCTTGTGAAGCTATCCATTGAAGAGTTTGAAAAACAACTTGTATATGGGCTTCGCAAGAATGTCCCGGGTGGCGATTTAGAAATACATAACCTCAAAAGGCAGGCAACGGGACCGTGTCATAGCCAGGGATTTGCTCTGCTATTGGACTGTGGTTGAATTGGGTATGCCTATAGTGGATTTGGCAAGGAAATTTGATCTGACGCCGGCTGCTGTCAGTTGTGCTGTTCAACGTGGCGAAAAAATGGCAAAGGAAAAGGATTACCAACTGGAAACCGGAGATATTTGAATAATAACGGTCGTCCCTCCATTTCCACATGAACCCTTACCAGGAACCTCTATGAAAAAGATATTAACATTCATAGCCGTGGCCGTTTTCATCATATATCCCTCTATCTGTTTTGCGTCCTATATTATTCATCTCAAAGACGGGAGAGAGTTTGCCACTGATCGATACTATGAGGAAGGGAATCAGATAAAGTTTAAACGATATGGCGGGGTCATCGGGATTCGGAAAGACCTTGTAAGAGAGATAGAGGTGGTAGAAGATGTAGGAGAATTGCCTGAGGTAAAGGAGAAGGCGGAGCCGGCTAAGGAAGATGTGAGTCAGTCAGCGAAGAAACAGGGGGCTAACAAGGAAGGGGCGGTTGAAGCGGAAGGAAAGGTGAAAGCGGGCAAGGAAGAGGTGCCCGAGAAAGTAGCAAAGGAACAGGGTGCAAAGCAGGTAAAAGAACAGGAAAAACCGGAGGAGGCTTCTGAAGAGGAAAAGAAAAATGCGGAGCAAGAGAAGACCGCAAAAATGCAGGCGTTCCTTGAAGAGAAAAGACAGATCATGCGGGAAATGGAGATAGTAAACTCAGCATTCAAAGAGGCAAAGGCGAGGAACGACAAAAAAGGGTCGCGAGAGCAATTCAAGAAGCTTCTACCGTTACGGGAAAAGCTTAGGGAACTTGATGAAAAAGTCAAGGCTGCTTATGGTGGTCAGTTGCCGAAATGGTGGAGCAATCTGGAGTAGCCCATCAGTTTCGAACATTTCGCCAGGTAACCAGAGCAAGATCCGTTGTCACATATTTACCCTTCATGTCCGTGTCAAAAAATATGTCGACGGCATTTATTATTTCCGCCTCCTGGGCCACTATCGCGCCGTATAAATCAGCGGAATTATCCAATCTCACTGTGATATATGGTGCATAGATCAAGCCGGAGAAGTCAACACTGTTGCCGATAGAGATCTTGTCGGTGCTGCTCTGTGAGTTGGCAAAAATAGCAAAGTCACCTGGAGCACCGCGCGTGCAGGAATTAGGAATGCATGTACAGGCACCGCCACTGCAGGTGGTGTCAGTAGTATTTACAAAATTCGAACTATTTTTTGCATCGATCTCTCCAGTCAGGTAGATATTTACGGGGCCATTGGTTGTATCAAGGTAGAGGGTGGAACTATTCTTTAGCGTTATGTCATCAAAATAATAGTTTGCACCGCCGGGTTTTCCTTTCAATGTTATTTCGTCATTATTTCCTAAGTCAATATCATTGCCTGAAATCGCTCCAGTTGGATCGTAGACAAGCGCTACGTCACAGTTATCATTGGGGGGGCAAGTGCTGTATGTAGTGAACTTCGTCGCATATTCTCCTCCCACGACACCCATCGGGTCAGGGTCGATCCTGTCGATGTCTTGACCATTTGTTCCCGTAACAGTTGCTCCAGCATCTGTTAAGGTGCCATCATTCCCTGCCGTGTCCTCTCCAAGCGCAGTATCCCCATCAACGAGGCAACCGTTCTTAAGTATCACACTTTCGTTGGATCCGACATCACCCTCTCCAGTCGAATTTGCGGAGGTTGGGCTCGGGGTAGCTGTGTGTGAATAGCTGTAAACTGCTGCCGAATTCTTTGTCTCCATTTTTTTGTCGCCGAAGACGCCGAACCTTATAGCAGGCATCCTCTTTATTCTACCCATTATTGTGGCAGAACTATTGTTAGTACCTGTGCCGTTAGAGGTGAAGCTGTAGAGATTGTCTGCGATCTTTGTAAGCCCGGGGGCCTGGTAGGAAAATCCAAATCCACTTGGTGTCGTGAAGGCGGAGAGAGAAACAGAGTTAAGATCACTGGGGTCCGTAGGGTCACCGTAATCTGTGGGCATGGCAAACGTTGCCGGGCTGGCCTTAAGCCCCGCCTCTATCTTCGCAATTGCGTAATTCACACCGGCATCAGAGTCATAGAATGCCTGCGCGCTCGTCTTGTAGTTAGCGCCGATTTGCATATCTGTTGTTGTCATCACAACAGCGGTGGTCCCTAACATTGCCAGAATAGCCAGGAACATCAAACCGATGACAAGGGCTGCTCCACGCTCGTTTTGACACGGTTTTGTCAAGCTCATAGTATGCCCCTCCGTTCTGGAGTAAAAAATTAAAACTTCTCTCCTCTTACGATCAGAAGAAACCACTCAGTCTATAAGCAGATTCGGGGGAGTTATGAAGGCACGCTGATCAAACGTTCTGTACCCATTGTTTTGCGAATAATTGGGGTCGCGCTTGTCCGTTTGGGCTGTTAAGTGGTTTATCTCTATGGTGTTGCCGACCTGGGTGATTTGCAAATCTATGATGTTTTCCGCTAAGGGTTGACGGCCAGCCCCGAGGTTTTCGTTTCTTTTCAATATGTATGAACCATCAGGATCTTCGACAATGGAGTAGCTGATAACCTTTACAACGCAAATGTCCACTGTAGTTGCCGATGAATTATAGGCATTGGCCAGCCCCTGGTTACCCCCCGTACTTGGATCGGTATCGATTGTAAGTGTATTACCTGAAACACCGGTAACAAGGGCATTTTCAAGCCCGTTGATGCAGATGATCTTTTCGTCGTCGGTGTCAAATGAATCACTCACGGTGGTATCAAGGGGGGTGACGTCAATCGTGGTATCCCCGGCCGAGACATCAGAGGAAAGCATCGCAGCCGGACCGTCAAAACAGGCCGCGATGTGGATGATATCACTGCCCAAATCACCGCTTCCAGCGTCTATTTTAATAGGTTCGGTACCAAAGGTAACGCCCGAAACCCAGTCAATCCATGAAAGAGCAGAGGTCGGGGCCCCGTAGCCGGTCATCCGGATTTCTCTGGTCATCATATCCATAGCCGCTCTCGCGTTTTGAGTCATTTCGGCAATTTGTTCCTGTGTATTGTAGGTTTTTTGCTGGATAATAAACGTGCTGGCTAAAGACCCAATAACTACAAGTGCGAGCGCCATAGCAATGAGCAATTCAATGAGGGTAAATCCTTGTTCGCTGTTTTCTGTGGAAAAACGCATCGAATCCCTCTTATTGGGCAAGGATGGTTTTCAGTTCGGAAAAATGGCCATCTGAAGCCCCCCAATAAACCTTTACGCTCACCGTTTTCATGTCGGTGGCCGGAGCATCATCAGTAACCGTTACCTCTCTCTTATATTCATCGTAAGGCGATGAAAGCGCAGCTTTTGTCTCGCTTACAACACCTGCATAGCTCGTTCTTCGAATATCCTCCATCTTGTCTTGGGCTAAGGTCGTTGCTGTGGTAAGATCACTGCTGAGCTTATTGCCTTTAATGATCGCTACTGTCAAAGAGGCCATACCCAGCAGGCCTACAGACAGGATTACGATTGCAATCAAGACCTCGATAAGGGTAAACCCGTTGTCCTTTCCTTTTTTAATGTATCTGTGTGGTTTTTGATTTTTCATTGCGCAAACCGGTTTAATTAATCTTTACACGACCTGCAATACTGACAGTAACAGTTTTGGTTCCACTGGAATTTTGCAGCGTAACCGTCGGGAGGCCCGTGGCCGTCCCTCTCGGAAAAAATATCGGGTTATTTGTAGAACTGACAGTCACATCGGGATAGTTATCCTGGATATTCTTGGCGGGTGTAGTAATCGCTTCACCTGTATCAGCGGTACCATCATTGTCATCGTCATCCAATATTTGATATTGGTTTGCTCCAGGGCTATTGAAGAATACCTTGAATTCATTGTTCTGCTTAACAGCGTTCATCCTTGCGGCCATCAAATCCCCCATGACCTGCCTGGCAGCCCCGTTCAGGCGCATCCCCGGCAGCAGGGACATGAAGTTCGGGATGGCGATAGAGGCCATGATAGTGAGGACAGCGATAACTATCATCATCTCAATCAGAGTGAATCCCGATTGTCTTTTTCTTAGCATCTGAGATACTCGCATTTTCCTCTCACAGAGTCCGCAGAGATCACTGAGATTTTTATCCTTTTTCTCTGTGCACTCTGTGCGCTCTGTGAGAGATATACCTGCTTTTCCCTTTATCATTCTTTAATATTGATGGTCTCGTAAAAAGTCTCCAAGGCCGTCACTCCCGCGAAGCTTGTCCTCGACCTGATCGGGGAGCGGGAGTCCACAAGTGGTTCAGTTTCCTGGATTCCCGATTTCGCGGGAATGACGTTATAGGATCGCAGGAGTGACAATAATCGGGCGATTCCGGCTTTTTACAAGTTTGCCAATATTATAGCAAGTTTTGTGCCGCGATTGGTCATTTGACGTATACTACTGTTAATTAAGGATAAAAGACGTTTCAAATTTCAATTTGCCCTGCATTTCCTCGAAATATAGTGTAATAAAAGTTGTCGATTGTAAAATTATTTTACAGCAAATGTCTCGCGCAAAGGCGCAAAGCTCGCAAAGAAAAACAATGGAAAAGACTAAGGGCTGACCCCATGATGATTTGACGAGGAGATAGAGGCTTTAATCGCAGCCCAATAATTTCAGATCCGGCTTTACACCCCGAATTCACCTGACCAAAGCATTTCAAGAAACATCTGCCATGGCAAAATCTCAATTGAGGAACCAAGTCTTCTCGCTTGTTTTTCCAAAGACACGATAATCGCCCGTTTGACATTATGTTCTTCAAGCAACGCTCTCAGGCCTTTGGTGTGTTTGCTGTGTATCCTCGATGAACCCTTTACCTCAATCGCCACATCCATGTCTCCAAGGATGAAATCTACCTCAAAGCCTGTGCTGGTCCTCCAGTAGCGAATTTCGAGTTCGGGGTTTCTATAGGCCTGATATGCCTTCAATTCCATTATAATATACTGCTCGAAGGAATGGCCAAATTCAGGTGTGCCTATTCTTGGGGTGCGACGAGCCAGGTAATTGGCCACCCCCACATCAAAAAGATAGAACTTTTCGGTCTCTATCAAACGCCGGGTTCTCACCTTTCTCCACGGTGCTATTCTATAGCCGAGCAATGTATCTTCCAGAATCTGGAAATAGTTTCTCACGACCTTTGCGCTTACGCCTGTCTCCCTCCCTACATTGGTATAATTCAACAATTCCCCGGAAGTCAGTGCCGCAACACGCAGGAATTCGGCAAATGCCGGGATGTTCTGAATGATTGCCGCTGCCGCGATTTCTTCCTTCAGATAGTCGGCCACATACGATCTGAGGTCTTGCACGGGATCGAATGAAAGAAAATGGGGTGGCAGTAGCCCGGAAACAACAATCTGTTCCAGTTTGAAATTATCCGTCTCCGCATACGTGAGCGGGGCCATGGTATATCGCCAGGCTCTGCCGCCAAGCAGATTGGCATGCCCTCGCCGCAATTTGCGAGCGCTTGATCCCGTCATCAAAAAGGAGACATCGGAGTTCTCTATGAGCCAATGGATTTCATTGAGCAGATCCGGAACCATCTGGATTTCATCTATAACAATCAGGCCCCGATGCTCCCGGTAACGCTCTCGGAGTAATGAAGGACGAGAGGCGTAATCCGCAAAAAGATCGGTTTTCAGCAAATCAATTAGGGGTGCGTTGCCGAACTTCCTGTTAACCCAATAAGTTTTACCGGTTTTACGAGGCCCCCAGAGAAACGCTGAACGATCAGCCGGTAGATTTAATTGTAGAAGCCTGCCCTTAATTTGTTTCATAGATAGGAATTATATCTAAATAATCTTTCCTGTCAAGTAAAATTATCACCAAATCACGGCCCTTGGAGAGCAAAGTGTTAATTTCACCAAAAATGGTATTATTAACTATTTAAGGGGGAAATAGATAAAATGTTGCAATTGACAATATGGTTGCTTCGGAATACAATGATGTAAATTGCGATACAAAGGAGGCCGACCATGCCCTTGAGTTTAAGGATACCACCAAAAAAGGAAGAGCTTATTAACTTGAGAGTCCAAAGTTCTATTCAGGTTAAAGCATCCTATCACTCAGCTTTTTGTAAAACGGAGAGAAGCTTCATGTCGTACGTAAACTGGTGTTCCCTGAACGCTGTTGGCATTTACAAATAGAGGCTGTTATGGAAAACGGATAGAAAACAAACACGTACAATAAAAAGAGCTTGACATACGTATATGATTAGTGTATCCCTACTGAAACACTTTAACGAAGGAGGGATACACCATGGAACCTTTTGAGCAATTTCTTGAATATGAGAAGGAGATTACTGAGTATAAGCTCAAAACCATTAGCCGTCTCCAGAAAGGATTGGAGACCAAACCAGTAAAACGTACGTCCAAAGCTGATATTGTGGAACACGTACTGCAAATTGCAGGAAGACCCTTGCATGTTTCGGAGATTATCCAAATTGCCGATAGGGACTTCCATGTACAACTGGAACGAGACTCAATTGTATCCATCCTAATCAAGAAAATCAATGCAGGTCAAACATTTATCAGGACAGCCCCCAACACCTTTGCTTTGAAAGAATAACCTTTGGTTTCTGAACGGCAAGGGCAATCGCAATCTACCTTCAACGACAAGGGGGATGTCATGATAGAAGAAATTAGCCTCATTTTGTTGCAGTTCAGGGATTGTTTTAGCAGAAGCGCTGCCTTTAACTGGTTCGTGATAGTCATTATGGGTTTCATTGTCAGGATCGATCATCATGGTGTTACTTCAATGATTCGTTGGTTAGGCTTAAAGCCTTGTCTTTATACTGCCCTGCTATCGTTTTTTAGAACGTCGTCCTGGCACTTAAAATGTATCCAGGAACAATGGTGGCAAATTGTTCTATCTCATTGTCCGTTGATTAAGGTTGCTGACCGGTATCTCCTTGTTGGCGATGGAATCAAGGTGTCTAAAGAAGCAGAAAAAATGCCCGGCGTCAAAAAGCTTCATCAAGAATCAGAAAATTCGGGTAAAGCGTCTTATATATATGGTCACCATCATGGAGTATTGGGCATCTTGGCTGGATGGGTAAAAAAAAATCTTTTGTGTTCCCCTCTGTGCCGAACTTCATGAAGGAGCAGAACAGCTTCGGAAGTTTCAGAATAAGTTAGCGCCAACTGTCAACGGCGAAGAAAAAATAAGCATTACCACCCTTATGGCTTCCATGGCTGTTGCCTTGGTTAAAGGCCTTAATAATGCGGAATGCATCGTTGTTTTGGATGCGTATTTTGCAGTGGGACCAGTATTTCTGATTTTAAAAGGGCTTCTGAATTCAAATGGCGAACGCTTAGTACATTTAATTACCCACGCTAAGAGAAATGTCGTCGGCTATGAAGATCCGCCGCCCAGAACAGGTAAGCCAGGGGCCCCCAGAAAGTACGGTGAAAAGTTGAAATTAATAGAGTTGTTCGAGGACAAACAAAACGAATTTCAAGAGGCTGTTATTGAAATCTATAAACAAAAGAAGACGATACTTTTTCTTTGTCTTGATCTCATCTGGAAGCCAATAAAGGAAAAGGTTAGATTTGTTTTGGTTATCGACGGAACAGAAACCTTCATCCTCATGTGCTCAGATCTGACTTTAGAACCTCTGGATATTATTAGGGCCTACAGCTATCGATTTAAAATTGAAGTCAATTTCAAGGTCTTAAAACACTTAATGGGTGCCTTCTTCTACCACTTTTGGACCAGCGTCTGGCCCAAAATAGGCAAACGTAACAAAAGTGATTTATCTTCAATCGACACGAGATCGGAAAAATTAATTGCGGAAACGACCTGTGCCATTGAAGGGTTTGTAAACCTTGGCTGTATTGCCACCGGCATTCTACAAATCATTGCTTTAAATTTCCATCAAACTATTTGGGAAACTTATCGCGGGTGGTTGAGAACGATAACCTCAGCTATACCTACGGAGGAGACAGTACGGTCCGTGATCCAAGAAGAGTTCTTCCATAATTTTCGCGTTTTCAGGAATACAGCGATTTATCAAATAATTATGTCAAAGAGCAGAAAACTTCAGTATTATCAAGACGTGGGTTCAGCACGTTATGTTGCCGGTTTGGTTCTGTTCCAAGGACGTCTGATTTGGCAACAATTGAATATGTAAGCTTGAATCGGTCAATTTTCACGTTTTGAGCTGGCAGTGTGCACCAATTTTGGCTAAAATATAATGCGGGATTATATAGTAGTGGTTCGCTTAGTGTGAAACATTGCGCAATCTTGCTGAATGCTTCTAAGCTTTGAACAAAATGAGAAACAAGTTCAACACGGTAGTCTTTGCCGGTATTAGAGCCAATACCCCTATTTTGACAAACTCTTGCACAAGAAGGAGACATCATGAAGACAAAACTTGGATTAAGTGTCCTGACGGCAATTTTTTTGTTTCTGTTTTCTGTATCATTCCTCGCTGTTTCAGGGGCTGCCGCGGCTGGAAAGGCTGACAAGGAGAGTATTCTGGAGGCCTACGGCAACCTGCCTCTCTATTTTATTGAAAATAAGGGGCAGCTTGATTCCAGGGTCAGGTTTTATGTCAAGACATCCAGTCAGACCCTCTATTTTACAGATGAGGGGATCGTATTCGACCTTCTTCGTGGAGAAAATGCGGCCGAAAAAGGCATCGGGGGCGCAGAAAAGAGCCGTCAGACCACAGGGATAAAAACAGAACGGCTGGTGTTCAACCTGGGGTTTGAAAACGCCCAAAGAGGGGTCTTGATAGAGGGCCTGGACCGTCAAGACGCCGGGATCAACTATTTTGTAGGCAATGACAGGAGCAAGTGGAAGAGAGCCATTCCCACCTACAAAGGAGTCGTCTATAAAGGGGTTTATAAAAGGATAGACCTGAAGGTATTTGGAAACGGCAAGGACATCGAATATGAATTCATTGTAAATCCCGGGGGGAATCCCGACGATATTTTATTGACCTATAATGGAATAGAGGGGCTCTCCACAAACGGGGAAGGGGAACTTCTGATAGGGACCGCCTTTGGGGAGCTCAAGGAGACGAGGCCCTATATTTATCAGGAGATAGAAGGAAAAAAGGTGGTGGATGGGAGCTTTGAGATCCAGAGCCCTGCCGGTCAATCCCAAACCCGAAAATTCTCATACGGCTTCCAGGTCGCCTCCTATGACCCCTCCTATCCCCTTATCATTGATCCCACCCTTTCCTACTCCACCTATCTGGGGGGAAGCAGTTTCGAGGATGGAGAGGGAATAGCCGTAGACGGCTCAGGAAACGCCTATGTCACAGGAGATACCTATTCCAGCGACTTTCCCATGCAAAACCCGTATCAGGGAACCAAGGCCGGTAGCGATAGCGTTGATGTCTTCATAACCAAACTTTCCTCATCGGCAACCGGCTCCATCTATCTGGTGTACTCTACCTATCTGGGGGGAAGCGGTTCCGATCATGGATATGGAATAGCCGTAGACGGCTCAGGAAACGCCTATGTCACAGGACAAACCTTTTCCAGCGACTTTCCCACACAAAACCCGTATCAGGGAACCTTCGCCGGCGGTGGCTGGGATGCCTTCATAACCAAACTTTCCTCATCGGGAAACACCCTTACGTATTCGACCTATCTCGGGGGAAGCAGTCGCGATGAAGGAAACGGAATAGCCGTAGACGGCTCAGGAAATGCCTATGTCACGGGAGAAACCAGTTCCAGCGACTTTCCCATGCAAAACCCGTATCAGGGGACTATCGATGGTGGCGTTGATGCCTTTATAACCAAACTTTCCTCACCGACCCCCAACTCCACCTATCTGGTGTACTCCACCTATCTGGGGGGAAGCAGTTGGGATAATGGAAATGGAATAGCCGTAGACAGCTCAGGAAACGCCTATGTCACAGGACAAACCATTTCCAGCGACTTCCCCACACAAAACCCGTATCAGGGAACCCAAGCCGGTGCCTGTGATGTCTTCATAACCAAACTTTCCTCATCGGGAAGCGCCCTTACGTATTCCACTTATCTGGGGGGAAGCGGTTCCGAGTATGGAGAGGGAATAGCCGTAGACGGCTCAGGAAACGCCTATGTCACAGGAGATACCT
>Ga0222695_1001278_pt1 | contig 10540 bp, 7 predicted proteins | sample AntAcemetage1398_FD_179834 | JGI IMG/M metagenome (GOLD analysis project Ga0222695, IMG submission 179834) | Saline water microbial communities from Ace Lake, Antarctica - #1398 | ecosystem: Environmental > Aquatic > Non-marine Saline and Alkaline > Saline | place: Antarctica: Ace Lake...
CCTGCGTAACCCGAGTCTTAACAGCTTCTACAATGACCTCCATTAGATTTCCGTCTTTCTCACAGCAACGGGCAACGGCATCTAATGCATCCTGCACTTGGGCCCCATCACGTTCATTCTTGATTTTCTTGAGCTTCTGTTCCTGGATCTGAAGGGTCTCCGGTACTTCAAAAAGGTCCACAGGAAGCTCTTCATTCTCCATCTGGTAACAGTTCACCCCCACAATCGGCATCTTGCCCGACTCAATTGCCTGTTGGTAATTATAGGCGGAATTGGAGATCTCGTTATGTATCCATCCGGTTTCCACTGCCTTGACAATTCCTCCCATTCCATCTATTTCGTCCAAAAGCCTGAGGGTCTCTTCCTCCATCTTGTTGGTTAAAGTCTCTACAAAATAAGAGCCCCCTAATGGGTCAATGGTGTGAGTCACCCTTGTTTCCAATTGCAGGATTTGATTGGTTCTGAGGGCAGTGAGGGAGGAAAGCTCGGTGGGTGTGCACAGGGCTTCATCATATCCATCAATATGAACCGACTGGGCCCCGCCAAGCACTGCCGACAGGGCATGGTAGGCGGCCCTTGATATGTTATTTAGAGGTTGTTGAGCAGTCAGGGCGACCCCTGCGGTTTGAACATGAAACCTCAACGTCAGGGAACGCGGGTTTTTTGCCCCAAAGCGCTCCTTCATTATCCGAACCCAGATCCTTCTCGCAGCGCGATACTTGGCAATTTCCTCAAAGAAGTCACTGTGAGCAGAGAGGAAAAAGCTGAGACGGGGGGCAAAGCTGTCTACTTCAAGCCCCCTTCGGATCAACTCCTCGGAGCAGGCCGTCGCATTGGCAATAACAAAAGCCACCTCCTGAGCAGCTGAACATCCGGATTCGCGATAATTATACCCGGCAAAGCTTATGGGGTTCCAGCGCGGAACATGCTTAGTGCAGTACTCAATGGCATCGCAGCTCAATTTAAAGGAAAACTTAGGGGGCAAAAGCTCCGGTGCAACCGTAATGACCGTCTCCATTAAAAAATCGTTTTGGCTTGTCCCGGTCAGTTTATCGAGCGGGACATTCCGCATCTGGGCATTGGCGAAATACATGGATTGAACAGAGATATTGCAGATGGGCTGGCACGTGACTAAGGAAGTGCTAATCTTATCTATAGGTATCCCGTCAAAAAGAATACGCATATCCTCTATTGTGTCGATGGCTACCCCGCCTCGTCCTGCGTCGGCCCGGGCGAAAGGATCCGTAGAGTCAAAACCCCGCAGAGTGGGATAATCAAAAACCCCGTTTATACCCGTAGCCCCCTCCTTTAAAAGGAATTTATATCTCTTGTTTGTCTCCTCAGGGGGACCAAAGCCTGCCAACTGCCTCAAGGTCCAGGTCCGACCCCGATACATGGTCGGATGAACACCCCGAACATAGGGCTCCTGGCCAGGAAAGCCTAAATCATTAAGATAATCCATCCCGGCTGTATGCGCTGGAGTGTATAGCGGTTCAATCGGTATACCTGAAAGGGTCTCAAAGACCTTTTCAACCCCTTCTGCAGGTTGGTAAACCTCTTCCTGCCATCGGCGTTTCTCTCGGTCTATCTCCTCAATAGCATTATCATTAAATAGTTTTGACATGCCTTGGCTCCTCTAAACTTCTGTCTAAATAGTGCCTGAACGAAATAACTTCCCTTTCCAAAAACAAATTTTAAATGTGGCAGTTATTTCGTATCTTCTTAATAAATCGGGGTAAATCCTCTGCTCTGCCATTTTTCTGGATTCCCGCTTTCGCGGGAATGACAGATGCTTGCCCTATTTCGTCATTCCCGCGAAAGCGGGAATCCAGAAAAATCAACTTCTTATGGACCCCAGCTCCCCGATCGGAGTCGAGGACAAGCTTCGAGGGAGTAACGGCCTTGGACACTTTTTACGAGACCATTAATTTTGGTTCCCCCCCGTCTTTTTAAGGTTACCAGTCTCCTGTTAGATAAATTTCCTGTTTACAATCAGGCTGAAATATGCTACTAACTGTTCAGGTAATTTTAATGACTGTTTAGTTATAAACCTAACAGGATCCATATTTTCTTGTCAAGGGTTTTTTGAATTTGTTCTGGATAGGAGGTCAACAGATGAGAACGAAGGCTGGGAAATCGGATTTTAAAGGGTTGGACAAGAGTCTGAGAATACAAAAAATCACTGATACCGCTGCAGAACTATTTCACAGAAAGGGGTACCGGTCCACTACCCTCGATGATGTATCAAAGGAGTTAGGGATTACTAAAGCCGCACTATATCATTACGTTTCCAGTAAGGAAAAACTCCTATCGAGAATCTACATCCAGGCATTGGAAAACATCTTCAGAAACACAGATAAGATTGCCGGAAAGGAACTCCCGCCCGATAGGAAATTGAGGCTTATTATCCAAAATCATATCAAGGGGATCATTATTCAGTCAATTTCCATGTTCTCTGTTTTTTTCACCGAAGAAAATCAGTTGCCCGAAAAGGAATTCAGGAAAATTCGCAGAGAAAAAAGGAAATACACCCGGATTGTTGAAGAAATCATTGAGGAGGGGATATCACAGGGGCTTTTCAGGAAATCAGATCCAAAGCTGCAGGCCTTTGCCCTGATAGGAATGTGTAACTGGGTATATAAGTGGTACAAACCCGGGCCCGATTCTTACACCCCGGAACAGATCGCCGACTATTTTGTAAGCCTGCTTGAGAGGGGCTATCTCAAAAGCGACATGGAAGGAATGTCGGATGTGCCAAAATCGCTACAGGTGGAAAAAGAAAAAGCGGGTTCAAAAAAGGAACGCTATCAGACGTTAAGGGCTAAATGTACGGAGTTGTCAAAGATTATCGATGAAATGGAAAAACATGGTTGAAAGTGATCTCTTAAGAGCACTTCCATCTTTGCAGGTTTAACACATCTCTTCCTTTTTTCAAATTTTCTGGCTGATTAGCTGAGGTTTTGTGTATGGTAGATTACGAGAAACGAAATCTTGAAATACTGAGGATGAGGAAAGAAGGGAAAAGTCTCAGGCAATTGTCAAGCAGCTTTGGACTCTCTTTTGAAAGAATTAGGCAAATTATTCTTTGCTCTGAGCTTGGAAAAGAAATTGAAGAAAGGGCTGAAAAGACAAAGCAACGTTTCAGGTCATTGGATGATATCGAGAAAAAATGGCCCAAAGACATAATAATTGTTGGGTTATTGTTCTCTAAGACGGTTACTTGGCGGCTAAAAAAATACTTCGAGAGACATGATATTCAGGAGGTCAGCCTAAAAGATCTAATGGATTTGTTGATTAAGGACAAAAAGAGACGACCAACAGATTTATTTGAGGTTGTGCCTGCCTTCAAAGAAAATCAATTCGGAAGAAAAACAGTTTATGCCATGATCAAACATTTGTCTGAGCAGGACCTGGGAGACTCCTTTAACACCGAATGGGACAAACGCTTGGAGAGCTTGCGACGGTATTTCAAACGAACTGACCAGAGCATTCCATCAGAACTCCGCAAATATTTGTATTAATAGCATTCACGGACAGCACGATCTATCAAATGCAATTGTGCACATGTTCCGCACTTGACCCGTAGATGAAGACGAACAGTGTGGCACTGCCCGACTTGCGGGCAAAAAATATCCCTTTAAGGGATTTCTTCACTTGCTGGAGGAGGGATTGGAGAAAGGCCTATTCAATGCTCGAGTTGGCAGGCTATGAAACGAATCAGGTGACGGTTTCCGGCAGGTTTAGGTGGGGCTAAATCGGGCTCTCTCTCATAGTGGCTAAATCTGTTGTCGGCTACGGGGAATAACCGAGGGACGGAAACAGCTCCCTTCTCCTTCCGAAATTCGTTGACTTTAAGTCAATATTTGTAGAAGATGAAAGCCATCAAGAGTGAATACTGGGAAATGTATTCTTCACTTTTGCCAAATGCGAGGTTCATGCACGAAAGTTTCTGTGGGGACCTGATGAGCCGAAAACAGATCGACCACTATATATTGTGGTGGTAAGATTTTCCGATTTAACTTTATGGATCTGACCATAGCCCTGTATATGTAACGCGTATGTCAGCTTTTTGGTGATGTGGATTGTTTGAGGTACTGTCAAAGATATCACAGATTGGTAAGGGACTGAAATTATTTGGCATACAAATATATGCCATTGAGAGTAACCGCATTGGTCAAAGAATAGTGTTAAGTTACATTATCTGGTGTAATTTCGGGAATGCGACGTCCCCCCTTTATAAAATTCATAAGGTAGAGCAGGTCCATATACCAGCCATTTAAGAAAAGCAGGGAATCCCGGATATTCCAGTATACTCCTTTTCGAATAGCCAGGAGATCTAGGTCGGGAAACCTGGCTGACTGCCTCTCCGCCCTCTCTTCAGCATCAGCCAACTTCCGCCTTAAATGGGCATCATTGTCCAATGGCTGATTCTGGGCAATTATTATGACTTTAGAGATCTTCAAAATTGCTTCCAGGGTTTCCTCTTAATTCAACAACATTCTGATATTGCTTTGCGTTTTTATCCGCAATCCGATCCCATCCGAAATACCCGGCTGAAATCGAAGACTCTTTATTTCAAAACCTTATGGTCCTTTGCCAGATAATTTGTCAATAATGGGGGATCGCCCGTTATTGAATGGCACATTGAGAAATTTGGGCAGACCCTTATATTTGGCCGCCTTGGTGGGTGTCGATTCCTGTTCATGCCTTTTCTTTTTAGACCCTTTTTTGTTTGTTTTCAGCAGGAGATAAGTGATATTATCCCTCAGATGAGAGGGGAATCAACCTGATCGGTTTTGGAGGAAAATTATGCATTATAACACAGCGGTAAGGGCCTATGCGTCCAAACGAATTGAGGAGATCGAGTCTGCGGATATCATTATGGGCATCCCTTGTTTCAATAATGAACAGACCATTGCCCATGTGATCCGGATGGTAACCCACGGCCTTGCCAAACACTACAAAGAGAAAAGATGCGTGATACTCATTGCCGATGGCGGATCTACGGATGATACCAGGGAGGTGGCAAAGGATTTTGAGATCAAGCCGTGGCAGGAAAAAGTGGTCACCATCTACAGGGGACCTGGGGGGAAGGGAACTGCGCTCAGGTCTGTATTTGAAGCAGCCGTGCGTCTTAAAGTAGGTGCGTGTGCGGTAGTGGATTCAGATCTTCACAGTATTACCCCTGACTGGGTGCAATACCTGCTTGATCCCGTGCTTACCAAAGATTACCAGTTTGTGGCTCCGGTCTATCTCCGACACAAAAACGACGGGACCATTACAAACAACATCGTGTATAACCTCACCCGGGCCCTTTACGGCAGGCGTATCCGCCAGCCCATAGGCGGGGACTTTGCCATCTCAAGGGACGTGGCAGAATTCTATACAGAGCAGGATGTATGGGAGACGGATGTTGCCAGGTATGGGATAGATATATGGATGACCACCAATGCCATCACCCAGGACTTTCGTATCTGCCAGTCGAATTTAGGAGTCAAGATTCATGATGCCAAGGACCCTGGAGAGCACCTTGGACCCATGTTCCGGCAGGTACTCTGGACCATCTTCTCTCTTATGGAGCGACATGAGAGTTACTGGAAAGGGATCAGGGATAGCCATCCGGTGGAAGTCTTCGGGTACGAGGGATATGTGGAGCCAGAACCTGTAATAGTTAATTTGGAGGGAATGATCGACCACTTTAAAACCGGCTTCCAGCAATTTTCTGCACTCTGGAAGGACATTTTTTCTGAGGCTTGTATAGATGCAATCGAGAATGCTGCAGATATGGATTCAAGCCAGTTCAACCTTCCCACCGATGCATGGGTCCGGATTCTTTACGAATTGGCGGCCACCTTTCACTCCTGGAGCGTCAATCGCTACAAACTCGTTGATCTGATGACTCCCCTCTATTACGCAAGAGTCGCCTCATTTGTCCGACAAAGCTGGGAGATGTCGTCTCAGGAGGCAGAGGATTTAGTGGAAGAGCAGGCACTGAAATTTGAAAAACAAAAGGACTACCTTATTCAGATCTGGGATCAGAAATCAGCTCAAGCGTCCGAGGCATGAAAGAGACAATCCTGTGGAGGACAGATGAAGATAGCCGTTGTTTATAACCGGGAAAGTGAGAACGTGATCAACCTGTTCGGCATTCCCAACAGGGAGAAATATGGCAAAAAGGCCATCAAGGCGATAGTGGATGGTCTCAAGAAGTTTGGACACCAGATGAAGGCGATCGAGGGGGACAAGGACCTGATCAGGAAGCTTGAGGTCTTCATGCCCAAGGTGCTTAAGGGGGAACTGCCCGGAATGGTCTTTAATCTTTCCTATGGCATACAGGGCCAGGCCCGGTATACACATGTACCCGGCATATTGGAGATGATAGGTATTCCATACGTGGGATCAAATCCCTTGGCTCACTCTTTAGCCTTAGACAAGGTGGTTGCAAAGATGATTTTTCGGCAGCAGGGTCTACCCACGCCGGATTTCGCGGTCCTGGACGCCCCGGGATTCGTAGCGCCGGATTTGCCTTATCCCCTGATTGTAAAGCCAAAAAACGAAGCAGTTTCCATGGGCATAAAGGTGGTAAGGGACGAAAAGGAACTTAGAAAAGCGGCCCAGTTTATTTTTGACACTTTTCAGCAACCGGTCTTAGTCGAGCAATATATTCAAGGCCGGGAAATCAACGTAGGTCTGCTGGGGAATAGCCCGCCGATCTCCCTCCCCCCCTGTGAGATCGTTTTCGGAGAGGGTGGCCCGGCCATTTATACCCTTGAGGACAAAAAGGGCGAATCAGGCCGCGAGATCAAATGGCTTTGCCCAGCGCCCATAGGAGATGAACTGACTCAAAAAGCCCAGGAGATCGCTGTCCGGGCCTTTTCCTCCCTCGGATGCAATGACTGTGCCCGTGTAGACATGCGTCTGGATTCCGAAGGCAATTTTTATATCCTTGAAATAAACAGCCTGCCCAGCCTGGGAGAACACGGTTCATATACCATTGCGGCAAAGGAGATGGGTCTGGACTTCCCGGATCTCGTGAATAGCATGGTTGAAACGGCCAGCGCCAGATATTTTGGCACCCCAAAGCCTCCCGGGTTATCCGCGAGAGACACCGATCTTGGGACCCTCATTTTCTCCTATTTAGCCAAACAGAGAGACCTCATGGAGCGTAAATTAGAGGAATGGGTATCGGTCCCAAGCCGTACATTTGATCCTGTGGGAAACAGAGCAGCAGCAAGAAAGCTTGAAAAGCAGTTGAATGAGATGAAGATGAAGCCGGTCACGGGCCTTACGGATAGACGCCGATCTGTGTGGACATGGGAAACCAGGGCGGGTCTGGATGGAGGAACCCTCTTTATCGGCCATTTAGATACCCCATTGGAACCGAATGTCCCGACCCAACTCTTCCGGCGCGAGCCTGAATGGCTCTATGGTGAAGGGATAGGAATATCACGCGCGCCCTTGGTGATGATCCAATTCGTTCTCCGCTCGTTGAGACATTGTCGTGTGCTTCAAAAGCTCCCCATAGGTGTCTTATTCTATCTTGACGAAGGAAGAGACTGCCGGAACAGTGCTGACATCATTCATGAAGCAGCGTCAAAGGCACGGCGTGTAGTTATCTTACGACCGGGGTCAGTAGGTGATAAGGTAATCATCCAGCGCAGGGGGCAGAGGAAATATCAACTGATTGTGGAAGGTAAACCAAAACGTCTTGGTCAGCACCAAAAGACCCCGGATGTCCTCTTATGGTTCTGTGAAAAGCTCCAAGAGCTTTCCGGTCTTTCATCACGAAAAAACCGGATCTCCCTATCGGCAGTGGATATCAAGACAGATGTCTTCCCCATGTTGCTGCCCCATCGTGTGACGGCCAACCTTATGCTCAGTTATCCTGATCAAAAAGTCGCTGATGATATAGAGGAGAAGATGAAGGAGATTCTCCGCATGAAAGGCCTAAAATGCAAATTGGAAAGCATCTCGGATCGGCCTCCCATGAAAGAGAGACGCAACAACCTCGGCCTTGCAAGGTCTTTAGCTGCTGTTGCACAAAAATGGGAGATCCCACTCGCGCAGGAATCATCGGTATGGCCTTCAGTGGGAGGTCTGGTCCCGCCGCGGATTCCGGTAGTGTGCGGGGCCGGGCCTGTGTCTAAGGATCTTTACACACCGCAGGAGGCAGTAAACCGTGCGAGCCTGATCCAACGCACCCTCCTGATCGCTCAATTTCTGGCAAAGGATATCAGGAAATAGCTATGGCTGTGAAAAAGAGAAAAGAGATCGATACCGATTTCATAGAACCTTCAAAGGTCAGGATACCCAATCCGCAGCGTATTGCCGTCTCCAAACACGGCATGGTTGCTACGGCCCAATACCGCGCCACCAAAGTGGGGACTGAGATCCTTGAGCAGGGAGGGAACGCCATGGATGCGGCCGTGGCCGCGGCCTTTGCCTTAGGCGTGTGTGAACCACAGGCTTCGGGATTAGGCGGCCAGACCATGATGCTTGTTTACACCGCAAAAACCGGGAGCACTGTCGCCTTGGACGGTTCTTCAAGGGCCCCAAACAGGGCTGTTATGGAGTCTGTCCCGGAGAAGCGGTTCCGGCTTCACGGTTATAAGGCATCCACGGTACCGAGTACTCCTGCCACCTTAGGCTACGCCCTCGAGCGTTTCGGGACATTCAATCTTCCTGTTATCCTGGAACCGGTCATTGAATTGGCCGAGAACGGATACCAGATCACCGAACTCCAGCGCAGGCTCCAGGGCCGTGAGCTGAAAAACTTCCGAAAAGGAAATGCTGGGACCTTTTTTCTTCGAAACGGAGACCGGCCCTATTCTGTCGGTACCGTCTTTAAGCAACCTGTGCTCGCAAAGACTTTGCAGCGGCTTGCTAAGGAGGGGATCGAGGACTTCTACCAGGGCAAAATTGCAAACCTGATTTCTGAAGATATGGACAAAAACGATGGGTTCATTCAAAAAGACGACCTTGCCAACATCCCGTGGCCCATTGAGCGGGAACCGGTGGCATGTAAGTTTGGAGGTATGCATGTGAAAACCATGCCCCCTCCAGGGGCGGGTCGGACCCTTGTTGAGATGCTGAACATATTGAGAAAATTCCCCAAAGAAAATCGGAACCCGGATACGCCAAAAGGGGCCCTGCTCATTGCCGAGACTATTCGACGCACTCAATTGGATCGTAGAGACCGGCCCTTTGACCCCAACTTCTATCCCCAGGTGCAGGACCGGCGTATGCTCAGCAGATCGTATGGCAAGCTTGTTTCCGAACAGATCCGCTCGCGCATTGAAAAGGGAGGTGAGACTACCCATCTCTCAGTAATGGATAGACATGGGAATGTGGTGGCCCTCACCCAATCCATCGAGAGGGTTTATGGCGGCAAGGTTGTCACACCTGAATTGGGGTTTCTCTACAACAACTACATGAGCGCCTTTGACTATCAGGATATCTCGCACCCATATTATCTCCGTCCCAACGGCGTACCCTGGGCCAGCGTGGCACCCACCATCATCTTTCGCTCTGATGTGCCCTGGCTGGCAATCGGCTCACCGGGAAGTGACCGGATTACTTCTACAATAGTTCAAATCCTGCTTAGATTAGCGCTGCAGTCGCCCTTTGACGCAGTGGCCGCGCCCCGTATGCACTGCACTTTTGATGGCAAGGTTTCCTTAGAGGCCTCCTACATGCGTGATGATATCCCTGAACTCTTGAAGGAGAGAGGCTTTGCGATCGATATACGGGAGCCCATGTCTTTCTATCTCGGATCTGTTCAGATGGTGCTTTTTGAAAGGGGTGAATTCATTGGTGTAGCTGATCCGCGCAGGGACGGCTCTGCATTGGGGGCCAAGAAATGAGACTTCCGGTGCTCATATCAGTGCCTCACGCCGGACTGGAGATTCCGACCGAAGTAAAGGACCTCTGTATCCTTGGCAAGCAGGATATCATCAAAGACGGTGATGAAGGTGCAGCCGAGATCTATTTGGCTTTGAAGAAAGAGGTTTCCGCCATGGTCACCACCGATGTGGCCCGGGCCATCATCGATATGAACCGTCCTGAAGACGATCGGACAAGGGATGGCATTGTCAAGACCCGCACCTGCTGGAACGTCCCGGTATATGGCAGGTTCCCCTCTGAGGAGAACATCAAGAGACTGATTCTCAAATATTACAGGCCCTATCACTCAGATCTTTCGAGACTTGTCAGGGGGGCGAGGCTTGGGTTGGACTGTCATACCATGGCCGCTGAGGGGCCTCCGGTAGGTCCTGATCCAGGTGTCAGACGTCCCCGTATATGTCTCAGCAACGGGGATGGAACCTGTCCCAGGGAGTGGATGCAGTCTCTTGCAGGGTGTTTCAAAAAGGCCTTTAAAACAGAAATCGCTATCAATCAGCCCTTTAAAGGAGGGCATATCATACGATCACACGCCAAAGAACTCCCATGGATTCAGCTTGAGCTCTCCCGTGAAGATTTTCTCTCAAATGAAGGGAAAAGCGAGGCGGTGCTCCAGGCGCTGGCGGATTGGAGTAACCGC
>Ga0222695_1001288_pt1 | contig 10499 bp, 8 predicted proteins | sample AntAcemetage1398_FD_179834 | JGI IMG/M metagenome (GOLD analysis project Ga0222695, IMG submission 179834) | Saline water microbial communities from Ace Lake, Antarctica - #1398 | ecosystem: Environmental > Aquatic > Non-marine Saline and Alkaline > Saline | place: Antarctica: Ace Lake...
CAACCCATTGCTTTCGCAGATCCGCCTGTGCCATGGCACGGAACAGGTCTTTGGCGCGGGTGATATGATCAGGGCGTGTTCCGATGAGGTTGTCGTCCACCACCAGGACATGTTTCTCACGGATCGACTGGAATTCCCGCATAACATCCGGGATGGGTCGCTGTCGGTAATGAGCCCCGTTGAAGGCCGTTACGCTGCAAAAGCTGCAGTTCAATGGACAGCCGCGTGTGGTCTGAATCGCCCCACAGGCATATCCCGTAGCCAGCAAATCATGACGGGCGATCGGCACATCGCTTATCTCGGCGAGCCCTCCGTCATACCGGCGCTTGAGTCCGCCATTCCGTGCGTCCTCCAGGACCTGAGACCAGATGCCCTCAGCCTCCCCCGTGATGACCGAGTCCACACGCTCCATGACCTCCTCCATACACATGGTTGCGTGAATGCCGCCCATGACGACGGGTACGCCCAGACGCCGGAAGTGAGTGGCCACTTCATAGGCTCGGTTCGCCTGGGAGGTGAAAGCGGTAATGCCCACCAGGTCCGGCCGGGGCATGGCCGGATAGTCCGGCGCACCGAGGTTCTCGTCCACGATCGAGATTTCCCACTCCGAAGGGGTCAGGCCTGCGAGAACCATAAGGCTGAGCGGTTTCCACACGCGGTAGCGGTTCCAGCGGCTCTCCTTGACATTGACGATGCTTACAAGCGGGTTGGAGGGGTTGATCAGATATAGTCGCACGATGGTGTAAATTTTCTCCAATATAGGGACTTGCTTTTTGTTCTTTTAAATAATCTTTCCCTTAAATTTAACAACCAACTCATTTTTTCATAAGAAGTTCAAGCCCATCGGCGCATGCTCGGCTCACAGCATAGTCAGCCTTTTCCTTTTGCCCGGGCATTTTATCCCAGCCACCCTTTTCGATGAATTCAGCTCTTTTCCATGAGTCTATTTTTGCTAATTCTTTAAGTTTCTCTTCATGGTTCGGTTGCGCCATAAATTGGGCGACGCAGATCGCCGCCTGACTCGCCAACACCGCTTCCTCGGTCATGGTTTTGGTCGTGCCGGAGGTTGTCCAACCCCCAAACGCAAAACCGATGATCATTGCGATGACTGCTCCAACAACAATACCCCAAACGCCATACTTAACTCTCACTTCAGCTTCCGGTTTCATTGATAATACCTCCTTGAATGATGTTGTGATGTTTTTGCCTACGATGACCTTGCTACCAATGATTTGGATGAGGTCATCGATCCCGGCCACTACCTGACCGTTTTTCATATATGAAGATCTTTTCCACGATATTTCTTTCTCACTGAGCAATCTTCAATTCGCAGATTTTGCGGAAATGATGGCCATAAATCGCAAGCGTAATAGTCAGCGGGAGCATTTTGGGTCGGCGCAAAAGCGTCCAGGACAAGATCTTCCAATATTGGAATCGCTCCTTGCCGAAAATACCCAGGCGGATGCTTGAACGTAAGACTGCCAGCAGACGTTGAAAATCCAGGGGGGTCCTGCTAACCTTTGATCTTTTATACTCCCGGAGAAAGGTCATCGCTCGTTCATAGTAATGCTCGGGTGAGTAAATGTGCTGCATTAAGCTTCCATATCCTTCACGCAATGCGTCAAGCCCCATTCTTGGGAGGATGTTGGTTGTGCCATCTGCGTTATCTCCAGAGACAAAGTCGATCAGGCGGCCCTCTTCTCTCATTCGTTCGTAAAGCCTCGTGCCGGCAGGAGCGTTTAGTACGCCGACCATGGCCGTCACGATGCCGCTCTTTTGGATAAACTCAATTTGCCGCTGAAAGATGGAAGGCGTGTCGTTGTCAAATCCGACGATGAACCCTCCTGTCACTTGCAGTCCGGACCGCTGTATGAGCTTTACACTCTCCAGCAGGTTACGGTTCTTGTTCTGCTGTTTGTTACATTCAGCCAGGCTTTCTTCATCGGGCGTTTCGATGCCGATGAAGACCGCATCAAAACCCGCCTTGACCATCATCTCCATCAGCGGCTCGTCATCGGCCAGATTGACCGAGGCCTCCGTGTTAAAAGGTATTTCCTTCCTGTCTTTCTGCCATTCAATGAGTGCCGGCAGAAGATGGTTCTTCAGATAGCCTTTGTTGCCGATAAAATTGTCATCCACAAAAAAGACCTGTCCACGCCACCCTTGATCGTAAAGTCCATCCAGTTCGGCAATAATCTGCTCGGCTCTTTTCATGCGTGGCCGATGCCCCAATAATGCGGTTACGTTACAGAACTCACAGTTGAATGGACAACCGCGCGAAAACTGGATGCTCATCGAGGCATAGTGTTTCATATCCATCAACTCCCACAGAGGAGCAGGTGTTCTATGAATGTCGCAAAACTCGGGTGTTTCGTAGATGTGCTTAGCGCACCCGTTCTCCAGATCCGCCAGAAAGGGGGGCAGGGTCAGTTCGGCCTCGTTCAGTATAAAATGGTCTACATCCTCAAATTGACCGTATTCGCTGGTGAATAGCGGCCCGCCGGCTATGACCTTGAGATTCGCCTCCTTACACCGGGCGATGATTTCACGTGCTGAGTCTCTTTGCACAACCATGCCGCTGATAAAAGCGTAATCAGCCCACGCCAGGTCCTTTTCAGTGAGCTTTTCCACATTCACATCAACCAACTTCTTCGGCCATTCGTTGGGCAGCATTGCCCCTATTGTCAGAAGGCCCAGCGGGGGCAAGGCCGCCCTTTTGTGAATAAATTTAAGGGCGTACTTGAAACTCCAAAACGTAGCCGGGTACTCAGGATAAATCAGCAAGATTCTCATAGGGTCTCCTTATCTCCGTTCGTTTTTCCATGAGTGCCTTCATTGTTTGTTCAAATTCTTTAAATGATTGCTTGTTATCCATTGGGAAAATCTACACTAAGACGATTCCATTCTTCTATCTCTACGCCTTTCTTCCCGCTTTTCAATCTCTTCGGCAAAGAGATCGAGGCGCAGGGGACAGGGAGATTGATTTTGGTCGACATATTGGCACTCAACTTGATTGCATTGTACAAACAGTTCGTGTCTTGGTTTACGACTGAGGGAAGGTTTAACTTTTAAAGCAATTTTAACATCCTCAGATACAACAGTACAAAAATAATCTTTTTCCCTACGCTTTGGCAATGGTTTCCTTCCTTTCAGTGGGACAGCGGGACTTATTTTTTGTCTAATCGACATCAGTGCTTGCAATCTTCGCCCCACGCTTCAGCCACTTTTGGATTCCTTTCAAAAAACGCATGTTTGACGCTCTCGATTACTCCGTTGAGTGGGCAGGCGAAATTTATGCACTGAGAGCACAGAAACATCTTTAAAGTCATGAAAAAACCAACTGAGGAAATGATGTAAACGATTAGCAAGAACCCTTGCATACTCTTGAGCATGCAAATCAGAGGGTATCCCATAATGACCGATAATCCTGCAAAAAAGGCAAGCTTTTCCATGAAGGACATTGGACCGGGACGATATTCCCAGACCTTAGGAGCACCGTAATTGGCCCAGCATTTTAATGTATTCCCAGGTTCAGCATAGTGGGGACAATGAGAGCACATTACGCGGATTTCCAGAAAAGCAAAGAATCCTATAATCATGCACATCCACAACAAAAGCAGCCAGCCACTTACATGATACACCCCGGCACCTCCCAAGAGAAAGGCGGGAATAGAAATGAAGAGGAAATGTATCAAGTCTATGGGCTTGAAATGGCAATGAAGCGATTTGTGCACAGCACAACCATCGCAGTTTTCGGAAACGCAAGTCTTGATCGGCTGGCCAGAATCAAGAAATAACATATCATTCTCCTATTGAAAGTGCCTCGTCTATTATCTGAAATAATCTGTTTTATCAGAATATTACGATATGTTTTAGGGGTCTGGGACTGGCGTTGAAGATAAGAATCCAAATAGGATATTTATCCGACCACAATATATGGTGGTTGGTCAGGTTTCCGCTCATCCGGTCGCTTAAGAAGGTTACGTGCATTAAGCTTCACCCTGATACCCGCCCAAAAAAGTGAAGACTACCAACAGAATCATGGAAAATGGACAGCGGTCAATATGTGCCCCTAAATAGTACCTCAAAGCCCCTTAAATTGTCAAACCGGGCTATCCATTTCGCTGGCGTTCGGTGACTGCCCGACGCTTACTGTTTATTATGGACAATTTCTCTGTACGGCACAGGCGCCTCACATACAGCTTGCTCTAAGAGACGATAAAATAACAGGCCCCGTGCTATGGAAGTTCTGCGATTGAAACAAAAGGTGTATTCATCCAAATAGTAGTCCAAATGTTTTTCGCTACCTGATTCCCTTTCGGTTCCTTAACAATTAAGAAATCCGTAGTTGACGTTTGGGCGTTAACAAGTCTTATCTTTTGCCCTTTCTTGAATTTAGCAGTATTGAAATTCTCCATATTTTTCGGATTTGTAGGGTAGGTTTTGAGAGGGCCTGTATGCCGGAAACCAGAACACAAAAAACCTGCTATAACCAAGAGAATAATTGAATATTTTCTCAAGCTAATTCTCCTTCCAAATTTAAATACAAATGAGATGAATGACGTTTCACTATCACTGCCTCCTAATCGAAGTATTTTTCGCAGTTTCACTCAAGCAGATCATTATTGAGGGTATCAACGCTAAATTCGTCCTGCCTTCCGTAATTTCGCTTCTTCCTCTGCATATTCTTCCTGTGAAAGCAGCCCTATAGCTTTCAGATGACGTAATTTTCGCAGCCATTCTCTAGGGTCGGGTTGATTAGACTCTGTCTCCTTTGAAAGTCGAACCTCTTTTGATAAGGTTTGTTTAGACGGGTTAGATATCCTCTCAACCTCAGAATTCGGTATTAGCCAGGTTGATCCCAATTTAGTTGCTCTCAACTCTCGATCTACAATCCATCGCCTGACAGTCGACTCCGGAACACCAAAAAATTCTCCAACTTCACCTACCGACCAGGCTTTCCTATTTCCCGCCTTTATTTTGCGTTTTGCTGATCCAGTGCCATTTTTGGCATGTAGGGCAGGGCTCGATTTTGGTGCCCCTAGATAAGCCAGGATTTCATCGTCGTTCAAGAGGTCTTCAACTGCCAACCCTACGGCACCTCCAAAAATGTTATGGAGATGATCTAGAGAGAGATTGTTTCCTTCGTATTCTACTATATATCCATCACCTGTTTCTGCTTTGATAAATAACCTACATGTAAAAAGGAAGTTGGCTATAGTTTCCACATCAATCTTGGGAGTAACCCACAATTTTAGTTCTTTAGGAGCATCTTTAGTAACTGTAAAGCCCTTCTTTTCCAATTCTTCTTTCAACAGAGACATTGCAGTATTCGTCCAGGATCTGAGATTTCCGACTAATTCTTCCAACTCTTCTTCTGACATTGGACCAGTTTCGCCTCCAGGAACAAATGCTGAAGATTCTGTATCAGTAGTAATAACTACCCTTCCAGATTTCACAGCAATCAAGAAGTCTTGCGTAGAGGTCTGTGCATTTATTAGGGTGATCTTTTTGGCTCCGCCAAATTGGGTGGCAGCAAACTTCCTTATTTTGTCATGATTTATTGGGTATTTTGTGACAGGACCCTCATGAGTGAAACCGTAAAGCAAGACAGAAGCGAGTAATACAAATAACAGTTTAATTTTCAAGTTATGCCTCCCTTTAAATTGTCAGTTAGAGACTTATACAGCATAAGCTGTAGATTACGGTTGAGTGCGCCTACTTATACAAAACATCAATATTGAACTTTCAGAAGCAAATTGCTCTTGGGTTATGGGAGACGCAATCTTTCTATTCATAAATGTCCATAAATAGCTTTTTAGCATAATTTTCATCAAGTTCTTTCAATATATCATATTGTGCTACTGCCGCATCTTTATTCCCTTCAACTAAATAATTAAGCCCCATATAATAATGAGCCCTCGCATTACCAGGCTGAATTTGTATCGACTGTTTCAAAGCCTTTATTGCTTCCTTATATTTGCCAATATCATAATACCCAATCCCTAACTTCAAATAGGTTAAGGCATCATTTGGACTAACTTTTGTTTCCTTGTTGAGTTTCAGAATTGACGACTTCAAAGCTGCCTCTTTAGGCAAATCTTTAAAGGCTGCACGTATACCCTGATTATTCCAACCTTTGTTAAAGGCGTTCCCAAGGGTTTTATTGAGAAAAGGAACAAGAAACATGCTTTTGGGATCTATTGTTTCCTGAGAGGCAATTTTTCCAGTCCAGATAATTTTCTTCTCTTTTGTATCATATATCTCAGCGTCGATATCAACTGTAGCTTCTGCATCATGGAAGCAGCCAACCCATAGTTTATTGATTTGTCCTCGAACCTGAAACCTTTCGTCTAAATTGGTTTGGGCACCTTCTGCATATTTCTTAACTTGAAAACTATTTGCCATGAACAATGTTTCCATGGCATCTATGATGTCATTGCTCACGGGTTGTGCGCTGTATATTTGAAACAGAGCATTATGGTAAACAACGCCATAGATTGTTCCTATATGTGTGTCGCCTTTTTCGGAGCGCTCTCTTCTGTCAGGGAAATTATGTATAGCTACGATATGACCCTGGCCTAGTTCTGTACTGTGCATGCCGTCATATGAAAATGGATTGAATCCTATATAATAGCCTACATTTTTCTGCCCTCCGCCTGCTGATTCGCTTTCTGTTTCTCCGGAAATGTAATTCTCAGTCTCGCTTTCTTTTTCATCAGCCGGTGACCGTTCCGTTTCCATTGCATTTTTTAGTTTTACATTGGCTGTTTTAGCATCGCTAACTGGCGCAACCCTCTTCTGTTGTTCCATCGCTTTGTCTATTTTCTTAAGCCAAAATCGAAATCCAGATTCATCTAAAGGTAGGGCGTTCTTTATAAAAAGGAGACTTTCTTTATTGGAATTTGGCGTGACAAGGCATATTTCTTTCTTTCCATTGCCCTGAAGTTTTATGTATATAACCCCATCATAAGAAAGCCGCTTTTCATAAGCAGTTTCCCCAGGATATAGTGCTTCTGCAATCTGTACATCCTCAAAAATGCCCGAATTAGTTAACAACTCTCCCATAAATTGACCATGCACCATGGATGTTTTTACGATAAAATCAACCGTAGCTTTGTTAGCAGGGTCACGGACCTGATCACGGGTTAGTCCGCTAATTCCACGGTCCCTAACTGTGTCCCGGGAAGGCAACACTACCAGTGCCTTCCCATACTGAGTTGTGTTTTTTATAGGAGGAATTTTTTTTGAAATTTGAGACAGGAAATCTTTTTGGGCCTGAAGTGCTTCTTCACGTGTGTCATAGCGAACATTCTTGTAGGAGTACCAAGAAGGTGCACAACTGTTGAAAAACACGGTAGCAAGTGTCAGAAAGCCAATAATTAATCCTTTCATAATAAATTCACCTTTCCTTTGGATTGTGGCATGCTATATATTATTCCCTTTATTCATCGGATTATTTTTTCAGGAGCCCGCAATGCCGTTTCTCCTTGTAGGTGTGTCTCAATGCATGAAAACTGCTTGCCTTAATATGATTAAGTACTCCAGACCGTTGTTAAATAGTTATTCAATTGTCAATTCGTCGATGATAATAGTTCCATCGGTTATAGTCATTGAGTTTATCGATGATGTTGATGATCTCGCTGTGAATGAAGAATCCCATCCACCCGAAAGGGTTAGGACCTTTGGTTCGTTCAAAACAATGGATTCATCGTAAGTTCCCTGGGCTATCGAGATGAGTAACCCGGTGTTTACTTCATCGATTGCCTCTTGTATTGAATCGTAGCATGGGGTTTTATCCGCACAATCTCCGCTAAGACTTACGTATATCGTTGGGGAGGTGGCATCACTCAGCTTTGAAACAAAGGCATCACTCCAATCGGCCTTGGTCCCCTGATACGGGTTTTCCGTGGGAAAATCGGTGGAAGAGGTATCTCCCGTGATATAGACATTTCCTGAGCCGTCTACGGCTATGCCATTTCCATAATCGTAACTGCTTCCCCCAAGATAGGTGGAATACGCAAGGTCGCTTCCCGATGACGAAAGTTTGGTTATGAAGGCATCCCATTCACCGGCCAAGGTAGCCTGATACGGGTTTTTTGTGGGAAAATCGGTGGACTTGGTATTTCCAGTGACATAGGCGTTTCCTGAGCCGTCTACGGCTATGGCATCTCCTGTGTCGATACCAATTCCCCCAAGATAGGTGGAATATATAAGGTCGCTTCCCGATGAGGAAAGTTTGGTTATGAAGGCATCAGGGTACGTACCCTCGATTCCCTGATACGGGTTTTTTGTGGGGAAGTCGGTGGAGTCGGTACTTCCCGTAACATAGGCGTTTCCCGAGCTGTCTACGGCTATTCCATATCCTGAATCATAACCGTCTCCTCCAAGATAGGTGGAATATATAAGGTCGCTTCCCGATGAGGAAAGTTTGGTTATGAAGGCATCCCTTTCACCGGCGCTAGTAGCCTGATACGGGTCTTTTGTGGGAAAATCGGTAGAGTGGGTAACTCCAATGACATAGGCGCTTCCTGAGCTGTCTACGGCTATTCCATATCCTGAATCATGATCGTCTCCTCCAAGATAGGTGGAATACGTAAGGCCGTTTCCCGAAAAGGTAAGTTTGGTTATGAAGGCATCAGGGCCACCGGTCTTGGCTTCCTGATACGGGTGTTCCGTGGGAAAGTCGGTGGAGTTGGTATATCCCGTGACATAGGCGCTTCCTGAGGCGTCTACGACAATTCCATATCCAATATCGTTGTGGCTTCCCCCAAGATAGGTGGAATATATGAGGGCGCTTCCCGATGAGGAAAGTTTGGTTACAAAGACATCATTAAAGTAGTAACCCGAGACAATGGTATCCTGAAACGGATTTTCTAAAGGAAAGTCGGTAGACTTCGTCTTTCCCGTGACGTAGGCGTTTCCTGAGGCGTCTACGGCTATTCCATATCCTATATCATCATGGTTTCCTCCAAGATAGGTGGAATATATAAGCTCGTTTCCCGATGAGGAAAGTTTGCTTATGAAGGCATCAACACTACTAGCGCTGGTTCCCTGATACGGATTTTTTGTGGGAAAGTCGGTGGACTGGGTTTTTCCAACAACATAGACGTTTCCTGCGCTGTCTAAAGCAATCCCCATTCCTACATCAGGACGGCTTCCCCCAAGATAGGTGGAATAGGTAAGCGCGGGATCAATGATAAGAGGGTAGGAGAGGTTGTAGGAGCTGACCTGGAAGCCGTATGAAAATCTTCCGGTTTGGGATTGACCGGCCGGGCTCCGGATCTCAAAGCTTCCATCCACAGCCCTTTCTCCTTCAATCTCCTGATAAATATAGGGTCTCGTCTCCTTGAGTTCCCCAAAGGCGGTCGCTATCAGAAGTTCCCCTTCCCCGTTTGTGGAGAGCCCTTCTATTCCATTATAGGTCAATAAAATATCGTCGGGATTCCCCCCCGGATTGACAATAAATTCATACTCGATGTCACTGCCGTTTCCAAATACTTTCAGGTCTACCCCTTTATAGACCCCTTGATAGATGACACCCTTATAGGTGGGAACGCCTCTCTTCCACGTGCTCCTGTCATTGCCGACAAAATAGTTGATCCCGGCGTCCTGACGGTCCAGGCCCTCTATCATGCCCCCTTTCCGGGCATTTTCAAACCGCAAGTTGAACACCAGCCGTTCTGTTTTTACAGCTGTGGTTTGACGGCCTTTTTGTGCGCCCTCTGTGCCCTTTTCGGTAGCTTTTTCTCCGCGAAGAAGGTCAAATACGATCCCCTCATCTGTAAAATAGAGGGTCTGCCCGGATGTCTTGACATAAAACCTGACCCTGGGATCAAGCTGTCCCTTGTTTTCAATAAAATAGAGCGGCAGTTTGCCGTAGGCCTCCAGGATACTCTCCTTATCAGCCTTTCCAGGCGCGGCAGCCCCAGAAACAGCGAGAAATGACACAGAAAACAGAAACAAAAAAATTGCCGTTAGAACACTTAATCCAAGTTTTGTATTCATGCTCTCTCCTTCTTGTGCAAGAGTTTGTCAAAATGGGGGCATTAACTGTAAGAATATCCGTGAATTTAGGATAAATTAGTAATTTGATACTATACTGAGAGTCCTTATGTCAAGAAAATGCCCTTGTGGGAGAAGGGGACATTCGGAAAGCGCCGGGATAAACCCGTATAGGATAGGGCGTCGACCCTTTTGGGTTGTGTCCCAAAAATGAGAGATTTCGTCATTCCATGGAAAGCACGAGAGGGTATTGATGACCTGCAAATGTCAGAGTCTCATATTGGCCAAAATTGACACTACCACATAAATTTATCACAACAGCTGGATTGAAGTTTGCATGTCCGAACAGCAATAAGTCTAACTGGTTTAGAATGCTATGTTACGTGCATGAACCCAGCATGGCACATCCGGCAAAAATATTCAAGAGTGGGAGATGTAAGTTAGCCTTTTTGCCTGGAAAATCCAACGCGCACTTTATATAGGTATCATAGCAT
>Ga0222695_1001292_pt1 | contig 10445 bp, 3 predicted proteins | sample AntAcemetage1398_FD_179834 | JGI IMG/M metagenome (GOLD analysis project Ga0222695, IMG submission 179834) | Saline water microbial communities from Ace Lake, Antarctica - #1398 | ecosystem: Environmental > Aquatic > Non-marine Saline and Alkaline > Saline | place: Antarctica: Ace Lake...
TCAGGCAGCAGGAATTGTACATGGGCTTGGTTATGGAACAGTGGAAGCCAACTGGTGATGGGAATCGAAACGACACAAGCGGACAAACCGTGAGGTCAAAAGTAGAGAAGTGTCAGTTGGTGGCGGATGAAGTCGTAGTAGTGATGAAGTTCTTGTAATGAGAATGGAGCAAAGGGCTTCACCAGACAGGATTTAACAATAGCAACAACTTAACAAAAGGATGATTGAGGAGTTAAATACAAAAACGCAACCAGTAAGTAAAGAACAGGTTTGGACAGCGTGGGAACATGTAAAACAAGGAGGCAAGGGCATGGGTATAGACCATGTCGGGATGGAGGAAATTGCCTCAAACCCACGTAAATACCTGTATCCTTTGTGGAACAGATTAGCCAGTGGAAGTTATTTTCCACTACCGGTAAAAGAAGTGCCAATACCCAAAGGAGATGGCAAAGAAAGGATGTTGGGCATACCAACGATACTCGACAGGGTAGCACAGCAAGTTATAAAGGCAGAATTAGAGAAAATAGTAGAGCCTTTATTTCATCCCAGTTCATTCGGATACCGACCGGGCAAGAGTGCCCACCAAGCGGTTAAACAATGTGCAAAGAACTGTTGGGAAAGGTGGTATGTTGTGGATTTAGACATAAAAGGTTTCTTTGACAACATAGACCAAGAACAAATGATGACGATTTTGCGAAAGTACACAAGTCAGAAGCAAATATTACTCTATTGCGAACGATGGTTGAAAGCACCGGTATATAAACAGGACGGAGAATTGCAGGCAAGAAGCAAGGGCACTCCGCAAGGAGGGGTGATAAGCCCACTGTTAGCCAATCTCTATCTGCACGAAGCATTTGACCAATGGTTGTCAGAAACACAGCCGCGTATAGTATTTGAGCGATATGCAGATGACATCGTAATCCACACACGAAGTATAGAGCAATCAAACTTCATACTGGATAAACTAAAGGCAAGATTGAAGCGGTATTCACTGGAAATACACCCCGAAAAGACAAAGATTGTTTATTGTTATCGAACCGCAAGGTTTCACAAAGAAGGGAAGGAGATACCAGTATCTTTTGATTTTCTGGGTTTCACATTTAAACCACGACTTTGTTTGAAATCAAACGGGGAGAAGTTTTGGGGATTTCGACCGGCAATAAGTAAGAAAAGCGAGAAACGGATAATTGGCGAGTTGAGCAAATTAGCAATACATAACTGGGTATCTTATGACATCCATGGATTAGCTGATGCTCTTTCATCAAAGATTCAAGGCTGGCTCAATTATTATGGGAAATTTCGCATATCAGAAATGCAATGGCTATTTAGGTTGCTGAATATCCGCATTGCAAAGTGGGCGAGAAAGAAGTATAAGTTGAAAACTTATGCCCAATCCTATGGTTGGTTAAAGCGTATTATAAAGTGGTATCCGAATACATTTGTACATTGGCAATATGGCTTTACTGGATGAGTTTGTTTGGAAGAGCCGTATGACGGGAGACTATCACGTACGGTTCTGTGAGAGGCTTGGGGTGAAATTCCCCTTGCCTACTCGGCTATTTGATATTTACCTGCCGTTTTCGATATAAAAAATTGCATATTTTTAGCGAGTTAAGTATTTGATACTCGTTTAAAAGAGAGTAAAAAGATTAAAAATAGAAATTAGGCGAAAAAGATTCGAGGAATAATTTTTAAGTTTGGGTAAACCTTCTTTCAAAAACATTGAGTTTAAAAAATTTCGAGTTAACGTACCTGCATTAGTAGTTAAAAGCCATAGTTGAACTTGCAGCCGTGTTAACCAATCCCGACACAATCGAAGAAACTGACATTTCGTTTCACTCAACTTCATCAACGAGTGATTTTCTGATTCAGGAAGATACTCTTCTGGGTTATTCCAAACGAATTATCAACTTCTATCTTCAGAAATATAATAATAATGTTCTGCTCGTAGCAAAAAAATGAGATATTGGAAAATCAACTATTTACCGGATGATTGAAAATAAGAAATTGTGATTTATTGGGAATTTTACCCCTGATTCAATAACTTATTTCTCCAAATCCTCTATTCTTTTTGTCAATTCTTGAATTATTTTTATTAGTTCTTGATTCTTAATTCTTAGAGAATTGATTTGATTTTGCTGTTCAAAATTCGCTTTATAATTATAGGTAACCATTTCATCGGTAAGGATTGCAAACCCTTGTTTCAAATCATCGGGTAATGAATTCGGATCAAGTTCTTCTAAGCCTTTATCTGTTTTATAATCGAACATTCCTTCTGTTTTAGCTCTCGGAGGGTATGCAAGTATTTCTTCTGTTACATTTCTGTCGGTAAAAGCAGAAGCACCCTGGTTAATTAAATTGTCGCAATAAACATTATTCCATGCACGCCCGTCAGCACCAAGATTATATCCTTTGTGGGATTGAGGAACTGTGTTTCCACCACAAATGATTGTACCATGACCGGTAGTATTGATATCAAGATTTACACCTCCCGTACCATAATGATAGCTTTCTATTCTGCTTACTTCATAGGTTGAATTTGGAGATTCTAACATCAAACCATATCTCGTAGAACCACCTCCATCGCTCACTAACATTCGTCCTCTTGAAGCAGAATTGGCAATTTCCAACATCTCATTTGGATCTGTTGTGCCAATACCGATTCTTCCTGTACTCAAATCTCCGTAAATCGCATTTCCAATATTAAGTTCATAGCTTGATGATATACTCGATGCATCTATGTCATACCCGATAATGATGTTATTTGCTCCATCCCAAATATTTTCTCCTGCATTATGTCCAATCAGGATATTATTATCAGCTCCTTCTTTTAACGAATGACCTGCCCTATATCCCAAAATAGTATTTCCCGATATATCAGTATCGCTTGCTAATCCACCGGAACCGGCAAAACAACCAATTACCGTATTCTCCGAACCGTTTTCATTTTTACTTAATGCGGCATGTCCATAAGCAGCATTATAACTACCGCTTATATTGTGAGAAAGACTGGATGCTCCAACTGCTGAGTTGCAGTGGCCGATTGTATTATCATAAAGTGATGAACGTCCTATTGCTGTGTTGTCTCCACCATTGGTGATATTATATAAAGAATTATTGCCTATGGCAGTGTTGCTTTCACCACTGGTGATATTATATAAAGAATTATTACCTATGGCAGTGTTTTTAAGACCTCCTGGACATAAATTTCCTGCACCTGCTACATCAACACCTAAGAACGTATTGCTATTATCATATAACCATTTGTCTGTTTTTATATTACCGCCCTTTAGAAAAAGGCTGCCGTCTATTGTTAATTTATCATCTAATGATGCAAAAGTCCCAATACCAATATTTCCTGTGTTTAAATTTCCGCGAATTGCATTTCCAATATTAAGTTCATAGTATGATCCTGAACTGTACCCTTGAATATCATACCCGATAATGATGTTATTTGCTCCATCCCAAATATTATCTCCTGCATTATGTCCAATCAGGATATTATTATCAGCTCCTTCTTTTAACGAATGGCCTGCCCTAAATCCCAAAAGAGTATTTCCTGATATATCAGTATCGCTTGCTAATCCACCGGAACCGGCAAAACAACCAATTACTGTATTCTCCAAACCGTTTTCATTTTTACCTAATGCGCTATATCCATAAGCAGTATTCATACCACCGCTTATATTGTGAGAAAGACAGTATGCTCCAACCGCTGAGTTGCAGTTACCGCTTGTATTATCATAAAGTGTAAACCGTCCTATTGCTATGTTTTTTTCCCCTGATGTATTAGAATAAAGAGCCTGGTCTCCAATAGCAGTATTGTATTGTCCGGTATTGTCAGTAGCAGTAGTACTTCCTCTTAAAGCTTCGTATCCAACAGCAGTATTAAAGGTTTCTTGCCCTGATGTTCTATTATCTGCATAATACATTGAATTATAACCAACAGCAGTACTTCTATTATTGGCTTTATTAGATATAAGGGCGCTGTAACCAATTGCTGTATTATAACTTCCTGTGGAATTTCCGTTAAGAGCACCGGCTCCAATTGCTGTATTTTCATTGCCGGTTGTATTGTCAAGAAGAGCATGAGAACCATTTGCAGTATTCCATTCACCTGAACTGTTAGCATTAAGTGCACTATTACCGGTTGCAGTATTATAATCACCTGTGGTATTTTCAAAAAGGGCTTCAAAACCGGTTGCTGTATTATATGAACCTGTGGTATTGTAACTTAGGGCTGAATAACCGTTTGCTGTGTTTTCTCTTCCGGTAGTATTTGCATATAGAGTCCCTGAACCATTTGCTGTGTTTTTATAACCAGTAGTATTTGAATAAAGTGATCTATATCCAACTGATGTGTTGAATTGCCCGGTATTGTTAGCAGCAGTGGTACTTCCTCTTAAAGCTTCATAACCAATAGCAGTATTATATGTTTCTCTCCCCAATGTACTGTTATCTGCATATTCCATTGCCTTATACCCAACAGCTGTACTACTATTATTGGCTTTATTAGATATAAGGGCACTGTAACCAATTGCTGTATTATAACTTCCTGTGGAATTTCCGTTAAGAGCACCGGCTCCAATTGCTGTATTTTCATTGCCGGTTGTATTGTCCAGAAGACTATGAGAACCATTTGCAGTATTCCATTCACCTGAACTGTTAGCATTAAGGGCACTATTACCGGTTGCAGTGTTATAATCACCTGTGGTATTTTCAAAAAGGGCTTCAAAACCGTTTGCTGTGTTATATGAACCTGTGGTATTGTAACTTAGGGCTGAATTACCATTTGCAGTATTTTCGCTTCCGGTAGTATTTCCATATAGAGACCCTAAACCATTTGCTGTGTTCTTATTGCCGGTAGTGTTTGAATAACCTGCCTGGTAACCAATAAAAGTGTTTTCATTATCCGATAGATCATCATTATAGCCTGCCTCTTCTCCTATAAAAACAGAATATCCTGTATTTTTTGGTTCCAGGCGTGAACCAACCATTACCCATTTTTCAGTACCTGCAATATCAAAACGGATGATATCCTCATCTGCACTTTCCTCTACCTGAATTTTAGTATCAGAATCGGCATCTGATATTTTGGTAACAGTAATCCCACTCATTCCGTTGGTAACTTCCAACGAACCATTTATTTTAATGTGATTTGATGTAAAGTCACCATATATCAGCGGAGATGATGTATTAGAGTTATCAATATAAAGTTTACCTGAGCCTGTTTCATTATATCCTGCATTATATCCCAGAAATACATTAGATGAACCACTAATATTATTACGACCCGAGTTCCTGCCTAAAAATGTATTTTGAGATCCGGTAATATTTTCACCTGCATAATATCCAATTAAGGTATTTGAAGAACCTGCTGTATTATCATAACCGGTGGAATATCCAAGATAAGTATTATATTCTCCCGATGTATTTAATCGTCCGGCATCATTTCCAACGAAAGTATTATAATGTGCACCGGTAATTGAAGTACCGGCTCTGAATCCAATTAGTGTATTATCATGTCCTGAATTAATTGATTTCCCTGACTGATAACCTAAGGTAGTATTCTCGGAACCACTTGTTAGGGCAACAGCAGTTTCAACACCGACGAAAGTGTTTCCCGTACCTTCGTTATGAATTAGAGAGCTTGGTGAAATTCTTACCCAATTCGTACCGGAAACACTTTGATTAATATACAAGCCGGTATCATTATTTGTTTGAAAAACAATTAATCCATACGCGGGATTAATTATTGCAATCCGTTGAGTTTCGGTTAATCTTGGAATTAATAAACCTTTATCATCGGATGATATATCCAGCATAGAAGATGGATGAGGCTCATTTCCGGTTTCATTTATGGCTACACCTTGTGCAAAAATGCCGGTAATTGCAAAAGCAAAAACTGTTAATAATAATAATTTTTTCATAATTTAATTTTTTAAATGTTAAGTACTTTGATTCAAAAATACGACCATGATGATGTTAAAACAAGTGTGCCTGAATAACCGGCTGGTAATGCCGGATATGAGGCAGGTATATTTTATCATCTGGTAGCTATTTATTTTTATTAAAATGATCATTGAATGACTATCTTTTTTACCTGATTAAAATTTCGCCCACTTAATTGAATAAAATAAACCCCGGGAGCTAATTCTTTCAGGTCAAATTGTTTTGTTAGTAAGTTTCTTATTCCTTCTATTTCAAAGAAGCAATAATCATTTCCATGAATATCTACTACTTTCATTTTTACATCTCCACTTATTCCTTCGAATGAAATATTAAATATTCCTTCGGATGGATTTGGATAGATTGTGAATGAAGGCCTTTTATTTTCATCAGATATTCCACTTGTTGAGAAATTTAACAAACTGTATTCACCATCTTTTTCCGGGAAAACTTTGGCAGTATATGCATCACCATAAGGATTTGTAAATGAATAATCAGTTATTAAATATTCCCTGTTTTCGTTTTTGATCCAAACTTTTATTGTAGGTTCGCTTCCACTTTTATAAAGATTACTAAACACCGGAATAGGGTTCTCAAGAGTATTATCCGAAATAATAATTCCTGCTCCCGAAAGATTTTCTCCATCAAAAACAGCAATTTCATCGCCTGCTTCTAAAACTCCCGCCTCAAAATATATTGTCCAAACCGAATCAACAGGATTAGCATTTGTGATAATAAAATGCTCAGGTTTTGCTTTTATATTTGCTAATAATTGTTTTGTTGCTTCAGGATAAATGAGTTGGTCTTCTCCGGTCATTTTTACGAGATAGCCTTCGCCGGATTGCATATCGCCAATACCGTTCACCCAAACCGGGCCTATTTTTCTGAACATATATCCCGCCGTATTTCTTACAAATTCAAGATTATCCAATACTTCCGCAAATGCATCGGCAGTATTTACAGGGTTTTCAGGTAAAAAACTTATAATTTGATAACCTAAAAGCAATCCGATTGGTGTTTGCGGGTCAATTACTTCCCCCGTTATTGATAAATTATCCGGCCCGTTCATCTTAAATAAATATCCTTCGGTAGTCACCCAATCGCCAATGCTGTTTACCCAAATCGGGCCTATCTTTCTTAACATATAACCGGATGTGTTTCTGATAAAATCTAAATTGCTATTCAAATTATTTGCCATTACATCAAGCATGTTGGGGCTTTCAGGAATAATATATGATGAAACAATTTTATAACCAAGAGAAAATGAATACTGTTGTGTTGGTGATGTTGAGGTGTTAAAATGAACGATAAATCGCGCCGGATCATCGCCGGTATTTGCTGTGAAAATATAAACAGGATTCTCGTAAAAGTCAGTAATTATACCTGTTTGAATATCTTCCAAACTTATCGGTATATCGGTAAAACTTTCCAATTGGTAAGCACTAATGGTGTAAGCTCCGGATTCGACTACTTCATAGTTTAGAGTAACATCTATACTACTACTTAGAAGTGCTTCCGGAAAAGTGTTTATTGCCAACCCAAAATCGTCTGACGTTTTTGAATATAGATGATTTATATTGTCGTTTATCAAAAATTTATATGCATCAAATTCGCTATCAAATACATTCGTTGCATTTTCATTAAAACAGATAATTGTTTCATCGCTAAATACTACGCCTTCGGCAATCAATCTTAATGAATTAACTTCAGGGTCTCTATAAAAAGGCTGGGCATAATGTGTCCTTGCCGAATTACCCATAGAAAATATTCCTGTATTTCCCGGAGAATCAACTTTTAAGAAAAAGCCCTGCCCGGGAGCAATATATTGTGTTGCTCCGTTTATTCCTGATCCGCCTCTAACATAAACAGCAAAATCACCGAAACCTTCATTTAGTGAATTGTCCCAGAAATAAAATGCGTTTCCAAGGTTGTTAAGGGAAACCCCATTACTTTCAATGTTTATAGTTGAAGGATATGGATTTCCAACCAAATTGTATCCATCGTAATTTGCCGTAGAATTGTTTGTATAAGTTAATCCGCTAATGCTTTGAATACCTGTCAGAAGATTGCCTGAATAATAAACAGTGTTATTTCCTTCAAAGGAAGCTGCATATCCCTGCATAATATTTAATGGAATATTTGGCGAAAGAATTGGAATAAAACTGTTTATGGTTTCATTATAAAACAAAAGTGAGGCAGTGTTGAAAACAGTTGAAAAAACATTTTCTGCCTGTGGGGTAACATAATGCCAAATATCCTGTACTGCTACACCTCCTGTAAGAAATTGCTCAACAGTAAATGACCCGCTTCCATTAATTGTTCCGTTATCAAGTAATGAGCCTGTTCCGTTAATATCCGATTTAATTGTAAAATTACCGGTATTTAAAAAATTTCCATTTAATGTTAATTGCTTCTCAGGCATTACATTAAAATTTCCGGCTGCAATATAAAGCGCATCCTTGCATATCAGGTTTCCGTTTAAGTTAAGCTCGTTTAAGTTTTTATCAACAAGCATATTGTTAAAGGTGTTTGTTCCTTCAATACTTTGTGCTTCCGTGCCGGAGAACTTAATTGTTCCTTCACCCAGATCAAGTAATTCATTGTTGTTGATCCAATTACCCTGAGCATTAAGATATGTACCTGATGTTGCCTTAACATGAGTGTTTTCATTTATTACTAATTGAGCTTTTGTTGTTTGAAAATTACAGCATATCATTGTTACTGTTATGCTCAGAAAAATTATTTTTGATTTTGTTTTCATAATTGTTTTTTTATGTTGCGAATTGTTAATTTTTTGCACTAAGGTAAGGAATGCAATGTGTGCATATCAAGTATGCTTGAACAAGAGGTAGGATTTTCAAGATAATTGGTGGGGATGATTTACCGGATGGTAAAATATATTTGTATATTTGCTAAAGCAGAAATTTTTTTAATTCTTTTTCAAATGAAAACATCTGAATTTAAAAATACATTTAAGTTAATTTTAGTACTCATTATAACTTTGTATTCCTTTGAATTATTATTATCCCAATCTCTGGAAGCGGATAGTCTTTTGAAAGACTATGACAAAATGAAATCATCTGAAAAAATAGACACACTTAGTAATCTTTCAAAGTATTTCTATTCCTCTAATCCTGATAGAGCAATAGAATATGGAAAGCTTGCAATTGAACTTGCAGATAAGAAAAAAGATATAAATAAGCAAGCATATAACCTTAGAAATATTGGTTTAGCCTTCTATATAAAAGGAGAGAGAAAAAAGGCGTTGGAGTATTTCACAAACTCATATAAACTGTATGAAACTTTAGGAAACAAAAAAAAGATGCTCCTTTTAAAAAGTAACCTTGGTTTGGTTTATACAAATTTGGGAGAGTATGATAAATCTATTGAGGCATTGCTTGAAGCTGAAAAAATATTTGATGGGCTTCCAACCGAAGGTTTAGATCCCAATACCCTGATAAGTGTAGCAGACAATTTCACACACACAGGCAAAGCCTATTTAAGAATAAAGAATTATTCAAAATCTCTTTATTATCATACGAAAGCAATGGAGATATATGATAAACTAAATAATTATGATGATGTAGCTAATACATATAATAACATTGGTAATATATATTTTAGACTTGATAAATTCGATACTGCAAAAATAAATTATTTGAAAGCATTAAAAATCTATAAAGACAAAAACGATCTAAAAGGTTTGGCTCATGTTTATGGCAGCATAGGAAATATTTATTGGATTGATGAGAACTATGACTCGGCTACTTATTGGATAAAAAAATCGCTTTCAAATTATAAGAAAGCAAAAAATATTACCGGAATTGCTGCTATGCTGAACAACCTTGGGGGTTTATATATCCACTTAAAAGAGTATGAAAAATCGAAACAAATGCTTGATGAATCTCTGGAACTTGCAAGGGCTATAAACAGCAAAATCCGTATCCAACAAACACTCCTTGCCATGTCAGATCTATTTGAGGCAACGGGCGAGTACAAAAAATCAAGGAATTATCTTTTACAGTATTCCCAAATTAAAGATACCATTTATAATGAAAATAGTAGCAGGCAAATAGCTGAAATGCAAACCAAATATGAAACTGAAAAGAAAGAAAAAGAAATTCAAATACAATCCCTAAAACTAAAAAGCCGCGAAAGAATAATCATTTTCATAGTTGTATTTATTTTATTCATTGCCGTATTGGTAATTTTATTGTTTAATCGTTTTAAATTGAAGCAAAGAAATTTTCAAAATGAACTTGAGAAAAGTAATCTTGAAATTGAACAAAAACTACTGCGATCGCAAATGAATCCTCATTTTATTTTTAATTCCTTAAATTCTATTAAAAGCTTTATCATCGAAAATGAACCTGATTCTGCTGAAATATATTTGGGGAAATTTGCAAAATTAATGCGATATATATTGGATAATTCACGTGAGTCTTTTATTCCGGTTGAAGACGAAATTAACACATTGCAGCTTTATATGGAATTGG
>Ga0222695_1001293_pt1 | contig 10444 bp, 8 predicted proteins | sample AntAcemetage1398_FD_179834 | JGI IMG/M metagenome (GOLD analysis project Ga0222695, IMG submission 179834) | Saline water microbial communities from Ace Lake, Antarctica - #1398 | ecosystem: Environmental > Aquatic > Non-marine Saline and Alkaline > Saline | place: Antarctica: Ace Lake...
TCCTCAAGCATCCGGGCGGCCTGTTTCCATTTCTTGAGGGCCTTGTATTCGTCAAGAAGGCGGCGACTGAGCCGTCTGTTTTCAGGTGTGAGGTGCTGACCGCGCTCGAGAATAGCCAATCGCATATCGTTATCAATGATCCTGTTAGCCTTGTCTAACCAGTCCTCCGTATAGGGTTGGACCACCCAGATCAAATTCCCTATGTCCCGGTTATAGTACTTTACGTGAATGGTAAAGTTGTAGCGATCAAAGGCCTCTTTATGAGGTAAGAGGTCGGAAATTATCAGCTCTTCGTAGCGGAGCGCATTCACGTCAAGACCTTCGGCTGACAGACGAATCTTTAGATTAAACGGGATGTTTGTGGATATATCGAGTATTTTGACCCTGTCATTAGGGTGAAGGGCGAGGGTTTCTCCTGAGAGAATCCTACGGGTTTCATGATTTATACTGAGGGTGATGTAATTAAGACGTGGGGATTGGGTTAACTTGTAACGCCACAACCACCAGCCACCGGCCAAGGCGCTTAGCAGTAACAGGATTGTCACCCAAAAGGTTAGATGACGTTTGGCTTGTTTTTTCTTGCTCCTTATTGGCAATTGGCGACCTCAAAGGATTGAATATCCTTTTGCGGACCCATCGGAAATCGTTTACTTCCCCTTGGTCTTTTTGCCAAATTTTCCTTCCCAAAGGAGAAGGACCGGGCTTGCCACAAAGATAGACGAATAGGTCCCTACAACTACCCCAACCAATAGGGCAAATGCAAAGTCATGAATAACTCCACCGCCTAAGATAAAGAGGGCCAGGACGACGACTAAGGTAGTTGTAGATGTGAGAATGGTTCGACTTAGAGTTTGATTTATACTAATATTCATGGTCTGTTCAAAGGGCCTTCTCCTGAAACGTCGCAAGTTCTCCCGTATTCTGTCAAAGACAATAATGGTGTCGTTAAGGGAATATCCGACTATGGTGAGAAGGGCTGCAATGATTGAAAGAGATATTTCCCTTTCTGTCAAGGCAAAGACGCCAACAGTGATGGTAACATCATGCACGAGGGCGATTATAGCCCCTAAGGCATATTTCAGATTTAAGAACCAACACAGGCTGAGCGTAACGAGCAGGGCTAACAGGATGAGCCAGGTTACGCTGACGCCGAATGTGGATGTAATATAAACAACAAAGGCTAAAGAAATTGCCATTATGATGGACATTAACCATTTCAGTTCAAATCGACCAGAGATATATATTGCGATGAACAGGAGGGCATAAAAGATAGCAAACAGGGCCTTTTGTCTCAGGTCTTTCCCAACCTTTGGCCCTACCATTTCCACCCGCCTCATTTCTACTCCCTTTCCAAATGCCTCATTAAGGGCCTGGTCAACCCGGTCGCTCAAACCTCTCAGTTCAACGTTGGTTTTCCTGATCCGGATTAGATATTCAGCCTGTTCGTGTTCGCCGAATTCCTGAACAATGCTGTCCTCTAATTGAACCGGTCTGAGGGCCTTTTTGATTTCAGAAGGAGATGTGTTTTGAGGCAGCTTAACCTGGACTAGCACACCACCGGAAAAATCCACACCATAGTTGGGCCCACCTCTCCATATAAGCAGAACAATGGTGGCAAGGATCATGGCGCAGGAAAAGATGAATGCTATGCGGCGTTTTCCGATAAAATCAATGTTAGTCCCTGGCTTTATAAATTGCATTTATTGACTCCGGTCTTTTGATTGAACATTGAATATTGAATAGTGAATATTGATGGACCTGTAAAAAGTCCTTTTTACTGGCAATTTCGAATTATTATTCCGATCCTCAATTCCTCAATTCCTTAATTCCTTAATTCCTTAATTTCTTAATTTCTCTTAAATACTGATTCTTTTCATGTTCCGCTGCACATACAGATAATCGAATATGATTCTGGTTACGAAGATGGCAGTGAACAGACTGGCCAGAATTCCGATACTGAGGGTTACAGCAAATCCTCTTACCGGTCCGGTGCCGAACTGAAAGAGAACGAGCGCTGCGATTAGTGTCGTAACCTGGGCATCCAGGATGGTGACAAGGGCCTTGCTGTATCCTCCGTCAATTGAGGCCCGTGGTGTCTTGCCTAATCTCAGCTCCTCCCGGATTCGCTCAAAGATTAACACGTTGGCGTCAACAGACATGCCGATGGTCAGGATAATACCGGCGATTCCGGGCAGGGTTAGGGTAGCACTGAAAAAGGCAAGCCCTGCCATAATAAAAAGGATGTTCAGGATAAGGGCAAGATCAGCGATGACACCCGACAGGCCGTAATATATAATCATAAAAAGGATGACTATTGCACCGCCTATGAGCATCGATTTGAAGCCCTTTTCTATTGAATCCTTTCCGAGAGATGGGCCCACTGTCCGTTCCTCTATAATCTTGACAGGAGCGGGTAACGCACCTGCCCTCAGTACGATCGCCAGGTCTCTTGCCTCATCCATGGCGTATCGTCCGGTGATCTGGGCCTTTCCACCCGAGATTTTATCCTGAATAACCGGTGCGGAATTGACCTTATTGTCAAGTACGATCGCCAATCTTTTTTTGATGTTTTGACCGGTTATCTGCTCGAAGAGTCTCGCTCCCCTGGCGTCAAATGACAGAGAGACGTAAGGTTCATTGTACCGGCTGTCTATCTGTACCCTGGCATCTGTTATATATTCCCCGGTCAGGGCGGTCCTTTTTTTCACAAGATAGGGGATCTTTTTTTGTCGTCCGCTCTTAGGATCAATGGAAATCTGGTAGAGTATTTCATCGCCAGGAGGGATCTTCCCTTTAAGCGCCTCTTCTACGCTATGCTCTTCGTCAACCAACTTGAATTCCAAAAGAGCGGTCTTGCCGATCAGGGCGATAGCCCTCTTGGGGTCTTTCACTCCGGGTAATTGAATCAGAAGCCTGTTATCCTCCTGGGGCCGGATCTCCGGTTCGCTGACTCCGAACTGGTCAATCCTGTTTCTGATGGTCTCTAAGGCCTGATCCACCGCCATTTTCAAGATACGGGTCTTGGCCTTTGGGTCCAACACGAGCTGAAAAACCGGGTTGCCCTCCTTATCCGGCATGGATTCTACGCTGAAATCAGGGTAACCTGCCGCCACCATATCCAAGAAAACCTCTTTGTCGTCCTGACGCATTAAGGTTATATCAATCCCTTCCAGCCGATCCCGCTTCATTTCAAGGTATCGCACCCTATCCTTCCTTAAATCCCGTTTCAGTTCCTCTATCACCCTTTCGAGGTGTGTCTCAACGGCCTTGGATGCCTGTACTTCTAAGACAAGATGCATCCCCCCCTGAAGGTCAAGACCCAAACGGATTTTGTCTTTTGGCAGAAGACTCGACCACCAGCCAGGAACTCCGCCGGTTCCGGTTAGAGAAGGAACAAGATATACCACTGCTGCGAGAATTGCGAATAAGGCGATTATGCTACGCCAAGTTAAGCTCTTAGACACGTGCTACTCCTACTTAGTCATTAGTTATTGGTCATTTGTTCAAACGACCAATGGCGAAAAGCTACTGCGCTTTTCCGGCTACGCCGGAGATAGAACCTCTCGATACTTTAACTCTGATCTTGGGCGCTATCTCCATGGTCACCACATCGTCAGTGAGACCAGTTACAAGACCGTGGAGTCCACCGGAACTGACAACCCGGTCTCCCTTTTTTATAGACGAGAGCAGTTGTTTATGCGCCTTGGCCTTTTTTTGCTGGGGTCTGATGAGTAGGAAATAGAAAATCGCAAACATGAGAATAAGTGGCAGAAATGCTCCAAAACCACCCCCTTCTCCGCCTTCACTTTTGCCGAATCCTCCCATAGCATATGCCAAAAAATTCATCACGAAACCTCCTGTTAGTTAAGTAGTTAACTGTTTTTTCTGTAAGACTTGTAAAATTTAGCGCGATATTTTGCAATCGTCTCTTCTCGAATGGCAGCTCGCAGGTCTGCCATCAGGCGAGAATAGTATGAGAGATTATGGATTGTATTCAATCGGTAAGACAAAATCTCCCTCGCCATAAAAAGATGCCTCAGATAGGCCCTGGAGTAATTAGAGCAGGTATAGCAATCACAGTCCTCATCAACAGGCCTTCCGTCCTCCGCATATTTTGCGTTCTTAATGGTCATTCTGCCTGCAGAGGTGAACAGTGTGCCATTCCTGGCATTTCGGGTCGGCATCACGCAGTCAAACATGTCAACCCCGAGAGTGACGGCTTCTACGAGATCCTCCGGGGCCCCGACGCCCATCAGGTAAACAGGTCTATCCTTAGGGAGAAAGTTTATTGTCTCATTGATCACCCGCAGCCTGGTAGATCGATCTTCCCCTACGGAAAGCCCCCCCAGTGCATAGCCGTCAAATCCTATTTCAATCAATTCCCGGGCGCTGATCTCCCTCAAGTCTGCGTACATGCCACCCTGTACGATGCCAAAAAGGGCCTGATCACTCCGTTTTTTGTGATCGAGTGACCTGCGGGCCCATGAAGTCGTCAGTTTAACAGACTTCTCGACATATGCATAATCACAAGGGTAAGGCGCACATTCGTCAAAGGCCATAATGATATCCGCACCCAATATCTCTTGAATATCTATAGCCTCTTCAGGCCCGATGAAATGCTTTGATCCGTCTATATGAGACTGAAATATTACTCCTTTGTTGGTTATGGTCCTTAGGGGTGTAAGGCTGTAGACCTGGAAACCCCCGCTATCTGTCAAGATGGGCCGCGGCCAGTTCATAAATCGGTGCAGGCCGCCTAATCGCCCGATTGTGTGGTGACCCGGCCTGAGGTATAGATGATAGGTGTTTGCCAAAATGATTCTGGCGCCTGCTTCATCTAAGTCCTCGGGCGATACTGCCTTAACCGAGCCTTTGGTCCCTACCGGCATGAAAACCGGTGTTTCAAAATCTCCGTGGGGGGTTTTGATTTCCCCTGTTCTGGCCCTGCAATCCTTAGACCTGTGTGTTATCCTGAATTCCAAATTTCATGAAGCCGCAAAAAGGCGCAAAAGTCACAAAAAGTAAAATTGACATACAGTAAAATTAAAGGGTTATAGGTAAGGAAAAATTTGATCTTAGACCCTTTACGAGATCATAAAATTTCGACTGGAATTGGGGCATTTGGCAATTCTGAATTCCTCAATTCCTTAATTCCTACAGTATCAACATCGCATCCCCGTAGCTGTAAAACCTGTATCTTTTTTCAACGGCCCGTTCATAAGCCCTTTTTATCAAATCAAGGCCGGCAAAGGCGGACACTAAGAAGAGCAAGGAGCTTCTTGGCAAATGAAAGTTGGTTATAAGTACGTCTACGACATTAAAAACAAACCCTGGAGTGATCAGGAGATCGGTCTTCCCCGCTCCTGGAAGGAAAGCCCCATCAGTGGCCGAGGCGCTTTCCAAGGCTCTCACCACCGTAGTGCCTACAGCAACAACCCTCCCCCCGTTTTTTTTGGTTTCATTTATCCGAGCTGCTGTCTCGGGCTCAATTAAATAATATTCGTGGCCCAACCTGTGCTGTCTGATATCTTTTGTCTTGACGGGACGGAAGGTGCCATGGCCCACATGAAGGGTCAACGAAACAGTAGAAACCCCTCTTGTTCTCAGCCTTTTGAGGAGATCTGCCGTAAAATGAAGCCCTGCAGTGGGCGCTGCGACAGCGCCCTCCCTTTCAGAATAGACTGTCTGGTATCTTTCCTTGTCCATATCTGAAAGGGACGTGTTTTCCCCTCGTTTGATATAGGGTGGAAGAGGCATAAACCCTTTTTCAACAAGAAGGGCGTCTATCCCACGAGCTCCCTTAAAGGAAATCTTCACAAGCCCGTCGTCAAGGAGATCTTTTACCTCTCCCGATACACCTGAGTCAAAAAATAAGAGGCTCCCACGCTTTGGCCGCCTGGATGATCTTAGCAGGCATAACCGCGTCGCGGACCCCTCTTGTTTTAGATCCCCGTTTTTTCTTGAATCCCTGTCGTTTTTGGAATCAGGGTGCTCCAAGACTAATATCTCCACCCTGCCTCCGCTCTCTTTATGGCCAAAAATTCGAGCAGGGACAACCTTAGTGTTGTTCACCACTAAGAGATCACCAGGCTGGAGCAGAGAGGGCAGATCAAAAAACTGATTATCTGAAAATGAGGCGCTTGAACGCTCTACCACAAAGAGCTTGGAATGATCCCGCTTTGGAGCCGGAACCTGCGCTATGAGATCCTGGGGCAGATCGTAGTTATAAGCCTCTATTTCAAACATCCCTAAACTTTAAACCATTTATAATATACAAGATCTCATTCAAAGTCAAATGATTTATTACAGGGGGCGCCAAGAAATCGTTACTGGTACTTTTTGACTCCCCCATTTTTCCAATAACCGCGAGATTTCACTTTGCGTTTATGGATAATTGTGCCCGGGGCTTAACACTAAATAGATCTATAGAAGTTATTTGAAATGTACCCTGCATGGAAGAAGTCTCAAAAATTATGGGTAGGGTCAGCAAACATTTAAAAGCCGGAAAGAGGGCTTGTTTCTTTCCCGGCTTTCTTTATTTTTTCATACTATCTTCCACAATGGAAAAATTACCAGCCCCATGTTAAATAGTCATGTATTGAATCTGCAGCCTTTCTTCCAGCTCCCATTGCAAGAATAACGGTTGCAGATCCGGTAACTATATCACCGCCTGCCCAGACACCCTTTTTGCTGGTTTTTCCGGTCTTTTCATCGGCAACGATATATTTCCACTTGTTTAGTTCCAATCCTTCCGTTGATTGGGTCAAAAGGGGATTTGGCCCTGCACCGACAGCAATAATAACCAGATCGCATTCAAGTTCGAATTCTGAGCCCTCAATCGGAATGGGCCGACGTCGTCCTGACTCATCAGGTTCTCCGAGCTCCATTTTGAGGCCTTCCATGCCGATTACGCGGCCTTTATCGTTCCCGATAAACTTGGTAGGAGCTGTAAGAAAATGGAATTCAACTCCTTCTTCTTCCGCATGATGGACTTCCGCAGATCTGGCAGGCACTTCCTGTCTTGAACGGCGATACACAATAATAGATTTTTCAGCGCCAAGACGAAGTGCGGTTCGTGCGGAATCCATGGCCACATTTCCGGCACCCAGGGTGATTACATTCTTTCCCCTGATAATAGGGGTGTCGACTTCAGGGAAAAGATATGCTTTCATAAGATTGGACCTTGTCAGGTATTCATTTGCAGAAAATATACCGATAAGGTTTTCCCCCGGGATATTTAAAAAGCGGGGCAATCCGGCACCAACGCCCAGATAAACAGCATCATACCCCTGCTCGAAAAGTTCATCGACTGAAACGATTCTCCCTACCACTGCATTGCAGTTTAACTTAACGCCCATAGCTTCAAGGCCTGCGACTTCCGAAAAGACAATCTCTTTTGGAAGCCTGAATTCAGGAATTCCGTAAACGAGTACGCCCCCCGGCTTGTGAAATGCCTCAAAAATCGTAACGTCATGACCTTTCAGAATAAGGTCTCCCGCAACTGTCAACCCTGATGGGCCGGAGCCGACGACAGCTACCTTTTTCCCCGTTGGTTCGGCTTTTTTAGGACGATCGGCCTTTTTATTCTTCCTTTCATAGTCGGCAACGAATCTCTCCAAGTTACCGATGGCAACCGGCTCTCCTTTTTTACCTAATATACAGTTTTCTTCACATTGTATCTCCTGGGGGCATACCCTCCCGCAGACGGCAGGAAGACCATTCTTTGCCCATATTTTAGTAATGGCCTTTGTAAAGTCCCCCTGTTTTACAAGGCTGATAAAGCCCGGTATATCTACTCCCACGGGACATCCCTTGACGCATGCCGGATTTTTACATTGCACACATCTATCGGCTTCTTTTATCGCTGTTTCAGGGCTCTGGCCGGTTGGCACCTCATCAAAATTTTTTGCCCTTACTTCTGGGGCCTGTTCCGGCATTGGCTGTCTTGGTATTTTTTCCTTTTTTCCTGTTTCTTCCGCCATAATATCCTCCGCAGTTAATGTAGTTTCGCGTTTTTTTTGATTTAATTTCACTTGAATCAGGAGATAACACGCAGTCTTAGCAACTATGTCCCTTTTCCTTCATGTAAGCGTCATAACTGTTTTTCTCATCTTCAACGTACGCCTGGAGACGCAGCAGCAATTCATCATAATCGACTTTGTGCCCGTCAAATTCAGGCCCGTCAACACATGCAAATTTTGTTTTACCGCCCACGGACACGCGGCACCCGCCGCACATTCCGGTACCGTCAACCATGATTGGATTAAGACTGACCATTGTCTTTACATTATACTCTTTTGTCATTTTAGATACAAATTTCATCATTGGCACAGGTCCTATTGCGACACACAACTGAATATCGCCTTCCTCCAGCACCTCTTTTAACACATCAGTCACAAAACCATGATGCCCATATGACCCGTCGTCTGTGCATATACGGAGATCGTGGGAAGCCATTTTCATCTTATCTTCCAAAATCAACAGAGCTTTATTTCTGGCACCGATAATACAGGTAACACTGTTTCCAATCTCTTTTAGTGCCCGTGTGATGGGGTGTAACACTGCTACGCCGGTTCCTCCGCCGACACAAACCACTTTACCCACTTTTTCCAGATGGGTGGCTTTGCCTAAAGGGCCGATAATATCTTGAAATCCATCACCGACCTTTAAACCCTTGAAAAGGGCAGTCGATTTGCCGACAACCATGTAAATGATTGTGATAGTTCCCTTTTCAGGATTGGTCTCCGCCATTGTAAGCGGAATACGTTCACCTGTCTCATTGGCCTTCAAGATAACAAACTGACCAGGCAGCGCTTTTTTGGCAATCAAGGGCGCTTCAATTTCATTTAGTATTACAGTTCCTTCAGCCATTTCTTCCCGTTTTACAATTTTAAACATGACAATCCTCCAAACCGCAAAATGTGTGAAATATTAAAAATCGGCAGGATTACAAGTTCCTGCCGGAAAATACCCTTGATCCTAACCTGGATAAACCGAAATTACAATAAGATCATATACGAAGACGCTGAAGGTTTTCAGACAAATATTTTGTCATTGTTTACCTTTGCGACCTTTGTTTACCCCGTAGATTCGACAGATTGTACTAGGGCGGCCTTGTGAGATATTATGTGTCCTTGAATAGATGGAAAATTTGCCGCTATTTTGCAAACAAATTCATTCTTGGGGGACGAAAGTGGTCGGTTTAAGGTCCAGGGTTATCTTCCTTCCGTTGACCTCGCTTGCAGGCCAGCCAATAAACTGCCGCAAGAGAAACATGCTGGTACATTTCGAGGAGTTACGAATGAGGATTGGGCGAAGATGATTTTAAAATCAAAACGTCCAGTCAGCGACTGGATGAAATTATTTCCCTGAGTCTTAAAATGTCAAAACCTTATCAGCCTCCATCGCCAGCTCATAGAGGTCATCCATCCATCCTATGGGGCAAGTACTTGATCCCTCCAGACCGTGGGATTTCAGGCAGACGCCTCAGACATAGAAATCACCTTCGAATTTGTTGATCTGGCCCATCACATCAAATTCCTCGCTCCCGCATTTTTCAAAAAGGACGCCTTTCCCCAACATGAACATGCTTACCTCGTCACCTTTTTCAACACCTGTATTCGCCAATCTCGCGGCATTGTAAATGGTCTCGGTATCGTCGGATGAGATAATGATAAGTACTTGCACGATGGAATCTCCTTTCAAAAATCTCTATTTCTCGTATTGTGTTAGCTTTTTAACTGAATTGTCTTTTCACCAAAAAGACTGAATTTGAGCCAGTCGAATGCAAAGCTCATCAAGGTTGTATCGTCGCTTTTCAGTCTTTCTTTCAAGTCTGAATCTACTTCAAAACGATCGAAAAACCCGCTCTTAAATAAAAACCCTCTAAACTTGTCCAGGTTATAGGAGGCCATAAAGAACATCTGGTGTTTTTGCGGGATGTGCGTCTTGGGACCAAGGCTCTTGGGAGATGTGATGATCCCGAGCCATTGATCGTTCATGGAACTGTATTCCCTTACCCCTTCATGATTAATCCAGTCATCTAAGGTCCATTCATGTTTTTCCTTGAAGCCCTGGCAATGGGATTCAGCCACCATAAAGAATCGTTTTCTTGCATCTTTTTCACCGTCTACCATGGCAGATGCCCTTCCGACGGGATAGAGGCGGCAGGCCTCCGGGCGGTCTTCGTATATGGAGCACCCATCATTTGTCACAAAAGGGCATGCCTGTTTTTGGTCTTCTCTCATTTTTAATTTGACCATAGGGAAGCGGCTGTTATTGTCGATGATGGTATCTGTATAGCGCTCTAAGAACTGATCGGATGTAAGTTTTAAATGGTTTTTCATCCGGAGAATGTCATAGGGGGTGAGGATGAGACGGAGCTTAGCGCAGCATTCAGTAAAGCAGGAAATACCCTTGTGACAACTAAAATGAAAGATATCAG
>Ga0222695_1001297_pt1 | contig 10401 bp, 7 predicted proteins | sample AntAcemetage1398_FD_179834 | JGI IMG/M metagenome (GOLD analysis project Ga0222695, IMG submission 179834) | Saline water microbial communities from Ace Lake, Antarctica - #1398 | ecosystem: Environmental > Aquatic > Non-marine Saline and Alkaline > Saline | place: Antarctica: Ace Lake...
GTGGTAAAAAAATATTATAGCATGCCTTATTTTATTTTTATCTCAAATTCTGCCTTTATATTTTAATCTTAAGATCTTTTCCCCACTGTCACTTAAGCACTTTATATTTTTGGACAGGCTCTATATACTCTAAGTAAGGTCATAAATTCATCCGTAGGTTTTATTGACAAAGCTTTTTAAATTACAAGACATAAAAACCTCAAAAAACAAGGCAACCTTTTGGGTTGTAAACATATCTCTTGATATCTTTACTTTAAGTTTGAACAACAGCTTGTTAAAATCGGACACTCAGGGAAACGAAGCCGCTCATCTCCAAAATACCGGCTGTTTTCCAAGGTTTCTTTCAGCGAACAGAAAAAACGTTAATGAAAACAGTCAAAAGACCGAATATATTCCAATAGTGTGAGTGGCTGAATAAATATAGAACGAATAGCAATTGCTATGGCCTCCAACATAAGATTTACAGATTTTAAAATTTGAAAGGCCGGGTGTTATTCCTTTTTTAAACACATCTTTTGATGTGTTTTTCTTTCAAACAAAAATATGCTATTTATGGGTAGACTGAATCTTTTTTTTTTACATGCACACTCTCGCGTGAAAGGGGGGTCATGATCAAATGAAATTTCTGCTTGATGAAGATCCCGGGAGAAAGGCCTTTCTTCTCGGCAACGTTGCCATTGTACGGGGCGCACTGGAAGCGGGCGTTGAAGTCGCAACCTCTTATCCCGGAACACCGGCGTCTGAAATTGCAGATACCTTTTATTCTTTATCACAAATATCGGACGTCTACTTTGAGTATTCAACCAATGAAAAAGTAGCTCTTGAAGTGGCTGCAGGCGCATCGATTGCCGGTATGCGCTCGCTGTGCAGCATGAAACATGTTGGGCTTAACGTTGCGGCCGATCCCCTTAATACACTTTCTTATACTGGCATAAGGTCAGGGATGGTAATTATTACTGCTGATGACCCCTCCATCCATTCCAGCCAGAACGAGCAGGACAATCGTTTTTATGCCAAACTAAGCCTGTTGCCGATGTTTGAACCCTCCGATCCGGCTGAAGCCAAAGAGCTCACACGCACCGCTTTTTTATTATCTGAAGAGCTCGGTTTGCCAGTATTGCTGCGTACCACCACCAGGGTAAATCACACCCGCGGAGTTTGCACTTACGGGCCTCTCATCCCGCGCCGTTTTCAGGGCCATTTCGATAAAAATCCGATGCAATGGGTACCGGTACCCGCCGTAGCCCGCAAACTGCGTTCTGTGCTGCAGGAAAAACAGCATGCAGCCTATCAGGCTATGCAGAAACTCGGAATTGATCGGCTGGATGGACGTGGTGACGTGGGCATCATTACTGCTGGCGTGGCTTATGCATATGTAAAAGAAGTGCTTGAAGAGTTTGGTGCAAGTGACCAGGTCCAGGTACTGAAGCTGACATCAATCCATCCCGTGCCGCGAAAGCAAATAGAAACAATTCTGGGTTCGACAAAAAAAGTGCTCGTTGTTGAGGAGCTTGAGCCATATCTTGAGACTGAAGTGCGTGCAATCGCTAATAGGATGGGAATCCTGGTCAAGATTTTTGGCAAGGAAGAGGGCCTGATCCCGAGGATTTTTGAGCTTAACCCGGACCGTATTCGGCCAGCTATAGGTCAATTTCTCGGAGTCAAAATAAAAAAGTCCATTGCTGTTGAACTTCCAGATCTGCCCAATCGGCCGCCAAACCTCTGCGCCGGATGCCCCCATCGTAGCATGTACTATGCGGTAAAAAGTACTGCCGAGCCGGACACTTATTTTGCCAATGATATCGGCTGCTATACGCTCGGGCTGTTACCTCCACTATTAACGGTAGACAGCTTTTTGTGCATGGGCTCAAGCATAACGATGGCCAGTGGCGTTTCAATCAACAATCCTCAACGTCAAGTTGCCTTTATAGGTGACTCCACCTTTTACCACTCCGGAATTACCGGTCTGGTAAACGCTGTTCATAACAGACATGATTTAATGCTTGTCATTCTTGATAACTCCTCTACCGCCATGACCGGTCACCAACCCCATCCCGGCACTTCCCTGGACACAGAAAAACAGAAAGCCCTTGATATGGTGAAGCTGGTAAAGGGGCTTGGGGTGGAGAATGTCCAGCTAGTAGATCCCCATGACCTGAAAAGTACAATTTGTGCGGTGGAGACTGCCTACCGGCAAAAAGGAGTACGGGTCATAATCAGCCAGCACCCGTGTCCGCTTTTTGTTCAGCGTGTGCTCAAACAGCGACAAGAAAGCCCGGTTTATCAGGTCAACCATACGGCCTGCAAATTCTGCAGCAGAACATCAAGCCATAATGCCTGTAATATACCGGTCATGCTTGATGAAGAGATCCTGCGCAGCAAAACGAAAATCCTGTCAAAAAATATTTCCTCTTTACAGGAAAGGCCGTTAAAACCTCAAACGGCCCCCTGCACTTTTGCCTGCCCGGCCAATGTCTGTATCAGCGGATATCTTTCACTAGCCCGTGCCGGTAAATTCAATGATGCGCTTAACCTGATCCGCATGCAGGTTTCGCTTCCAATCACGCTTGGACGGGTCTGCCATCACCCCTGTGAATCGGTTTGCGTGCTAAAAGATTATGACAGCCCTGTTGCAATCAATGAAGTAAAACGTTTCGTAGCTGAACAGGAAGCCGAGGATAAGCGCCATAATTATTATGAGGCTGTACGCCAACTGTCTGAAAAAGAACGGAAAGTCAAGGGCAGTAAGCAGGTGGCTGTGATTGGATCCGGCCCGGCAGGTCTGACTGCAGCCTATGAGTTAACCGTGAGAGGCTATCAGGTGACCATATTCGAACGTGAAAAGTCCTTGGGCGGGCTCCTGGCATCAGGAATTCCGCCGTTTCGACTCCCACGGCACCTGCTAAAGACAGAGATAGATTGCCTGCTGTCGGTGGGCATCACGGTGAAGATCGGGATGAGTCTGGGTAAAGACTTTACTGTAAAATCCTTACTTGAAAAAAAATATGCGGCTGTGTGCATAGCCATCGGTGCCCACCAAGCATCGCACCTAGGCATAGAAGGTGAGGACTGTCAGGGAGTTGAAGAATCCCTAACATTCTTAAGACGGGTAAACTTAAAAAGCGAAAGGCATATCGGCAGGCAGGTGCTGGTATGCGGTGGCGGCGACGCAGCAATTGATGCTGCCCGTACGGGTTTGCGCCTCGGTGCCGAGTCTGTGCGGCTCGTTTATCGCCGATCAAACGAAGAAATGCCGGCAGCCCCGGAGAATGTACAGGCAGCACTGAAAGAAGGTGTTGAAATTCAATATCTTACTGTACCGGTTGGCTTTTTGGAGGAGGGTGGACAAGTGACAGCAGCCAGGTGCATTCGAACCGAGCTTGGAGAACCGGACCAGGAAGGATATCGCCGGGTGAAGCCGATTACCGGCTCCGGATTCGAACTTGCGGCCGACCATGTAATTATTGCAATTGGCCAGGCACAACAGAGAGATGTTTTTAAAAATGACCCGGAGCTGGAACTATCAGACATAGGAGCTCTGATAGTTAATCACGACACGGGCCAGACAAGCCAACCGGGGATATTTGCTGCCGGAGACGTTACAGACGAAGGATGGTCGGTAATCTCTGCGGTCGCCCAGGGCAAAAAAATTTCCCGCAGTATTGACAGTTTCCTCTCAGCTGGAGACATCATCAAGCCTCTGAAGCTTCAGACAGAGAAAAGCCCTTCAGAAAGCATGAACCGGTACCATCCTGCAAATATAGCAAAATCTCCGCGTAATGAACCCAGACAGCGCGAACCGGAAGCACGGATAAAAGACATGAATGAAATTTCAGCTAAATATGAAGTTGAGCAGGCACTCAGTGAAGCCAACCGCTGCCTGAGCTGTGGACAATGTGCCCGCTGTAACAACTGTATTGATAATTTCGGATGTCCGGCAATCTACGTGAAGGAAGGACTTGTTTATATTGACGAGCTGCTCTGCAACGGTTGCGGTGTCTGTGCCCAGCTCTGTCCTAACAACGCCATTTTTCCTGTAGAGCCAAGACAGGTGTGAGCCGGTATATGCCTGAACAGTAATAATTGTTCTGGAAATAAAAAATATCTGATTTCATAGTCCGAGAGAACTCGGAAACAGGAAATAACAATTTAGTTAAGAAAATATATCTGTGCAGGATAACGATTATGACCAAGATTGATATTTTTATTACCGGTGTCGGCGGTCAGGGCAGCCTGACGGCAAGCGAATTCCTGGGAGAAGCCGCGTGTAGAGCCGGACTTAATGTACTTGTCGGAGAATTGCATGGTATGGCTCAGCGTGGAGGAGTCGTCGAGACCATGGTACGCATTGGTGATATTTACGGGCCGATTATCTCCGATGGCAGGGCCGATGTGTTACTGGGTTTTGAACCGGTTGAGACTGTACGTATATTAGCCAAGGCTAATAGGGAAACGCTGGTCATAACCAACCTACATCCCGTCGTTCCGTCTACGCTGTCAATAAAAGGGGCGTCATACCCTGATATTGACGGTTTGCTTGAATTGATCCGTCAAACCTCACCCCGGGTGATCTCACTTGATGCAACCGAATTTGCCAAACAGGCTGGAAGCGTTTTGGCCGTCAACACGATTATGTTGGGTGTGCTGGCAGGTACAGGGGTCTTACCGTTTAAAACTCAGATCTTAAAAGATATCATTAAAGAAAGAACACCCGCTCGTTTCATTGATGTAAATATCAGAGCTTTTGCAATGGGTATTGAATACAGCCACCAAGGGACCTTAGGAGTATCACCCCGAAAAGATTAGACAAACATTCCCATTTTTATTTTCATCAGCAAAACTGCCCCGCAGTTCTGCAACATCCTCTTTCTGGATATAATTGAAATTTTATGCTGTCATTTTGTCTTGGACAGCATATGAAACAGACTGACAACCTGTTTTTCAATAATAAAAATATGTAATTTAAAATCAGGCCCTTAGCTTATTAAAAACGGCTATTTTCAAATTATTTTGGACAGTTGTGATATTTTATATACAAATCGCTAAGTTTATAAATAATATAACATTTGGGTCATAACCAGTTTAACAGAATAAAAGACCTGCTAAACTATTGTTATGAAAATAAAAAAAGATATAAAAAGGACGTTCATTTACAAACGCAAATTCAGCACTATTACAATCTTTGGTTGCGATTTTTCTTATTTAGTGGTAGAAGTTAAAAAAATACTGCCTGAAACAGGAACAGTTTAAAGTGAAAAAGAAGTGTATCAAACCTTTCAAATTCGGCTGAACCGGTCATCACAGAATTGTCGAAAGTTGCTTTGAATTCTGCTTCATCGTTCATGCAAAGCTTCTTATTTAATATGTGCAATTACTTTCGTATACAAAGAACCTGATCATTACGCTAAAGCTAATACCGTCGGCGAAAACCCTTATTAAACCTGAACGTTTTTCAGCCAGCCCCCCGCGGCCAAAACGCTGGGCAACAAATTATACGATTATTCTTCTAATCATTTTGGTTGGCATATTCACAAGGAATCAATTCATCTACTTTTAAATCTAGGCCGCTGACATGAAAAAAAATTTCAAAGATACTCTACTATTTTTGTTAATCGGCACCGCACTGTTCATCCTTCTTAGTTTCGCAAACAAAATTTTTATCATCAAACCTTTATACGCATCGAAAAACTTCAAACTGGACGACCAGGTCCAAACGCTTTTTTGCGGTGCCTCACTCGCGGCTTTCGCTTTCAACCCCGAAGTAATCCCCGGTTCCTGCAATGTAGGCCTTCCGGCCGAGACTTCTTTTTACACATATTACAAGCTCATGCACATCCTCAAAGGCAACCCACAGATAAAAACCGTCATACTACCCTACGCCTTTGCCAGATTCAGCAAAAAACAAGATGAGGATCTTATCGACCCCAAGAAAACCCCTGGAGACTACAACCGCTATTTCATGCTGCTGGACAAAGAAGGCCGGCAGATTATCCAACGTCTCGACTTCCGTTACATCTATGCCTTAATGCGATGGCACCTCGGATTTCCGTTTGAAGCACACCAGAATCTTCACCTTTTTTTCAAAGCAATTTTTAACCGACCAAATGCTACAGAATATCCGTTCTGGGGAGGATTCCAGAAAAAAAACATTGAACAACTGGAGTTTTTCCATCGATTCAAGCAGGATAGAAAAAAAGGAGTTAATCTTGCGCTCGCCCGCCACTATCCCGGAGAGGGGGATACGCTCAAAGCTTCTTCTACGATGATTAACTCTCTAAAAAAAATTACGCAGCTATGCAAGGATAAGAACATTCGCCTAATTCTGATAATCACGCCACTCCATGAGGACTACTTTACACGGGTCCCGGCATATTATAAAAAATTGAATGCCGCCACGCTGAAAGATCTCAAAGCAATCTATTCCGATTTAGAGTTCTATGACTACACTCGGTTTTTCACCCAAGACGAATATTTTCTGGATTGCGACCACCTCAGTCGGGCTGGCGCAAATATTTTTTCCGATATGATATATAAAAAGCTGTTGTTCCAAAACCCTTTCCCAAAATAGCCCTGGAGAGACAACGACCTTGAAAAATGGCGCTTTGCCAAAGATTCATTCCCTGCTGTTTTGCTAGAGGCACCAGACTCTTAAGCCTCCGATAGTACTGCCGTACCTCGGTTGGAAACGCAAGGGCTTTTTCCTACACGGTCGTATCTACATTCACTCTTTGCATGTGACGCCAACCAAAAAGCTTTCCTCTCTTTGCGGTTTCGATAGTTTCTGTAAAAGTTTTTCCAGGTTTTTTGACCCAACCCGTTTGATCCACTTTGTCAAAAGACTCGGATCGATCTGAAGCTCATGCTGTTAATCTTCATAGCCACAAAAGTATTGTCAGCACGGGTTTTCTATGACTGTTTCGTGACTCTCGTTATAGGTGTATTTCAGGTAATGCCGTTCTACCAGCAATTGGATTAGCTTGCCGGGACGACCGACGCCTTCGGCATACAACGCTCCGAATTATTTTCAAAAGCTGTCCAAGCTATCTTTCCTGATAGCCGTTACAGAGGATGATCCTAATTTAATTTTTTCAAGTCTCGATTGAAACAGTTGAGTCTAATTACATTTTTTTGTTGTTTTTGAACTGCATGAACCACCAGGTTTTTTCAAAGGTTTCTGGTTTTTCTGATGATTACTATCAGTCTAAGCATAGAGATAAGTATGTTTTTCAGAATATTAAATGATTTTTCCATAACGACTAATTATTAAAAGCCTTCATGAGCGGATGATCTTTAGAGGCAACATTATCAAAAACAATCGGCAGATTGTCTGGATTAGCAAAGGCTTTTGTTTTGAGATTTATTTTTTCAAAAAGAAGAACGCCGCCAATCTGATATTGATGGTAACATACTTCGAAAAAGTCAATTATTATCAATGCAATTGTCTGTCAATCTAAAAATTGGGTTCTTTTTCAACTAAACTTTTTTACAAACACATTATAGAGCTTTTGTTGTTGACATACAATCGTCTTTTTTGATATATATGCGCCTTTACCGTAAACATTAATACATGTGATACTAAGATGGTTCCTTTAGTGGTAGTTGTTTATGAATTAGTCTACAGCATCCTGTATTTGGGCTTGCTTTTTTCCAAAAACACTCTTTTTAATCTTTTCCCAGACCCGTCAATGTTGCAAAGGCTTGCTTTCTTTTTTGTCATTTCAAGCGGTTTTGCACTTCCTTTTGTACTACAAAAATTACGAATTGTATTACGCACACGACACTACTTGATTACAGCGGCAATCTTGTGCTGTACGTACATCTATTGGTCCCACAGTTACTACGAAAAAAAAATAATGAACAAGCAATTTCATCCCTTTTTGCAATCTCAACCCCGCATACAGAAAGCAGCTAAACCAAAGCCTTCAGGTCTTTACAGAATTATATGCCTTGGGGGCTCAACAACAGAAGGCAAAGTCAATTTCAGTTATCCGCAGGAACTTGAAAAGATGCTGCAGACCAGATTTCCCCAAAAAAAAATCGAGGTAATCAATGGCGGCCATTATTTTTACAGTACCCAGCATTCAATCATCCAATATCTTTTTTATCTTAAAGATCTGGATCCTGATCTGATTCTCTTTTTTCATTCTTTTAACGACATCATGTATTCATTTACAATGCCTCCAATGTCATCTGCTCCTTTTAAAACAGATTACGGTCATTTCTACGGAGCCTTGAGTAAGCTGCGCTATCCGATTTTGTTTGAAGATTTCTTGTCCCGATTTTTTTTCGCTGATATAATACACCCGGCTCCACAGGCAGCCCCATTTTCCGATTTTAAAAGTCTGCCAATTTTTAGAAGAAATCTGGAGACTATGATTAAGATCGCTCAGATAGAAGATGTCGACCTAATCCTATCCAACCAGGCGCACCGCTTATCTGAGAAAAACGATACGCCCCGTGATCTCCTGGGCCATTTGCAATATTTTTTGATTGATAAAACCCACTATGCCAATGAGAAAACCTGGTATACGGGTATGGGACTTTTTAACAAAACAACAGCTGAAACTGCCGAGCGTTTTGGTGTGCCAATGGTTGATCAGGTGACATTTTTTAAGGGCAAGCCTGATCTTTTTATAGATTGTATCCATACGAACTCGGAAGGAACAACCAAAAAGGCAAAACTTTTCTTTGAAAAAATAGTTGAGCTGGAACTTTTGAAATAAATGGACAAAAAAACGGGTTTCATTCTTTTGATTTTTATGAAACGGTCCGTTTTTCGGGAGATCTGCTTGTTAGGAAAATGACGAGATCTTTGTGTTATATAATATTCCCAAAGACAAGTTTGAAAAACACAATTTTATTGATGAAACAGACAAAACATTGCTTAAAGAACACATTATAAGCAAGGCTAATTATAGGATCCCCGATGTCGACATAAATACCGAATAATTTCTCCAACCTGTTGTTTTGTTTTTCCAGATAACACTCTTTTTCGATATTTCAGAACAATGACTCCCTGATTCACCATCTAAAAAAAAGAAAAACTCGTTGGTCCCTGTAAACAGGGGAGATATAATGTGTTTGAGAAAACAAACATATCACCAACGAGGTGAAACAATTATGGCACAAGGGATATTACCTTTCAAGTCTTCACCGATAATTTAAAATGACCTCATCCCGCTAATATAAAATGCCCCTTCCATAAAAAAATCATTAAACCCATTCCAACCTACCATTTGAGCATACCGAACGTAAAATCAACTTTTTCCCTCACAACTCCGAATTTATTGCAATTTTCATTTATTCGACCTCAACTCTAAGCATTTAATATTATGCATAGGGGTTTGTAACGCCAGAAAACGTCGTTGCGAAAATTGCGGGTGTTTGTTTGCGGTCAATCCCAGAATTCCGGATCAGCGCCATTTCAGGAAGAAAGAATGTTAGCGAGCCCGTAAAAATGCGTGGCAGCGAAATAAGATGACAACGGATGAGGAATATCGCAAGAATCAGGCCGCGGCCTGTAGCCGGTGGCACGAGAAAAACCCTGAGTACTGGAAGGAGTATCGCAAAAAAAATCAGGCCTACACCCGCAAGAATAGAGAACAACAAAGGCTGCGCAATCATAGCCGAACAGCTGCAAAAGGCTCTGACAGATCCATTTTGACACCGATTGCAAAGATGGACGCGTTAATTGTAAAAATTGATTCTATTACGGCTACTGGCATTGTATGGACACTATCCGTGACAGGAACTCCATGAAATCAGAGTGGCATAAGCAAAACCCTGCGTGGAAAGTATGGGCGTGAATGCCTGCTTTCTGGGAGAGTAAAAAAGTTTTAGTAACCGGATGCTCGGGATTTCTCGGTTACTGGCTGGCAGAACATCTTCTGGATCAGGGAGCCGAACTTACAGGGCTTGTAAAAGAAGTTGATTCCCAGTCCAATTATTCTCGTTTCAATCTTAATCAAAGGATCCATGCGGTTCAAGGCGGGCTGGAAGATTCTTCGCGTCTTGAAAAAATCATTAAAGAAGGTGAAATCGATACGGTTTTTCATCTGGCCGCTCAGGCTCAGGTCGGAACGTGCAGTCAGAGTCCATTGTCCACCTTTGAGACCAACATCCGGGGAACATGGAATATTCTGGAAGCCTGCAGGAAAAATCCGGGCACGGTTAAAAGAGTCGTTGTTGCTTCAAGCGATAAGGCCTATGGCTCTCAGGAGAAACTCCCCTATTCTGAAGAGGCCCCATTAAAAGGCGCATATCCCTATGATGTTTCTAAGAGCTGTGCAGACCTCATTGCCTTTGCTTACTTTAATACCTATCAGCTTCCGGTATGCATAACCCGGTGTGGAAACATTTATGGACCGGGCGATTTGAACGTTAACAGGTTAATACCTGGAA
>Ga0222695_1001299_pt1 | contig 10368 bp, 4 predicted proteins | sample AntAcemetage1398_FD_179834 | JGI IMG/M metagenome (GOLD analysis project Ga0222695, IMG submission 179834) | Saline water microbial communities from Ace Lake, Antarctica - #1398 | ecosystem: Environmental > Aquatic > Non-marine Saline and Alkaline > Saline | place: Antarctica: Ace Lake...
CATAATGCCTGTTTGCTGTCTCGTATTCAACGTGAGCTGTAGCTATAGTGATTCCTCTTTCTCTTTCTTCAGGTGCCTTGTCAATGTTGTCGAAGCTTATAAATTCCGCGCCACCTTCAGCTGCTAGTGTTTTTGTAATAGCCGCAGTTAATGTCGTCTTTCCATGATCTACGTGACCAATTGTTCCAACGTTTACGTGAGGCTTGGACCTCTCAAATTTTTTCTTTGCCATCTCTTTCTCCTTTTAAAAGGTTATGCCGAATTTCTCTTTTTTTATATTTTCAGGGATTTTCCTATAAGAAGAAAATTCCATTGTAAACGTCCCTCTTCCCTGAGTTTGTGAACGAAGGTTTGTCATATATCCGAACATTTCTGACAGAGGAACTATCGCATGAACCAATCTTATCTTACCAATTCCATCCTCAAAACCCTCAACATCAGCTCTTCTTGACTGAAGATTGCCGATAACATCTCCTGTATATTGCTCAGGAACGCTTATTTCAACTTTCATAACAGGTTCAAGAATTATAGGTGATGATTTCTCTTCGGCTTCTTTAAAACAGTTTATTGCAGCAACTCTGAAAGCAATTTCTGATGAATCAACTTCATGCGTAGACCCGTCAGTAAGTTCAACTTGCACATCAACAACCGGAAAGCCGAACCGACCACCATTAACCGCTATCTCAATTCCCCTTTTAACTGAACCAACAAAAAGCTTAGGAATAACTCCGCCTTTAGTCTTATCTTCAAAAACAAGTCCAGAACCGGGTTTAAGTGGCGATATCGTCATTACAACGTGAGCAAACTGACCTTTTCCACCAGTTTGTTTCACAAGCTTATGAGACATTTTAACAGGCTTTCCGAAAGTCTCTCTGTAACTCACCTGCGGATTACCAACATTCGCATCAACCTTGAATTCCCTTCGCATTCTCTCAACAAGAACCTCAAGATGAAGCTCACCCATACCCGAAATAAGAGTCTGGCCTGTCTCTTCATCTGTCCTAACCTGGAAACTAGGATCCTCTTTTGCGAGCTTTTGTAGTGAAAAACTGAGCTTATCCTCATCTGCTTTGGTCTTTGGCTCAATCGCAACACTTATAACAGGATCAGGAAATGTGATATTCTCAAAAACAATAGGATGTGCTTTAGGACAAAGAGTAGCTCCGGTTGATGTATGCTTCAAACCTACGATAGCTCCGATATTTCCCGCAGAAATTACATCCACATCTTCTCTTTTATTCGCATGCATATTCAAAAGACGACCTATCCTTTCTACTTTTTCTGACTGAGGATTATAATACTGCTGACCAGCTCTAAGCTCACCACTGTAAACCCTTACAAAACTAAGTTCACCGACAAATGAATCGGAAAGAACTTTAAAAATAAGTGCTCCGAGCCTTTCGTCAGTTGGAAGAACCTGATCTTTTTTGCCAGTCTTGGGATTGATTCCCTCAACAGGAGGAAGATCAATTGGAGAAGGAAGATAAGCTAAAACCGCATCAAGCAGTAACTGAACACCCTTGTTCTTAAAGGCACTTCCACAGAAAACAGGAAATATTGAATTTTCAATAACTGCTTTTCTGACAGCCGCCTTAACCTTAGCTGTTTCTACTTCCTTTCCTTCAATGTAGCTGGCCATGATCTCTTCATCATAGTCTGAGAGCGCTTCAAAAAGCTTTTCTCTACATTCTTCAACCACATCTTCATATCCTTCCGCAACTTTATCTACTACTCTATATGTTGATCCAAGGATATCACTATCGTAGTAACAGGTTTTCTTATCCAGAATGTCTATGATACCTTTAAACTCATCTTCACTTCCCACAGGAACCTGAAGAGCCAGTGCTCTGGCACCAAGTTTTGTTTCCATCATATTAATGACATTAAAGAAGTCAGCTCCGATACGATCCATCTTATTAATGAATGCAAGTCTTGGAACCTTATACCTGTCAGCTTGTCTCCAAACTGTTTCAGACTGAGGCTCAACGCCTCCTACAGCACAAAAAACAGCAACAGCGCCGTCAAGAACTCTAAGGGATCTTTCAACTTCCATTGTAAAGTCAACGTGTCCGGGAGTATCAATGATGTTAATCCTTTTATCCTTCCAGTAACATGTTGTAGCAGCTGAAGTTATCGTGATTCCTCTTTCCTGTTCCTGCTCCATCCAGTCCATAACGGCGGTGCCTTCATGAACTTCGCCCATCTTTCTCGACACACCTGTATAAAAGAGCACCCTTTCGGTAGTTGTGGTCTTACCCGCATCAATATGGGCCATTATGCCTATGTTGCGGATATCGCCTAACTCTATGTTGCTCTTTCCAGTAGCCATCTTTTTACCTTTGTTTCCTTACCACTTAAAGTGCGCGAAAGCCTTGTTAGCTTCAGCCATCTTATGAGTGTCTTCTCTTCTTTTAAAAGCGTTTCCTCTTTTACTCAGTGCTTCATCAAGCTCTGCAGCAAGTTTCCTTGCCATTCCCTTTTCACTTCTCTTTCTTGTGAACGTTATAAGCCATTTCATTGCTATAGTCTGGCTGTTCTCGAGAGTTACTTCTATAGGAACCTGATAAGTTGCACCACCAACTCTTGTAGACTTTACCATTACCTGAGGTCTAATGTTATCAAGAGCTGTTTTAAATAGGTCAACCGGACCGTCCTTTTTTCCTTTGGAAAGCTCTTCAAGAGCTGTATAGACAATCTTTTGAGCTATGCTCTTTTTTCCATCAAGCATCACTTTGTTGATGAACTTCTGAAGAAGAACATCTCCGTGCTTAGGATCAGGCATAATCTGTCTTTTTGCAACACATTTTCTTCTTGGCATTACTTGTACTCCCTGATTTACTTAGGTCTCTTAGCGCCGTATTTAGAACGACCCTGTTTTCTTCCGTCAACACCTGACGTGTCATGTGAACCTCTGACGATGTGATAACGCACACCGGGAAGATCCTTGACCCTGCCGCCTCTAACAAGAACAACACTATGCTCCTGAAGATTGTGGCCTTCACCTGGAATGTAGCAAGTAACTTCAAAGCCACTTGTAAGGCGCACTCTGGCAACCTTTCTAAGTGCTGAGTTAGGTTTTTTCGGCGTTGTTGTATAAACACGTACACACACGCCTTTTCTCTGAGGACAAGAAACCAAAGCAGGACATTTACTTTTCTGCTTCTGTTCCTTTCTTCCTTTTCTTATCAACTGATTAATGGTCGGCATCTTTATACTACTCCTAAAAAGTTACCATCAACAAAAAGCTGAAAGGATTATATGAACGCCCACTACTCTGTCAAAGAATTGTTCTTTATTTGTTATAAGACTTTGAATTAATTGAAGGAAACTCTATCTTTCTTTTTTTGGTTTTTATAATTTTTGCTTTTTTAGCCTTTTTATAACAAAACGTGAGTTCAGAAAACAACTTAGACCTTTCCTTAAATCCCCTACCTAAAGGCAAGGGACTTTGAGCAAACTTCTTCTAAAATGGAAACGCTTTCGTTCCATAGAGAGAAGGACTCGAGGAATGAGTTCTTGTATCTTTCATAGATTGAATTGCAAACAGCAAAAAAAAAGCCCCGCGAACGGGGCTTAAAAATCAGAATGTATCAGTGAACTATTTTGTTTCTTTTTCCTTAGCTTCAGCTTTTTCAGCTTCTTCTTTTTCTTGTTCAGGAAAAGAAACTTCGTAGTTTGAAGTGTGGTATTTGGGATAACCAGTTCCCGCTGGGATCATCTTACCGATAATGATGTTTTCCTTGATTCCTCGAAGAACATCTTTTTTCTTTTCGATACTTGCATTTGTAAGAACTTTTGTTGTCTCCTGGAAACTTGCAGCGGATAAGAAACTTTCAGTGTTAAGTGAAGCTTTTGTAATTCCAAGAAGAATTGTTTCCCATGTTGCGGGCTTAAGTTCTCTCTTTTCTACAACTTCATTCATTATCTCAAGTTTTTCCTTCTCAACAAACTCACCCTTCATTAGTGATGTGTCACCCGGATCAACAACTTTTCTCTTCCTGAGCATCTGCTTAACAATAACTTCAATATGTTTATCATTAATCAGAACACCCTGGAGTTTATAAACTCTCTGAACTTCCTGCACGAGAAATTTAGCAACTTCAACTTCACCCTTAATCCTAAGAATGTCATGAGGATCAACATCACCATCAATAAGAGGTTCCCCGGCTTCAACATAGTCACCGTCATGAACATTGATGTGTCTTTCCTTAGGAATTGGGATAGGAGGAGTAATTTCACCAAATTCAGGAGTAATGGTAATAAGCCTCTTGCTTCTCACGCCCTTGCCTTCTGCCTGAACAGAAACATATCCTGAAATCTCTGAAACCTTTGCGGGAATTTTTGTCTTTCTTGCCTCAAAAAGGTCACTGACTCTCGGAAGACCACCGGTAATATCTTTTGTCTTTCTTGCAGCTCTTGGAACTTTTGCAAGCACATCACCTGTCAATACGGATTCTCCATTTACAACTTCGATATAAGCATTTGCAGGAAGGTGATATACGGCCTGACCACGGGATATGACCTTTGCCTTCTTTCTTCCCTTCTTTCCTTCTTCAGTAATAAGAAGTCTCGGAGACAGTTTCATGTTTCTTGAAACCATTACAACGGCTTTTGAAAGACCTGTCTGACTATCAACCTCGTCTCTCATTGTAACGCCGTTTTCCAGATCTTCGTAGGCAATAACACCATCTGTTTCCGCGATGATCGGAGTGTTGTATGGATCCCAGTCAGCAAGTGAATCACCAGCCTTTACTTTTGATCCGTCAAGAACTCTAAGATTAGTACCATATGTTACAGGGTATCTTTCCCTTTCTCTTCCCCTTGCATCTGCAATTACAATCTTACCATTCCTGTTCGTTACAACAAAGGATCCATCGGCTTTCTGAAGAGTCTTAATGTCTCTCCAGGTGATTTTTCCATCTCTTTTTGCTTCATGACTTGATTTTTCCATCGATCTTGAAGCAACACCACCAACGTGGAAAGTTCTCATTGTAAGCTGAGTTCCAGGTTCACCGATCGACTGGGCCGCGATAATACCAACAGCTTCGCCGACGTTAATCATGTGACCTCTAGCCAGATCTCTTCCATAACAATTTGCACAGACACCATAACGGCTTCTGCATGCAAGAACACTTCTTATATGTACGGCATCTATACCGAGATCAACGATAATATCAGCTTTTTCCTCATCTATGAGCTCACCAGCTTCGATAACGATCTCACCTGTATCAGGATCTTCAACATCATCAAGAGTAACTCTTCCAAGAACTCTCTCTCTGATCGGAGCAATAACCTCACCTGAATCATTTAGAAGGGGCTCAACCCATATTCCTGTGTTTGTTCCGCAGTCTTCCTGAACAACAACTACATCCTGAGCAACATCAACAAGTCTTCTTGTCAGATATCCTGAGTTAGCAGTTTTAAGTGCGGTGTCCGCAGAACCTTTTCTAGCTCCGTGAGTAGAGTTAAAGTAATCAAGAGAATCAAGTCCTTCTCTAAAGTTCGCAAGAATAGGGGTCTCAATGATCTCGCCACTGGGCTTAGCCATAAGACCTCTCATTCCGCCGAGCTGTCTAATCTGATCTTTTGAACCTCTAGCCTTTGAATCTGCCATAACATAAACAGAATTGTCAGAAGGCATTATTATTTTTCCCCAGATAGGGTGATCGATAGTTTTCTCTTCGAGTTCAGCCATCATCTTATCAGTAACCTTTTCGTTGGCCTTGTCCCAGAGATCAACGATCTTGTTGTATCTCTCAGATTTTGTAACAACACCTATGTTGTACTGATCTTCAATATCTCTGACCTCTTTTTCAGTAGCAGCAATAATGGTTTTCTTTGCAGCAGGAACCTTAACATCATCAATAGAGATAGAATAAGCAGCCGTTGTTGAATATTTGTATCCCAGAGACTTTAGCTTATCAGCAAAAATAACCGTGGCTTTTCCACCTGCAACTCTGTAACTTTTATCAAGAATATCTGACCAGTCACCTTTTTTATGCTGTCTATTTATTGTTTCAAAACCGAGAACATCCGGAGTAACATCCCAGATAAGAAGTCTTCCCGGAGTCGTCACACGGATCTTGCCGTCAACCCTAACTCTGACTATCGACTGCCATTGGACAACACCTGCATCAATAGCCATAAGGGCTTCAACATCTGAAAAGAAAACCTTGTTCTCTCCCTTTGAATTAGGTCTAGCTGTTGTCAGATAGTAAAGTCCGAGAACCATATCCTGAGAAGGAGTAATAATCGGTGCTCCTGAAGCAGGCGAAAGTATATTGTTAGTTGACATCATAAGTACGCGACTTTCCAGCTGAGCTTCGATGCTCAAAGGAAGATGAATAGCCATCTGGTCACCGTCAAAGTCAGCATTAAACGCTGTACAAACAAGCGGATGAAGTCTGATAGCCTTTGATTCCACAAGAACCGGCTCAAAAGCCTGAATACCCAACCTGTGAAGGGTGGGCGCACGGTTAAGAAGAACCGGATGTTCCTTGACAACTTCTTCAAGGATCGCCCATACAACTTCTTCACCGGATTCAACCATTGTCTTAGCAGCTTTAACAGTACTTACGTAGCCTCTTTCATGAAGCTTGTTATAGATAAACGGCTTGAAAAGTTCAAGAGCCATAACTTTTGGAAGACCGCATTCATGCAACTTCAATTCAGGACCGACTGTAATAACAGAACGACCTGAGTAGTCAACTCTCTTTCCAAGAAGATTCTGACGGAAACGACCCTGTTTTCCTCTAAGCATGTCACTTAAAGATTTCAAAGGTCTACCGTTCGTTCCCTGGATAGGTCTGTGAACTTTAGTATTATCAAAAAGAGCATCAACAGCTTCCTGAAGCATTCTCTTTTCATTTTTAATAATTACATCGGGTGCCCCAAGGTCCATAAGCTTTTTAAGCCTGTTATTCCTGTTGATAACTCTTCTGTAAAGATCGTTAAGATCACTTGTTGCAAATCTGCCGCCATCAAGCGGAACAAGCGGTCTAAGATCCGGAGGAAGAACTGGAAGTGTATTAAGGATCATATTCTTCGGTGATTCACCTGAACGGATAAACTTGTTAAGAACATTTATTCTCTTTTGAAGTTTAGCCTGCTGACTCTTATCGCCTGACTGGGTAAGTTTTATTTCAAGGTCGGCCTTTACTGCTACAAGATCAATATCCTCAAGAAGCTTTTTAAGAGGAGCGGCTCCAGTTTCAGCATAGATCTTATCAAAACCGTACTGTTCTAAAAGCTCGTTGTACTGCTCTTCCTCAATGAAGTCACCCCTGACCACACCGTTTATCTCCGACTTAAGAACCACATAACCTTCACAGTAGATAACACTGGCAAGGGCTGAATTCGTCATTCCAAGAACAGTATTAATATAAAAAGGAGATGTCTTGACAAACCAGATATGGGCAACAGGTGTAGCAAGATTGATATGCCCCATCCTGTTTCTTCTGACTTTGCTTTCGATAACTTCAACACCGCATTTTTCACAGACGATGCCCTTATACTTCATTCTTTTATATTTTCCGCACAAACACTCATAATCATTAACAGGTCCGAAGATCTTTGCACAGAAAAGTCCGTCTCTTTCAGGCTTGAAAGTTCTATGGTTAAGCGTCTCAGGCTTTTTAACTTCACCGTAAGACCACTCAAGGATTTTTTCAGGTGAGGCAAGAGAGACTTCTATAGCCTTGAAATCAAAGCTGCTTTTTGGTTTCTCAAAAATTTTGAAAACGTCTTTCAATGCATCCTCCTATTTGTTTTGTTCTTCAATCTGGTTTACATCAAGACACAGGGCCTGCATTTCCTTGACAAGAACTGAAAATGAAGCCGGAATGCCGATATCGTACTTAGTCTTTCCGCGGACAATAGCCTCGTAAAGCTTTTTACGACCTTCAACATCATCTGACTTAACAGTGAGGAACTCCTGCAGAGTATAGGCTGCACCATAAGCTTCAAGTGCCCATACCTCCATCTCTCCAAGTCTCTGACCACCAAACTGGGCTTTTCCACCAAGCGGCTGCTGAGTAACAAGAGAATAAGGTCCCGTGCTCCTTGCATGAACTTTTTCATCAACAAGATGATGAAGTTTAAGGAAGTACATGATACCAACTGTTACATCGGATTCAAAAGCCTCTCCTGTCCTACCGTCAAAAAGAACCATCTTTCCGTTTTCCTTTTCACCGGTACGGGTCAGTAATTCCTTGATCTCTTCCTCGTTTGCACCGTCAAAAACCGGGCTTGCCGTGTAGAGACCACCCTTTATTGAGCGAATGAAACCTCTTACATCGTCTTCATCAGACTCATCAATGATCTTTGCAAGCTCTTTTGTAGGCTTAAGAATTTCCTTAAGTTCCTTTTTAAGCTTGTCTACACCATAGTTTTTCTCTATAAATTCATTGACCTGCTCTCCAACCCTTCTAGCACCCAAACCAAGATGAACTTCAAGAATCTGACCTATGTTCATACGACTTGGAACGCCAAGAGGATTAAGAACGATATCAACGGTTCTTCCATCTTCCATAAAAGGAACATCCTCTTCCGGAAGAAGTGTTGAAACAACACCCTTATTACCATGACGACCAGACATCTTGTCACCAACTGAAAGCTTTCTCTTTATGGCTACAAAAACCTTAACGGATTTTATAACTCCCGGAGAAAGATCGTCGTTTCTTGTTATCTGTCTGATCTTATTGTCGTATATTTTGCGTACACCATCAAGCTTCTTTCTCATCTGATTGATAAGATCTCTAACCTGCTTCATGGCATCTCTATCTTTAACACTTACAGAAGCAAGAACATTTTCAGGCACATCATTGATCTTTTCTTCTGTAATTGTAGCGCCTTTTTTAATAAGAACGGCTTTCTTTTCGCTCTTGACATCCTGATCAGCTTTCTTTCCTGTAAGAAGTTTTCTTACAAGATCGTAACTATGTCTTTCAATGATTCTGACCTCATCATCCCTGTTACGTTTTACACCGTCAACCTGGATCTGTTCCTGTTCCTTCATTCTGCAATCTTTTTTCACGCCTTTACGTGAAAAGATCCTGGTATCAATTACAACACCTTCGACACCCGAATGAACATAGAGAGAACTGTCTTTAACATCACCGGCCTTTTCACCAAAAATAGCACGGAGAAGTTTTTCTTCAGGGGAGAGAACTGTCTCACCTTTTGGAGTAACTTTTCCAACAAGAATATCGCCGGATTTGATTTTCTGACCTATTCTTATTATACCACTCTCATCAAGTTTTTTTAAAACTTCATCAGGAGCATTCGGGATATCAGCAGTAATCTCTTCCGGACCTCTCTTTGTATCTCTAGCCTCACAGACGAACTCTTCAATATGAATCGAAGTGTACATGTCTTCTCTGAGAAGTCTTTTATTAATAAGTATAGAATCCTCATAGTTGTATCCATTCCAAGGCATAAATGCGATAAGAACGTTCTTACCAAGAGCAAGCTCTCCTCTATCGATCGCAGGACCATCAGCAACAACGTCGCCGGCTCTAACATAGTCGCCGACTCTTACGATAGGTCTCTGGTTAATCGCAGTGTTCTGATTTGATCTACTGAATTTTATAACATTATATATATCAACATCAACACTATTTTCTTCTTCAACTTTTACAACGATTCTTTCAGAATCAACCTTTACAACATAACCTTCTCTCTTTGCAAAGATCGTGTATCCCGAATCTCTTGCAACATACTTTTCCATTCCACTTGCAACAAAAGGAGCATCCGTTTTGATCAAAGGAACAGCCTGACGCTGCATGTTAGAGCCCATGAGAGCTCTGTTAGCATCATCATGCTCAAGAAACGGAATAAGTGAGGCTGATACTGAAACAAGCTGAACCGGAACAAGATCCATAAGAGTTACGTCCTCTCTCTTTACCCTCTGAACTTCACCGTCCTTTCTTGCGTTAACAACATCATCAGCAATTACACCCTTTTTATTAAATAAAACCGAAGAAGGAATAATTGTCTCCTTCTGTTCATCAATAGCATCAAGATAAACTATCTTATCTGTCGCCTTACAATTTTTTACAACTTTGTAAGGAGTTTCAATATATCCAAACTGGTCAATCCTTGAAAAAGTTGCAAGCGAAACAATAAGACCGACATTAGGTCCTTCCGGTGTCTCAACTGGACAAATTCTACCATAGTGGGTCTTGTGAACATCCCTGACCTCAAAACTGGCATGCTCTCTTGCAAGACCACCAGGTCCAAGCGCTGAAAGACGTCTTTTATGTGTCATTTCGGAAAGAATATTTGTGTGATCCATGAACTGACTGAGCTGTCCACCTGCAAAAAACTCCTTAATTACTGCGGCAACCTGTTTGTAACCGATAACTTCAT
>Ga0222695_1001306_pt1 | contig 10313 bp, 8 predicted proteins | sample AntAcemetage1398_FD_179834 | JGI IMG/M metagenome (GOLD analysis project Ga0222695, IMG submission 179834) | Saline water microbial communities from Ace Lake, Antarctica - #1398 | ecosystem: Environmental > Aquatic > Non-marine Saline and Alkaline > Saline | place: Antarctica: Ace Lake...
CTCGGGATAAAAAGGCGTGCAAATTTTGTAATCATGAGGCGTACTTTTCGTACGTTGAATGATTGCGAAATGCAGCACAACGCAGAAGTTGGACTTTTTACGAGACCGTCAACTATAAACGATACCCTTTCTCGTTAAACAATCTCAGGCAGGCATCGACTACTTTGGAATCATAAGAGGAACCGCAGTTCTTTGAAATTTCATTTAACGCAAGATTGATTCCAAGTGCTGCCCGGTAAGGCCGGTGAGAAGCCATTGCCTCAACAACATCTGCCACTGCCAGTATTCTTGCTTCGAGCAAAATATTTTCACCTGAGATACCATTCGGATATCCGGAGCCATCCATTCTCTCGTGATGCTGTAGTACAATCTGGGCAATGGGCCATGGGAAATCCACGGTCTTCAATATATTATACCCCACCTGGGGATGTTCTTTAATTATCCCTAATTCATTTTGACTGATATTACCCGGTTTGCTGAGAATCTCTCCGGGCACCGATATTTTACCGATGTCGTGGATGACTCCCGCCATGCGGACCCCTTGAATCTGTGCTTTCGAAACGCCCATTTCTGAGGCTATGCTTCGGGCAAGATTGGCGACACGACGCTGGTGGCCGGCGGTATAAGGATCTCTGGTCTCGACCGTCAATGCCATGGCTTCAATAGTCCCCCCCAATGCTTTTCTCAAGTCATTCAGGGTCTTTTCAATTTGTTTACGGCTTGACACCAGCTCACTGATATCTCGAATCATGCCCTGGTATCCTAATTTACTTTTATCTTTTGCCTGCCGAACCGTGGAGGTAATCAAACAGTCCATTTCAGTGCCGTCCTTTTTACGAAGCTTTGCCTTAAACTCCCTGACAGATCCTTTTTGTGCTATTTCATCCTTAAGCCTTTCATATTTATCAGGGTTTACAAAAACGGACTTTGTATTAATCCCTAACATCTCTTCTCTGGAATACCCGAAGAGCTCCAGTGTCGACAGGTTAAAATCAATTAACTCACCTTCTTGATTGTTAAGATAAATCGCATCTCTGGAGTCTTCAAACAGGGCACGATATTTCTCTTCACTCTTTCTTAATTGGATTTCGGTGATTCTGCGTTCCTGACGATTTTTGGCCTCGCGTAATTCCCGGTCAATAGCGGAACTCAGTCGCGCAAGATTGCCTTTCATGATGTAATCATGTGCGCCGGCCTTCATGGCCGCAACAGCGGTTTCATCTGCGATAGCGCCGGATACAATGATAAAGGGCAGATCGAGTCCTTTATATTTATAAAGTTCCAGGGCGGAAGCCGCATCAAGAGTCGGCATGGAATTATCACACAAGATGACGTCCCACGTCTGGTTATCTAAAGCCTTGCTCATAGCTTCAGCCGTATCTACCTGCTCGTAACTGGGGCTAAAACCTCCATTTTTCAAATTCCTCACAAGCAGCAATCCGTCGTCCTCGGAGTCATCAACGATCAATACCCGTATGGGTTTATCCATAATATACTCCTTATGTGGGCGGGGATTCGTTTAAAACCAGCCAGTACAAACCGAGCTGCCGGATAGCTTCGCTAAACTGGGCAAAGTTAACCGGTTTACGAATATAGCTGTTAGCCCCCAAACTGTAACTCTCAGTTAAATCCCGCTCCTCTTTGGATGAAGTGAGAACAACCACGGGAAGCAGTTTGGTCCGTTCATCATTACGAAGACGCCTCAACACTTCCAGACCGTCTATTTTAGGGAGTTTCAAATCAAGCAGTATGATCTGGGGCATCACGCTCATGTCACGGCCGGCGTAGGCTCCGGCGCCAAACAGATAGTCCAGCGCTTCGGTGCCGTCCCTTGCAACCACCACCTCGTTCATAATATTATTTTTTTCAAGAGCGCGAATAGCCAGTAGTTCATCGTCGGGGTTGTCTTCAACCAATAGGATTATCTTTTTATTCATATCGACCTTTCAAATTATTAAATTGCAAAATAAAAAGTTGCGCCGCGATTTACATAACCTTCGGCCCAGATACGGCCTTCATGACGGTTAATAATGCGCATAACCGTAGCAAGGCCAATGCCGAACCCTTCAAAATCGGCATCTTTATGCAAGCGCTGAAAAGCGCCAAACAATTTGCCGGCATAAGCCATGTCAAATCCCACGCCATTGTCTCGAACGCAATAGGCAAGCTCACCATCCTGCAAAACCGTATCAAACACAATCCACGCTTTTTCCTGCTTTGACGTGAACTTCCATGCATTGCTCAGCAGGTTCTCAAGCACAACTTCGATCAAGTTGGGATCGCAAACCGCGGTCACCTTATGGCCAATAACAATATCTACCTTGCGATCCGGATCCCCTTCTTCAAGCTTGATCACTATGCTTTCCGCCATTTCACTTAAATTGACGTTTTCTTTTTTCAGTTCACGACGCGATATCCTTGAGAGAGAAAGCAGATCGTCAATAATTTGCCCCATTCGCTGGCTCGCAGAACGCACCCGGTTCAGATAATCTTTTCCTTCTGCATCCAGTTGATCGTTATACTCTTCCAGCAAGGCCAAACTAAATCCGTCTATACTGCGAAGCGGCGCCCTTAGGTCGTGTGAAACCGAATAAGAGAATGCTTCCAGCTCCCGATTCGTAGCTTCAAGTTGTGCGGTCCGCTTCTTAACTCGCTGTTCGAGTTCTTCATTAAGTTTGCGGAATTTTTCCTCTGCGCGTGTGCGTTCACTAACATTTTCACAAATGATATATTCCTTGTCTTCATCAAGAATAACCTGCCTGAAGATGATATTCTCTATATTTCCGTTCTTGTTTGTTACATTGAACATACGAGGTTCCCTGTTTAATTGTTTTGCCTTCTGCATATCGTCTTTCCAGTGGGCAATAAAATCTCGCCGGTCAAAAATATTGGGGAAAATTTTATTATACCAATCGGTAACCGTGGGGATATCTTCAAGCTTGTAGCCAAAACTTTCAACAAATTCGGGATTTATAGACTCAACACGCCCGCCGGAATCCACTACGGTTATGGGGTAAGGCGAAAGCTTCACCATCTTTTGAAGAAGTTTTTCAGATGATGTATATCTGCTTATATATCTTGTCGATAATATCACTCCCGTTAACAGGGCAATGAAAAAAGAAAGTCGCTCAAACAGGGCATATGGCGGAACTTTAAAAATGATTGAATCAAGAAGAGTTTCAGTCCCCCGGGGAGGTATGGAATAAGAAAAATCCCGGAACATTAAACTAAAAGCACCATCAATCACCCAAAAAACACAACCGATTAAAACAGCAGCACCAAGAAGGTAATTGGATCTCTTTTGGTATGTAATCTGTTTTAGACCGAGTATTTTTCGAATAGGTCCGAAAATTATCAAAACATCCGAAAGCAACAGGATGAGATAACCATTAACCACAGCTTGTATGGCGGTAATATTTACAAAGGTTAAAGAAGCTGATGGTGCGGGAATTTTAGGCACCCACGCAGGGAGGTTAAATTGAAAGACCCATCTAAATATTGTATATAATATTAGGATATTAAATAACCGAAACGGAATCTCAACTAAATAGGGATTCCATTTTGTACCTCCGGTGTTGCCGAATTTTTTTGAACACCATCCGTGCCATATAATCCAGAGTAGAAACATCAAAAACGTAACATCAGATATCCGTCCACCTTGAATCCACATGGTATTAAAGGCCAAACAGAATATAGCGGAAAGCAACCCATATCTCCATCCCCACCTAAGAGATACGATCATTGGACATACCAGACCCGCCATGAACTTAATCTCGTGAGGTGGAAATAAAAAAACAAATGGACGTATGTTCAGACAAAACCCAATTAACCCCAAAACAATAGAGATAAAAATTTTATATAGATTCTTTTCAGTTATTTTAGGGGCTTGATACATAATCGAACGTTTCGCAATTTCCATAACTTTTTAAAAAATAGTAAGTTAATGACAAGTTACCATTGATGAACTCGTAAAAAGTCAAAATTGAGACGGCAAAGTAAAAGGTTCAAGTTCAAGGCGTCGCGAATTTCGTGGAATGAGGCGTACTTATGTACGCCGCAGTGAACACGAAATGAAGCACAACGCAGAAATTGGACTTTTTACGAAGCCGTCACCATTGATTTATACATCAGATAGTCTGATCGAGCCGTAACTGCCTCCTGCCATCCTTCTTTATATGCAAAAATCAAGCCGAATCGGTTAATTGGAAAATAATATAATTATCTTAATGGGATGTATCAGCTAAAAATTATTTAATCCCGATATTTTATGACAAAATCAACAAAACAAGTGACAAAAATTGTCATCCTTAACGAACGGTGTTACGGTTATGCCCAAGTTCGTTCGCGGAGACACTAACTACCTTAAACCTTTGAACCTTGAACCCTGAATCCTGAATCCGTGAAGAGTTAGAATAAACTGTTGATTTTAAGGTGCTGATTAGATATAAAAAAGCCCCCACTGAAATGGAAGAAGCCTGTTTAATGGGATTCAGTGGAGGCTCTGAGTAAGGAAAACTGGTGTCAGCACTCCTTGGACTCAATACATACATATCAATAAAGCCTGTGACGGTCAATCTAAAACCATTGGGCAATTTTAATCTTAGATGGTTCTTTTAATTACTGTGCATTATATGGATTCCAAATTGCAAAAGCGACGCTGTATCGGGCGAAGGGTCAGGGAGTTGTTGAATGATTGACGATCAGAACAAAAGCTCAATAATTCGGTTGTTCCATGTTCACAAGAATTATGGCGCCAAGAAAGCTCTCGCCAACATCACCCTTGATATTTCAAAAAACGAACTCCTTTTTATCAGCGGTCCGAGTGGAGCAGGCAAAACCACCCTGCTTAAACTTCTATACCTTGGAGAAAAGGTATCAGAAGGTCAGGTATTGATTGAGGGAATAAATCTGTCTCGAATCTCTCACAATCGAATACCGTTTCTAAGACGAAAGTTCGGGATAATATTCCAGGATTACAAGCTGATACCCACAAAAACCGTTTTTGATAACGTTGCCATTGTCCTTGAAGCAACCGGCAAAAAACGACGATTCATCGAAAAAAAGGTAAAAAGCATATTAAGAACCGTGGGGATGGAGGAAGCTCTTCACTCTCTTCCCCCAAGTCTATCCGGCGGCGAACAGCAAAGAATAGCGTTTGCCAGAGCTGTTGTGGGTGACCCGAAAATAATACTCGCAGACGAACCCACCGGCAATCTGGACGAGGTATCCGCCGATACCATCCTTGAGCTTCTTAAAAGGTTCCATACCCGTGGCGCAACGGTTATCATTGCAACCCATGATAAGGAACTCATCCGTAAAACAGGTGGCAGGGTCATCCATCTTAATCAGGGGTATCTGCAAAAAACAATAAATGTTTGAAAGTTGTTCCCATGATTCACACCTATAAAAGAGCCATACAGGATATCCGGGACCACAAATTCTTAAACACCGTCACGATTATTACCATCGCCATTTCCATCCTTATTGTCAGCGCTTTTGCCTTTTTTTTTGTCAATGCCAATGAAATAATAAATTCATGGAAAAAAGGCATAAAGATCATGGTCTATCTGAAACCCGATACCCCTGAAACAAAAATTTCGGAACTCATACGGAAAATTCAGCACATGGACGGTATCCGGGATGTCAGATTCATTTCAAAAAATGAGGCCTTTCAAGAGCTTAAAAAACAGATGAGACGGCAGTCTTCTTTGTTTGAAAACCTAAAGGAAAACCCGCTTCCGGATGCGTTTGAAATTCTACTTAAATCATCTTTTCAGAACCAGGAAAAAGTTGAGATCCTTGCCACCGGAATAGAATCGCTTCCCCGGGTTGATGAGGTGGAATACGGACAGAGATGGCTCGGACAATTTACGAATTTTTTTAATCTGTTCAGACTTACCGGGTATGCAATGGGTGGCCTTTTTTTTATGGCCGCCTTATTAATCGTGGCCAATACCATTCGTCTGGTACTCTATTCGAGACGAGATGAGGTCGAAATTATGCGCCTGGTGGGTGCTACCGATAGTTTTATCAAAGCTCCTTTTTACATTCAGGGTCTTATCCAGGGAGCTTTTGGAGGTATTATCGGTCTGGCCGTATTATTTGTCAGTTTTTTGTTAATATCATTAAGTATGGAGCGCGGGATATCTCCCGGTCTGTTTACGATTAGATTTCTTTCCCCCGGCGCTTTGTGTGGAATAATACTTGTCAGCATATTTGTGGGATGGATAGGGTGTTATCTTTCTTTAAAACAATTTTTAAAATAATCATATTTGCTGCCTCGGGTATTATTTTTGTGTTGCAGCCGGCTGATATTTTGGGTGCTAAATCCCATGAAGTCGGAGTTGTCACCGCAAATAAACTTAATGTACGCCCTGCACCCACAATAATGAATCCCCCTTTGGAATTAATCAAAAAAGGCGAAAAGGTTAGAATTCTCGAACACCTCAACGGATGGCTAAAAATTAGTCACCAGGGCCGGGTCGGTTACATTCGAAATCTAAAACAGTATATACACATTATCTCTATATCTCCCACAGCGAAAAACAAAGAAAATGAGGAAAACGACGGCGACATTAAACCCCTGAGTAAAGAAGCTGAAAATATCGATCGAGAGATAGAAAAAGGCAGGCATAGAGTTTTGACGTTCACAAGAGAGGAAGCCGCCATAGTTAACAGCCTGAACGATATTGATCTGGCGCTCAACCAGATAAGAAACCGAGTTTCGGTTCTCAGGCTCGAGCTTGCCGCCCTCAGAGATAAATCCATGGAAACTATCCGGGCATCCGACAACCTCAAAAAGAGGATTGAAGCCGACGAAGAATACATATTCAAACGCCTGTCAGCGCTTTATAAAATGAACTGGTTGGGCAGTATATATGTCCTGGCTTCAGCTCAATCCATGTATGAACTCTTTAAACGCAAAAAGTCCATGGAAATTATTTTAGCTTATGACGAAAAAATCCGACAGAACCTTCTGGACAACAAGGCAAAGCTCCAGCAAATTCTTGTCACGCTGAATTCCCAAAAAATGGAGAAGCGTTCTCTTGAAGCAGGTTTAAAAAAACAGATTGAGGTTATGTCCGATGAAAGAGTGAAACGTTCAAGCATCCTTGCTGGGATCCGCAACAAAAGGTCACTGGAACTGGCGCTCCTTGAATCCTTGAATCAGGCTGCAACCAATTTGAATGGGGCAGTTAAGTCATTAAACATAGAAGCCGGCCCACTAATACAGAAAAAAAATATTTCACCAAAAAGCTTTTCCGCACTAAAAGGATTGCTTAATATGCCGGTTAAAGGTAAAATAGCAATTCGGTTCGGACCGTATAAAAACAAAAAGCTTAATGTGGTAAATTTTCAGAGCGGTATCGAAATAAAGGCAGACAGAGGCGAACCGATCCGCGCTGTTTTTGATGGACAGATCCTTTATGCCGACTGGTTCAAAGGGTACGGAAACATGATCATCATTGATCATGGAGAAAATTATTATACGGTCTATGCCCATGCTGAAGAACTCTTCGCGTCAAAAGGAGATAATATAGACATGGGAGATGTTGTTGCCACGGTTGGAGATTCAGGGTCCATGATTGGCCCGAGCCTCCATTTTGAAGTGCGCCATCACGGAAAACCCATGGACCCGGTAACATGGATTAAAAAGGGGTAATACAAATAAGGAGTAACCATATGAGCATCAAGCAGAAGCGAAACGTCAATCTGGGGTTGGTAATCGTAATCGGCGTTATATTCTGGGTCATAGGATTCGGTTTCTACCGTGATCTTTCAGCCAACGGAGAAGAGACGTATAAAGGACTGAAATTATTTTCCGATGTGATTGAACTGGTTGAAAAAAACTATGTTGATCCGGTGGATTCAAAAGAAATGATCGAAAAGGCTATTCAGGGTATGGTCCACAGCCTTGATCCCCATTCTTCATTGTTGCCCCCTGACGACTTTAAAGAGCTTCAACTCGATACCCAGGGCGAGTTTAACGGAATCGGCGTTAGTATAACCATGCGAAACGGTTTCGTTACAGTGGTTTCTCCTATCGAAGGAACCCCGGCCTATAAAGCCGGAATAAAGGCCGGTGATATAATCGTCAAAGTCGATGGTAAACCGACTATGGAATTACGACATGCTGTAAAAATGATCAGAGGCCCCAAAGGAACTGAAGTTGTTGTAACCATAAAACGGGAAGGGGTTAATGAACCGACGGATATTAAACTGATACGGGATGTTATACCCGTTGAAAGCGTAAGATCCATTGTCTTAAAACCCGGATACGGATACAGCTGGATCACAAATTTCAGGGACAATACCACGGAAGATATGGTAACAGAGCTAAAACGGCTCGAATCGGGAAAAATACCTTTAAAAGGGCTTATCCTGGATCTTCGCGACAACCCGGGTGGACTTCTTAACCAGTCTATCAAGATCTCGGATCTTTTTCTTGAAAAAGGACAAATTCTTTCGATCAAAGGACGTCTGAAAAAAAATACTCAAATTTTCGAAGCAACGCCCAACAGTACAGAGCGAAGTTATCCCATGGTTGTGTTGATAAACGGCGGAAGTGCCAGTGCATCGGAAATCGTTGCCGGTGCGCTCCAGGACCATAAGCGTGCACTTATACTGGGAACCACTTCCTTTGGAAAAGGCTCGGTCCAGACCGTGGAGCCCTTAAGAGACGGTTATGGCCTGAAATTGACCATTGCAAGATATTACACCCCCAGCGGTCGGTCGATCCAGGCAAAGGGGATTGAGCCTGATATAATTGTCAATGAAAGATTTATGGATAAAAATGAGACGAGCGACGGTGAATATGGAATAAAGGAAAAGGATCTTAAAAATCATCTCGAAGCAAGTCCTGATCAACGTCAAGACGTCCAAACAGAATCCGGGGAAAAACAGGGGGACAAAAAGAAATCGAAAATCAACGCCCCTGAAAACAGATACGGTCATCTTAAGGTCGATCAATTGTTGTCTGACAATCAGGTTACGCGCGCCCTTGACATCCTTTTAAGTTATGAAATCTTCAAGGGTACCAACAAATAATTTAAACATCTCGGCAATTCTATAATTTATTCCAACATTCCAATTGTGAGCGAAGCGAACTAACTTGTGGCTAAAAGAAAAATCAGGCGGCAAAACACACCCAAAAGAAAACCGAGTAAAAAAAGGTCCTCAAAAACCAATCTAATGAGGGCCGTTGCCGGGCTTGGCGTTCTGATAATTCTTGTCATTATTGCGGGCGTTCTTGCCCGTCACTTATTATTGCGAAAGCACCCTATAAAACCTGTTGTAAAACCCCTGGCTACAAAAATACCCAGGTTTGAAATCTATCCTGAAAAGGATGTGCCGCCTCATAAACCCAAACCAAAACCCGTGCCCGCAATCCCAAAAGAGTTGCCTAAAATAGCGATTATTATCGATGACCTCGGCTATGACAGAGAAATAGTGGAAAAATTCCTCGGACTCAATGCGGTTTTCACGTTTTCCATACTTCCTTACAGCCCTTTTCAAAAAAGCATCGCCAGGTCCGTGCATTCAAAAGGCTTCGACGTGATGCTTCATCTACCCATGGAACCCAATGAATATCCCATGATCAACCCGGGACCCGGAGCGCTTTTGACCTCAATGTCTCCGGATCAGCTTATCAAGCAGCTCGACAAGGACCTGGATTCTGTTCCCTTTATTCAAGGGGTAAACAATCACATGGGATCAAAAATGACTACGGTTTCTATCCAGCTATACCAAATTTTTTCTGTTCTGAAAAAACGAAAGCTCTTTTTTATCGACAGCCGTACCACAACCGAAACATTATGCAAACCCTCCGCTCAACTATTACAGGTTCCTTTTGCGCAAAAGGATGTGTTCCTTGATCATATTCAGGAACGCGATTTTATTCGAAAACAAATATACCGGCTCATTCACATCGCCAACAGTCATGGTGAAGCCATCGGCATCGCACACCCCCATGAAGTTACGTATGATGTTCTACGGGAAGTACTCCCTGAATTGAAAACAAAGGCGATTTTGGTTCGTGCTTCGGACTTGGTGCATGTTGGAACTTAGTACATGTATTCGTAATTACGGTCACGTATTTATAACTTGGCTTATTCATTCTATTTATGCAAAAGTTTAAAGTGCCTAAAGTGATCTAAAGTGCCTAAAGTTAAGGTATTCTATCCATTTTTAATTATAATTGATCGCGCTGAAAGCGCGTTCCTCAACTTTAGCTCACTTTAGGCACTTTAAACTTCAAACTTTTGGACTTCACCTTATACGGAATAGTGAGCATACAAAAATACGTCATCGTA
>Ga0222695_1001307_pt1 | contig 10309 bp, 4 predicted proteins | sample AntAcemetage1398_FD_179834 | JGI IMG/M metagenome (GOLD analysis project Ga0222695, IMG submission 179834) | Saline water microbial communities from Ace Lake, Antarctica - #1398 | ecosystem: Environmental > Aquatic > Non-marine Saline and Alkaline > Saline | place: Antarctica: Ace Lake...
TTTTAAAGGATCAATTGATCAGGAAAAACCTATTTCTGTTGCTTCGGGTGCAAATCATTCCTGTGCTCTTTTTGATAACGGTCGGCTTTTTTGCTGGGGAAGTAATCGGTGGGGACAGCTTGGAAATAATTCCAGTATTTATGCTTTTATTCCAAGAGAAATCGATATGTCTTATGAATTGAGGGAAAAGAAAGTTCTTTCAGTGACTTGCGGAACATACCATACATGTATAATTGCAGATGATAATGATGCATACTGTTGGGGAGGCGGAGAATACGGACAGTTGGGAAGTGTTGAGGATGAGTCTGTTCCCAGTCCTAAAAAAGTTTATTCCGATGTTCTTGATGATAAAAAGCTGATACAGATCGATTCAGGGTCAGCTTATACTTGTGTTCTTGATAGTGACGGGATGCTTTATTGCTGGGGACAGCTTTATCTAGGTGAAATGATAGAAGATAACAATAAGCCTTATCTGGTTGGAGAAAAGTGGGGTCTTGATAAGAGAAAGATAGTTGATGTTTCTTGTGGAGATGATCATCTGTGTGTTATTGATAGTAAATACAGGGTCTTCTGTCTGGGGCGTGATAATGAATATTTAAAGCTAGGGGTATCTGATGATGATGCGGATCTGAGTTTTGCTGAAGTGACTAGAGTCGCTGAATTTAGAACGGTTAAGCCTGCTAGAATTGCCTGTGGACAGGATTTCAGTTGTGTAAATGATGATAGTGATAATGTCTACTGCTGGGGGTATCAAAATTATTGTAATTTTGGATCTGATGACTCAAGTAGAGGGCGTCTTCCAGAAGAAGTGGCAAAAAGTGAATTGGTAGAAGGAAAAATCGTTGATATCAGTGCAAGCTGGTTCACGGTCTGTGTTCTTGATGACTTGGGTAAGGTCTACTGCCGTGGTAGTAATCACAATGCAACTTTAGGAACTGGAACAGATGTAGTCACAAGTTGTGATCAGACAGAAACCGCTCAAAATAATTCAGTAAAAGATGAGAAATTTTCAGAGGTGGTGACAAGAGAGCAGGTTACTTGTGGAATTACTGAAGATAGAGATCTATACTGCTGGGGGAAATATGCGGGATCTCATAATTCTGACCATTATCCCGATAATTATCTTGTCCCGGTAGCTTTAGGTGATGAATATCTTCAAGTAGCTCAAAATATAAAAAAAGTATCGATAGGAAATTCTCATTCATGCTATCTTGATGACAGTGACGATGTTTACTGCTGGGGTGATAACTCTAAGGGATCGCTAGGTAATAGTACTTATGATGATAGTCAAAAGCCCGTACTTGTTGATGCTCTGGATGATATAAAAGTAACTGATATTTCCGTGGGTTCAGATCATTCATGTGCTTTGGATAGTAAAGGACGCGTCTACTGCTGGGGTTCAAATAGTTATGGTCAGCTTGGGACAGGTGATTTAGACGACAGTTCTTTTCCAATAGAGATAGATCTGTCGGGTGTTCTTTATGGAAAAAAGATATTTTCACTCAAATCCGGTGATAACTATGTCTGCGTTCTGTCAGAATCAGGAAGTGTCTACTGCTGGGGCCATAACAATAAAGGACAGCTTGGAAACGGTACGATAGAGGATAGTTCTGTTCCTGTAAAAATTGATGATTCAGGCGTGCTTGCAGGAAAAGTTGTTGAAAGTTTTGACGTATTTTCGGGTCATGTCTGTGTCGTTGATACTGAAGGTTCGGTCTATTGCTGGGGGAGTAACAGCTCTGGTCAGTTAGGGAATGGAACCATTGAAAATAGCTCTGTTCCTGTTAAAGCTCTTGTGGGGGATATTGATACTGTTAGAACGGTTACTGTTTCAGTTGGCTGGATGCATACTTGTTCTATCGATGAATTTAGTAATATTTACTGCTGGGGATTGCTAAAAGTCGGAGAAAAAGATGTATATGGTAAAGAGGATGAAGAGGACGATGTAGCTCTTTTCCCTGTTGAAATGGATAAGGGAGACGCTTTTGGAAAGTCGATAGCTCAAATAGATTCAGGATTCTTCTACACTTGCATGATAGGCGAAGAAGGAGTTGTTTATTGCTGGGGAAAAAACAGTGAGGGGCAACTGGGAGACTCGTCAAATATATATAGAGATTTGCCGGTAACGATTTATTAACTGGATGATTTCTTGGAGTAAGCTATGAAAATAATTAAGATCTTGCCGTTAATTTTTCTTTTAACTTCCTGTTATGGATGGAATTATGCGGATCGAGGTGAAGAATATGTTCCTTACGACAACAATGAAGAAAGTTCTGATGATAACTATATAGAAATTAATGATCGTGATGGAACGGAAACACCTGATAATTATGATAGCCGGGATGAAAATGAAGTTCCAGATCAAACCATTAGTGATGATGAGTATTTTGAAGATGAAATAGAGGAGATCGACAACGGACTTAGAAGAATTAGCGTCGGATCTACTTTTGCCTGTTCTATAAAAAACGACAAGATTCTGTGCTGGGGAAGGGGATCTTGGGAGGATTACTCTTCATATAGTTTTGTTCCGACTGAAATAGATCTGTTCGGTGTTATTGATGATGAAAAACCTATTTCAGTTTCAGTCGGTGACGTTCATGCCTGTGTCGTTTTTGATAACGGTCGTCTTGTGTGCTGGGGAAGTAACAGTTCAGGACAGTTGGGGACAGGTACCTTGGGAAATTTTTCATTTCCTGTAGAAGTTGATGTTTCGGGAAATAAAGTGCGTTCAGTTTCTTGTGGTTCTTATCATACTTGCGCAGTAACAGACGACAGAGAAGTTTTTTGTTGGGGATGCAACTCACATGGTCAGCTTGGAAGAAATGATTTTGACAGTTATCTTATTCCCGGAAAAGTTGAATCGGGAATACTAGATGAAACCGGGGTTGAATTTATTGATGCTGGGTATAATTCCACCTGTGCTATTACAAGGTTAGGTAAAGTTTATTGTTGGGGAGGTATTGACTTCGGTACAAACATTAAGGATAAGAACGCTCCATTTTCGGTTGGCAGTGAATGGGGTCTTGATAAAAGAAAAGTTGTTACTTTAGACTGCGGAGAAGATCATCTGTGCGTTATTGATAGTCATTACAGGATATTCTGTTTAGGGTCACACAATATTTTCGGACAACTTGGAGTTAGTCGATCTGATGTTAACTTTGCAGAGGTTAAGAGATCCGGATATTTGTTGAACATTAAGACTGTTTTCATTTCTTCGGGTTCTTTTTTCTCATGTGCCGGAGATCGCGAGGGCAAAGCTTTTTGTTGGGGAGTGAATTCATCATGTCAGTTGGGAACGGGGAGCGAGAGTGAAAAAGATTACGCTAAACTCGTTGATTCTGACAAGAAATTTTCCAGTAGCGGGATACAGGGAATTAGCAGTGGGGACTGGTCTTCATGTGTGATGAATGGTGGTGGCAATGTTTACTGCTGGGGTAGCAATTATGATTATACTCTTGGAAATGGAACGAGAATGGATAAAAGCTGTGTTCCGGTTGCCTATGCAGAGGACTGTTCAATATCAGACAGGAAAATGATATCAATAGATGCAAGTATCTACAGGACTTGTGCTGTTGAGGACTCAGGTTCTATCTACTGCTGGGGATTAAATAGCGGGATCAATGATCCTGATGAATTCCCGGATAGTACACTCGTTCCGATAAAACAGATCAGATATGATGGAGATCACTGGGAAGGTGTGGAAAAAATGTCGATGGGAAGATATCACGCCTGCGCTCTAGTTGACGACGGGTTCATTTACTGCTGGGGTGAGAATTCAAAAGGTCAGCTGGGGAACGAAAGTATTACAGACTCATATTCATCGACGCTCGTCTATAAGTCGGGAGACCTTCGAGGAGCTGAAATTATTGATATTTCACTTGGTTCAAATCATTCCTGCGCTCTTGATATTGATGGAAGTGTCTACTGCTGGGGTTTTAATATGTTCGGCCAGATCGGAGATGGAACTCTTGAAAATCGTTTAACTCCCAAAAAGATATTTGATGGTGATATTGAAGGGGAGAAGGTTGTTAAATTAAGTTCCGGTTCAAACCATGTCTGTGTTATCACTGATAAAAATGTAGTTTATTGCTGGGGTCAGAATGAAAAAGGACAGCTCGGTAACGGAACGTATGAGAATGCAACTGTTCCTACAAAGATCGATGATTCCGGGGTTCTGGTCGGAAAGACTGTTGTGGATATTTCCTCACTTTCCGGACATGTCTGTGTTCTTGATGATCTTGGTGATATTTACTGCTGGGGCGAGAATGAATCGGGTCAGTTAGGTGACGGAACTCAGGAAAACAGTGCGGTTCCTGTGGCTATTGAAAATAAGGATTCACTGAAATTTGGTATGATCGCTGCAGGATGGGGAAATACCTGTGCAGTTGAAAAGAACAATGATCTGTACTGCTGGGGCAAGGGAAGGCGCACTGAAGAGTTTTACGGTGTCAAGTACCTGAGTTTGATTCCGATTAAGATTGATAAGGGAGAGGCTTCTGATACGCAAATTATTAAAATAGATGCAGGTCAGTCCTATGTCTGTTTTATAAATAATTTAGGTGTAGTTTACTGCTGGGGAGAGAACAGCAAGGGAGAGCTCGGCGACGGAACAACCACATACAGAGAATCTCCCGTAAGAGTTTATTAAAAAATTGGAGAGAATGATGATAATAATCAAGATGTTACCTTTGATATTTCTTTTAACATCCTGCTCTGGATGGCAGTATACTGAAAGTAATAACTCCGATTACGTTTATGAAAATGAGAACGTTTATAATGATGATGAAGAGGTTTGTACTGATTGTAATGAAGAAAACGATCTCTCTGAATTGAATGATGACGATCAGGATCAGTTTAAGGAATACATTAGTGATGATGAGCTTTTTAAAGATGAAAATAAAGTTATATTTAATGGTATCAGCAAGATAAGTGTCGGGGAGAATTTAGCTGCAGCAATAATAAATGAAAAAGTTTATTCATGGGGAGAGTGGATCAACAGAAGTTACAGTCTTTCAGCAGTTAAAACCAACCTTGCTCCGATAGAAATGGATTTTAAAGAACTAATCGATCAGGAAAAACCCGTTTCAGTTGATGCAGGGAGAGACCATGCCTGCGCACTTTTTGATAACGGTCGTTTATTTTGCTGGGGAAGTAACTACTATGGTCAGTTAGGAAATAGTACAAATTTATATTCTTTTCTTCCAAAAGAGATAGACATGTCAAATGAATTGAAAGGCAAGAAAGTTATTTCTGTTACTTGCGGTGTATATCATACATGTGTGATTGCTGATGATCTCAATGTCTATTGCTGGGGGTACAATGGAACCCAACAACTTGGAACTGGTGACAATACTAACTTGCTCAGTCCACGGAAAGTTAATTCAGAAACACTTGATAACAGTGAAATCGTTCAAATAGATGCAGGCTCAGGTTTTACATGTGCTGTTGATAGTTTGGGTAAGCTTTACTGTTGGGGTCATCTTTCGTTAGGTTATTCAATAGATAGCGGTGTTCCTTCCGAGGTTGGAAGTTATTTCGGACTTGATAAAAGAATGGTAACTCAGGTAAGCTGTGGAAGTGACTCTCTCTGTGTGCTTGATAGCAAATATAGAATGTTCTGTATGGGGCATGATAATGATAACTACAAGTTAGGCGTTAGGACTCTGGAAAATGATATTCATTTTGCAGAAGTTCTTAGAGAAGGTGATTTCCGTCTAGTAAAACCGGAAAAATTAACTACAGGGGAAGATTTCAGCTGTATTATTGATCGATTTGATGCAACTTATTGTTGGGGTCTAGGTTCCCAATGTAATTTCGGTGAAAAGTTTTTATATAGCAATCTTCCGGTTCTTACTCCGAAAAATGCCACTGTTCCCGGTAAGATAGTTGATATTTCAGCTGGAGTATTAACTGTCTGTGTGCTTGATGATCTGGGCGGTGTTTACTGTCGAGGAAGCAATATGTCCGCAACTTTAGGAAATGGTACAGACATGGATAGTAGCTGTACTCAGATAAAAACTGCAGAAGATCTTTCGATAAGGAATAAGGTGGTTACTGCGCTGGATGTGAAAAATCATTCAACATGCGTAGTTACGAAAGACAAAACCCTTCACTGCTGGGGAGAGAATGCAGGTTCGCACAATTTTGGTGAATATCCATACAGTTATTCTGTTCCTGTAAATTTAAGATCAGAAGGCTTTGAATTTGCACAAGATGTTAACAAAGTGTCTCAAGGTAGTTCCCATTCCTGTTATTTAAATGATGAAGGTAATATTTTCTGCTGGGGAGAAAACTTAAAAGGTCAGTTGGGTAATGATTCGTTTGAAAAAAGCTTTAAACCTGTGAAAGTTCAGGATTCGGGAGTTTTAAACGGGAAAGAAGTTGTTGAAATTTCATTAGGATCAAATCATTCATGCGCTCTTGATGTGGATGGAAGTGTTTACTGCTGGGGTTTTAACTACTTCGGACAGCTTGGAGATGGAACTTTTACAAACAGCTCGGTCCCAGTTAAAGTTTTTGATTCAGGAGTTTTATCAGGGCAGAAAGTTGTGCAGATAAGTTTAGGAGGCAGTTCTACTTGTGTATTGACTCAAACAGGTTCGGTTTTCTGTTGGGGAATCAATGAAACCGGTCAGCTTGGTAATGGCGAAATTGATGATTCTAATGTGCCTGTAAAAGTTGATGATACAGGTGTTTTGGCGGGTAAGGTCCTTAAAGCTATTGATGTTTTCTCTGGTCACGCTTGTGCACTTGATGAAGCGGGTGTTATCTACTGCTGGGGTGATAATTCAAACGGACAGCTTGGAAACGGTACAAAGGAAAGTAGTCTAGTGCCTATGGAAGTGGTTTATGATGAAATTCCTGAAAATAAGAAAGCTAAACTGGTTTCAGTCGGTTGGTCGCATACATGTTCAGTTTATGAGGATAACGAACTCTACTGCTGGGGTTTACTATCTTATGGAGACAATTCGTCTAAAGATAAAATATTTTTAAACCCTACAAAACATGACAAGGGTGAAGCTGTTGAAACTGTCATTTCCCAAATAGATGCCGGTTCGTTCTACACCTGTTTAAAAGATGTTCAGGGTGCAGTTTACTGCTGGGGAAGGAATAGTAGTGGAGAGCTGGGAGATTCAACTTTAGACGATAAGGATTTACCCGTAAGAGTTTATTAACTGATTCCTTTCTAACCAATTTTAATTGAAAAAATTCATTAAAGTAATATACTTTAGTGGTTTGTTATTAACATGTTGTGTGGAGACAATACAATGATGGAAATTATAAGAGTGAAGGGAAGAGAGATTCTTGATTCAAGAGGAAACCCGACAGTTGAGGTTGAGGTTGAACTTGCAAGTGGTGTTATGGCTTCAGCAATAGTTCCAAGCGGAGCAAGCACTGGAATTCATGAAGCTCTTGAGCTTAGAGACGGTGATAAGAAAAGATACCTTGGAAAAGGTGTTATGAGCGCTGTAGAGAATGTTGAAAAGATCGCTGCAGAAGTTGTAGGAATGAATGCAACAGAGCAGAGATTGATAGACGAAACGATGATCGCTCTTGACGGAACTGACAACAAAACTGAGATTGGTGCAAATGCAATGCTCGGTGTTTCTCTTGCAGCAGCCAGAGCGGCAGCAAAATCACTTGGGCTTCCGCTTTACAGATATATCGGCGGACTTAGAGCTGACACAATTCCTGTTCCTATGTCAAACATCATAAACGGCGGTTCACACGCTGACAACACTGTTGATCTTCAGGAATTTATGATCATGCCTGTCGGCGCTCCTAATTTTCGTGAAGGAATCCGTATGAATGCTGAGATATTTCATACGCTTAAGAAGATTCTTAAAGAAAAAGGACTTGCAACAGGTGTGGGTGATGAGGGCGGTTTTGCTCCTAATCTTAAATCAAATGAAGAGGCTCTTGAAGTTATAGTTGAAGCGATTATAAAAGCTGGTTTTAAACCCGGCGAAGATATTGTTATTGCACTTGATCCTGCTGCTTCAGAATTCTTTGAGAATGGAAAGTATGTTTTCAAGAAATCAACAGGCCAGGAAATGACAAGCGAAGAAATGGTTGATTACTATGTTTCTCTTGTTGACAAGTATCCGATCTTCTCAATTGAAGACGGAATGGCTGAAGATGACTGGGATGGCTGGGTAATCATGACTGAAAAGCTCGGAGACAGAATTCAGATAGTTGGTGACGATCTTTTCGTTACAAACGTTGAAAGACTCGGAATGGGAATTGAAAAGGGCGTTGCAAATTCAATTCTTATCAAACTCAACCAGATTGGAACACTCTCAGAAACTCTCGATACAATTGAAGTCGCTCACAGAGCAGGCTTTTCAACAGTTATCAGTCACCGCTCAGGCGAAAGCGAAGATACATTTATAGCAGATCTCGCAGTAGCCGTAAACGCAGGCCAGATAAAGACAGGAAGTCTTTGCAGAAGTGAAAGAATCGCAAAATACAACCAGCTTCTTAGAATTGAAGAAGAACTCGATGAAGTTGGATACTACCCTGGAAGCGACATTCTTTTTGACTGAATTAAATTTCAAACTATGATTTTTATGGAGGTTGTAGAATGAAAAGAGTTTTTTTGTTATTGATGATGACTGTGTCTTTTGTTGTTTTACCATTATCTGTTTTTGGAAATAAAACTCGGACATTAGTGTTTTTCCCTGTAAGAACGGGCACAGTACTTGATGCCACAGATGATATGAAAATTATTAACAGAGAAATTATAAAAGGGTTGTCACAATCATCTACGGTAAATGTGTTTAAAAGTGATGTTGTTTTACAAAAACTTGAATCAGTTACATGTCAAAATCTTAAATGCTACGCAAAAAGTGCAAAAAATTTTAAGGCTGATTATTTTGTTGTTTCCCTGATAAAAAACGATCCTGATAAAGGTGACGTTATAATTATGAGACTATATAGTTCGGAAACAGTGGGAAAATATCTTCATCAGTCAATTTATAAAGTCGATTCAATGGAAAATTTAAAAAAAACCACCATATATTGTTTTACAAAACTTTTAAATAAGAGCAAGAATAAGATTATTAAAAACAAATCTGGTAATTCCTATTCCATCGCTACAAAAAGGAAGGTAGCGACAAGAAAGTCCGGTTCGGAGCCAGCTCTTGTTTCGCCAGTTTTCGCAAAGCCTAAAAACGAGGGATTTTCTTTAGGAATGCTGGATTATGATGGGAAAGGTGTCTTAAAAATAATACCACTTTTGGTTGCTTACCCAAAGAGAGCTAAGCCTTCCGGCAATATAAAGAAGCCCGTTTTTGTACCTGCAAAAAAAATGATTTCACCATCTCTACAGACAAACTATTTTGAAGCGATAAAAACGGATGATGGTCAAGCTGAGAATTATGTTAAGGCATTAAAACTATGGAAGAAAATACTTACAGATAAATCAAAGGACAACCCTTATATAAAACAAGCCCAAAAGAGGTTTAAATTGTTAAGGGAGAGGCTGTTTTTTATTGTTTATAAAAAATTTAATAATGTGACAATCAAGGAGTCACGGATAAGATACAATCCTTCTGAAGTTGTTGATATGTGGGAAGATTTTTTAACAGAATACCCATACTTTCCAGACAGGAAAAAAGTGAAAAATCATATTGCTGAATATAAAAATCTGATACAAATTCAGTCAGATTACATAAAAAAAAGTGATAAGTATGTTAATCAATGGCAAGAGGATGTGAAAAAATTGCGCATAAATTTAAAAACTCCGAAAGTCTCCGGTGCCAGAAAAAAGAAAAACGCTCAGCTTTTTATAAAAAAATATTTACCATTCCTTGGACCAGATGCCGTTAGGGTATTTAAAATAAAGACAAATCAGGAAGTTTGGGGATTCTTAAATGAAGGATCTTTTTCAAACGATCTGTGGGAGCGATGTCAAAATGGAGAAGAAGGGTTTTGTGCTGCTGTTGCCTATGTAATGATAATAAATAAGAAACATCATGCTGTTGGACCTTATCTTGATGATGCATGTCAGAAAAATATTTTCTCAGCGTGCAGAAGATACTATAAATTGTCAGGGAAAAATGAGTATAATTTAAGAAAAGCTTGTATCGGAGGTGATGGAGAGTCATGTTTTTTTCTCAGCAAAAACAAATCATTGTCGATACAAGAAATAAGTTCGTTGATTTCTCAATCTTGTAAACTTGGATTTACAAATGCATGTAAAAAAGGAGCAGCTAAATGATTTTTAACAATAAAGTAGTCATTTTTTTAATGGTAAGCTTTTTTATTTTCAATTTGTTTGCTGAACAGGAAAAAGGGAAACTCTACT